>Ga0315278_10002170_pt1 | contig 17431 bp, 17 predicted proteins | sample YL17G06_0_MG_FD_203880 | JGI IMG/M metagenome (GOLD analysis project Ga0315278, IMG submission 203880) | Sediment microbial communities from Yellowstone Lake, YNP, Wyoming, USA - YL17G06_0 | ecosystem: Environmental > Aquatic > Freshwater > Lake > Sediment | place: USA: Wyoming | collected... | reverse complement strand
TCATTTTTGATGCCCAGTACGACCCTTTCCGCGGGACGGTCATTCACTGCCGCGTTTTTGACGGTGCAGTGAAAAGCGGAGACATCGTACATTTCATGTTCAATAACGCAACTTACAAGGTTGAAGAAGTCGGCCATTTTCTCCTCACCCGCCAAGCGCGCGATAATCTCAGCGCAGGCGAGGTAGGTTATATCATAGCCGGCGTGAAGACGGTTTCGGATGTCCGTTCCGGTGACACAATCACACTCCACAACCGCCCCTGCGAAAAACCGCTTCCCGGTTTCAAGGAGATCAAGCCTGTCGTCTTTGCCTCCATTTACCCGATTGCCTCGGATGACTATGAGGCGCTGGCTGTCTCCCTTGAAAAATACAAACTCAACGATGCATCGTTCATCTATCAAAAAGATTCATCTGTGGCCCTCGGCCAGGGATTCAGGTGCGGCTTTCTCGGCCTTCTTCACCTGGAGATCGTTCAGGAACGGCTGGAGAGGGAATATGATCTTTCCATCATTCTGTCCGTTCCCAGTGTCCGTTACCGGTTTGCCTTGAAAGATGGGACGTTGATAGACGTGGACAACCCGGCGCATTATCCCGATCCATCTACCATTATCAAATCCGACGAACCGTATATCCGCGCAACCATGATGATGCCGGAGAAATACCTCGGCGCGGTAATGAAGCTTTGCATGGAAAAACGGGGGGTGAATTCAACCCTCAACTACACTGGTCCCGGGCGGGCGGAACTCATCTATGAAATACCCCTCGCCGAGGTTATCTATGATTATTATGACCGTTTCAAGTCCGTCACCCAGGGCTATGGTTCCTTTGACTATGACGTGATCGATTACCGGGAAGGAAGCCTTGTCCTCCTGGATATCCTGGTTAACGCGGAGAAAGTGGATGCCCTGTCGCAGATCGTGCACCGGGATCGCGCACGCGCCAGGGGGCTCTTGGCCTGCGAACGCCTCAAGGATGAAATACCCCGGCAAATGTTTAAAATCGCAATTCAGGGAGCAATCGGCGGGGAAATTGTTGCCCGAACGACGATCTCGGCTTTCCGCAAAGACGTAACGGCGAAATGCTACGGCGGAGACATTACCCGGAAGCGAAAGCTTCTCGAAAAACAGAGGAAGGGGAAGAAACGCATGAAGATGATAGGCTCGGTCAGCATCCCACAGAGCGCCTTTCTCGCCGTCTTGAAGTCCGGCACTGAATGAAGATGCACCATGATAAAGTCTTTGATTCACCCTTCACGAAATCAATTTTCACTTTTTTAAACCTCTTGATATGGAATCCAGCATAGACATCTCAACAACAGATACAACTCCCGGCCTGTACATTCACATACCCTTCTGCAAAAGCAAATGTCCTTACTGTAACTTCTATTCGGTTACCTCTTTCACCATGATTGACGAATTCTTGAATGCACTCTTCATGGAAATGGAAATGTACCGGGAGGCGTTCACCCGCTTTGACACTGTCTATATCGGCGGCGGCACTCCCTCTCTCCTTGCCATAGAGCACTTCGACAGCATTCTGTCGAATATTCGAAATACCTTCATCCTCTCACCAAACCCGGAAATCACCGTCGAGATCAACCCAGCGGATAGTCCACAGGAATATCTTGAATCACTTCGCCATCTGGGAGTCAACCGCCTCAACATCGGCGTCCAGTCATTTGACGACAAGGTTCTGACATTCCTCAAGCGCAGGCACTCCGTCCGTGAGGCACTGGATACTATAGAAGCTGCCGGGAACGCCGGATTTGAAAACATTGGAATCGATCTGATTTATGGCATACCCGGACAGAGTATGACATCATGGCTTGACACCGTATCGCAGGCACTATCTCTTAACTTAGCACACCTTTCCTGTTATCAGTTGACCATCGAAGCCGGCACACCCCTTGGCCTCCGGCATCAACGGGGAGAAATTGTCTTGCACGACGAAGAGCTGCAGCATGCATTCTTCATAAAAACTTCAGAAATCCTTGAGAATGCCGGATACGTCCACTATGAGGTATCCAACTTCGCAAGAGACATTTCCCTCGCATCAAAGCATAATCAGAAATACTGGAACCATACATCTTACCTCGGTCTGGGCCCGGCTGCGCATTCTTTTATGGGACATAAGCGCTGGTGGAATCATAGTTCTCTTGATGAATATATCAGGGATATCGAGGCGGGAAAGCTGCCTCTCCTTTCCTCAGAGATACTGACGAGAGAACAATTGCATCTGGAAGCATTCTTCCTCGGTCTCCGCACGAAGAGGGGCATCCACCTGAGCAATTATTCCTGCAGGTATGGTTATGATCTCATATCAGAAAAAGCTGATACCCTGGCAAGACTCGTTAAGGCAGGACTCATTGAAATAAATGAAGGTTATCTGCAGCCTACCCGTAGCGGTCTCGCAGTAGCTGACAGCCTGGTGTTCATGTTGGCATTTGAGTAAAAGGTAGAAAGGATGTGCTTTGATAAGAACTTCCTTTTTAGCGGCGGCAGTCAGTGCAAAATTTGCACTAACTGCATCTCTCGGTGCGGTCAATTCGCCTCCCGGCTGGCAATACTATATAGAGACGGCCAACCGGTTCAGGAAAGTTCCGAATTCCCCGTGACTCTTGCGGTCATGCAGGGCGCTGCCGATGTGCCAGTCGGATGTGTGCAGAAGCTTCATGACTTTCCTTTTTGTATGGTTGTGTCTGTCAAGCCTGTCCGCACCCTATGCGTCGCATTTTCAAATACTACTTATTCTTCTTATCCCGCTTTTCCTGCTTCTTTTCCTTTGCTGATTTGCTTGGCTTCTTTTTAGTATTTTTCTGAGCGTCCCTTGATTTTGCCATTACAATCCTCCATCATAAAATATCTGATAAGACTAAAGCGTGAAAGCGTGGGGTCAAGTCTCTTCTTGGCTCATATGAGCAGTTTTTCGGCTGCTGTTATCCTATGCCGCAACGAACTCGATTTTAACCCGCATCCCGGTTGCTTCGGCGATCTTTTCCAGGGTCTTGAGTGTGAATCCCTCATACTCGCCGCTCTCGATCCTCGAAATCGCCTGCTGGCTGGTTCCCATAAGCTTTGCCAGTTGCTGTTGCGATAAGCCCTTCTTCTCACGCAGTTTCGCAATCTTCATTGCCAGCTTTAGAGCTTGCCTCTCTTCTTGGTAATGCGCTTTGAACTCGGGATCTTTGATATCTTCCCGCAACCTGCTTTGGAATGTCCGAACTTTACCTTTTTTCATAGAAAGCAGGAAACCTCCGCATTCAGTCTTCCATGCTTTTTTCCGCTAAGTCAATATCCTTCTTTTTCAGTTCCCGCGTTTTTTTGGAAAATGCATGAGTCAAGCAAAGACTTGACCCGTCCGCCTATTCAAGACCCAATTCCTGCATTCTGAAAAAACACTTTGCACAGGCAGACAAGTCAGCTTTGGCATCATGAGAATATTCATGTCCTTGTCCAAATAACTTTTTATGAAGCTCGTCTAGTGTAGGCCATTTGTATCCGTTACGATTCCAGTGAGGAATTGCGCAATAGTTAGTACTGCTAACCATTGTGCAATAGGTCGGCATTCGCTCAATATGTTTAGGAAGACCGGCCCTATGCAATTCAGAGAGGACTATAGGAATATCAAATTCAATATTATGTGCAACAATCAGCAAAGGACTGTATCGGGTGATATCGTCAAGAAGTTCTTTTAAAACAACTCTTAATTGTTTACCATCCCGCAATGCTATCTGTGTCGATATGCCATGGATTCTTGTAGCGTCGTGCGGTATAATGAAATTATCCGGACGGATGAGGTAGTAACGATTCCTTACCTCATTCTCAGGCGATTCCCAGATAGCCCAGTTTATTGAAACAATCCGTGGCCAGACGGCTAAATCAGTATGATGAGCATTACGGCGTGTCGGCAGACCAGTCGTTTCTGTATCAATGAATAGTATCACTATGACACCGTTTTACTTTATTCTCCTTGCTGTTTAGAAAAACGATCGCATGCCCTAATCCCTGACCGCCGCTGACCAGATTTCCACATGCTTCTTTGGACCGATAGACAGCCAGACTTGCGTTATTGAGCTAGGAATAAGGTATCCTACCTCCTGTCTGTTGAAGGCAGGCACAACGTCAATAGCAAAGTCTATTGAGTCGAGTAGACTGGTTTCTTCCGTTGCTCCATGTTGAAGTTTGTTTTCTCCGTTGCCGCCTGGTTTCCCGACGGTGCCATAGTATTTCAAGAATTACCGGTTGTACTCTTGCATAATTCTCAAAATCCGTCCATCATTGAGTTCAGGAAGGCAGATAAATAGGGATAAATAGGGACAGCGCCCGTTTATTTACTGCAACAAAATGCACATGATTGTTCATCAGGCAGTACGCCCATATTTTCAGCAAATATCTGTCGCTGTAGTATTTCAGCCACTCCAGATACTGGCGGTAATCATCATCTAGCACAAAGATGACCTGACGATAATTGCCACGCTGCGTTATTAGATGCGGTATCCCTACCGCCACTGCTCTCGCTATTCTCGCCATTAGTTCCTATTCCACTTCGTTTCATGCTTAATAATTAGGCGCTGTCCCTACTTTTGCGAAATGATTGATCTAACGATGAGTTAACCCGCCTGGCGGGTTGAACGACTGGTTAGTGCTTCAGTTGGCTCCTGAATTCTTTCTTCGCGATTTGTAGATATTTTCAATTGCTTTTATCTCTTCCGGACTTATTGTTCGCGTTCCAGTCAGCCTCCCAACCCGACACACAGAATCGAGGCACAATATTCGCGTGTCCTGGCTCATACCATTGTCGGTAAGCGCTCTGCAATGCCAGAGTTCCTTTTCTGACCAACTGGTGTATTCTTGAAAATAGTTCTTGTTGACCCCAACATTGTTTTCGCAGGGATCTTTACTGATCGTGCAGTCTTCACTTGATTGGCACGCTTGCCACCGTGAGAAATCCGCAGGATATTCGGCCTGAACAATGCTCTGACCAGAAATCAGAAAACCGCTGACAAGAAGTGCGAACTTCAAGTTTTTCAAATTCATGTTTCACTCTCCTGAAATATTATTGTGCTCATACATGCGCAAGCTTACAAGTTATTATCTGAATGACTACGGTAAAACATATCATAAGCACTCTGTTTGGTCACCACTGTGTATGCTAATACTTGAAGTCAGTATACTTTATATATGAATAGAACAGAATACCAACCTGTTTATTATTTCGCACTTGAAGATAAGCCGGCGCTCGATACCGCGTAAATGCAGAACCCCGGGGGTATCAAGGCTGCTGCTGTTGGCATCTTCCACCTCAACTCCCTGCCAGCCGCCCTGTCAAAGAATTTACTTATTTACGGACGTTTTTTGTTTTACTTCTGCAGCGCCCCGGGAATTGGATCCAGGCCGGCGTTGGTCACGCGAATCCGCTGCCTGTCGGCCCCGGACACGATAAGCGAGAACTCGTCGCCTTTGACCGCATAGTCGTCAATACGCACCACCGGGCCGAGCACACCCGTGGCGCGGAGGTTCGCCAGCACCGGGCTCGCCATGTCGAACGATTCCAGGTACCGCCCCTCTTCCGCAAACGATCCGTACAACGCCACCTGGATCATGCGAGCGGCCGATTGGAGCGCGGTCGTGCGTGTCATGCGGCTGGCGCTGTCGACCAGTCCAGCGGAGTCGAGCAGCCGCTCGGCACTGGCGCGTTGGCCCTCTTTCAACGGCAGGTTCCGCAACTCCCCCGCTGCCGCCTTGGCCGCCGCGGTGTCGCCATTCACAAGCCACTGCGACGCCTTCAACTGGTGGAACTCGAACGAAAGAAACTCGCGTGCCATTCGTCCGGCCGGCTCGTCCTGTAGCTGGGCCAGGTCCACCAGGATGGTCTGTGCCTCGTCGAAGCGCCCATCGCGTGCCAGGTCGCGGGCCTTGAGGTAGGCCGGCTCGAGCTGCCGCCGCCACGGCGTGAGGTCGGCGGCCACGGTTTGGGCGATCGGATAGGCGGCGTTCCGCGTGGCGAAGTTCTGCAGGCGGGCCACTGAATCGCCCGGACGACTGGCATCGAGGCTGGTGAGGAGCGCACTATACGTCTGCGCGACCTCGGGCGGGGTTTCGACCGGTCTCATGCATCCCTGGGTCACGAGCACAGCCAGAACCGCGATGAGCAGCAGCACGCCTCTGGCTCCGTAAAACCATTCGTTCCTCGCTTCCGTCGCCGCCATCACGAAGCACCCAACGGAACGCGACCAGTTATCTCGAGACAAAGGATAGTAAATCATTGATAATAATTTCCTTTTTGACAATCGGAGCATAAGGCATGAAAATCTTGTATGTCAAACAAAATTTGACGATCAAATGGGGGATGCTGAGCCAAGAATTGGGGGGTGATCATTATGCATTGGAAGGATGTATGTCTGTTAAAATTCCCAGATACTGCATCATTTGCGCTCTGCTTCCGATCACATATTAAGCTTCAGAAATCAGCACAGGAAGACCGGGGAAGACGGCCTGATCATGCTTCCAATTGTATAGAAGTACATCGACGCCCAGTTTCTTTAGTTTTCTATTGAGCTTTTCATCGACAGCTTCGGGAACGGCAAGAATGAGGCGGGGCTGCTTCGGGAGGTCGGTGTTGGCGAACAGCAGTCTGGCAGCGGCAGACTGTATAATGTGTATTGATGCATCGGTGGTTACTTCGAAAACGGCCGTTATCTCTTGCCTGGCATTCATAATAAGGATGTCCCGTTCCGGGTCATTCCCCGCCTTAAAACCAAGGCGGGAAAGTATATCGTATAAATCCTTTACAATTAAACCGTGGTCGCACATCGATGAAGGATCGGTTAACGGGCCCGTGTAGCTCGCACCGACAAGTTCTTCCCGAAAACGAAGCTCGTCAAAAGATATTTCCAGTTGAGAAGTCCGGGATGAAAAAATATTTTTCATCCTATCAACTTTGCGGACAAATTGACTGACCTGCCTGACAAACCGTGGCGAATTCAGGACGCCTATCATAGCCACCATGGTTTCCGCGGAACCGTCTTCCATGATTGCCCAAACGCCCCTGTAATGGTCATCAAACAGGGCCTTGCCGACGCCTTTCTTGCCGCCGCCGATTCTGCCCCGGTGCACCACGAATATTCGGCCATTGCGGTCTTCCGCCAGCGCCCCGCCGATACGCCTGTCAATCCCCTTTGCGGGGAAATTGATTTCACATGTTATCGGGATATGAGATGAACCTGTCGGTTTTTCCGCCCCGAAGGCATGGTCATACTTGCTTCCCGACATCTTCTCGTGCACCATCCAAATGCCGAGGCGCTCCGACCACAAGACCTTTGCCTTGACCGTCGCGCCGGGATGGCCCAGATTCACAGGGATTTTTTCATCGATGAAAGGTTTGAAGCATCTTACAAACTGTCGCCTGTATCTTTTGATGGCGGATTCGTCGTCAAGGACTTTCAGCATTGTCCCTTCTCCATTGACCGGGCTTCGGCGAAGTTTTTTACAGATGAGATGTTCAGGATATTTACAGGAAACACCCTACTTAATCAAGCCGTTTTCTGAAGTTTTATGACACCGAAAAAGGCTATGTTCATAAGCCCTAAGATGATTTTTGCAGATCTACGCTCCAGGATGATAATTTGTCATTTCCTTTTGAGAGAATGCCCCGGCTTTTATAATGCACGTCGCTTACTTTCAAATGGAATTCGGCTCCGGTGTATTCACCTTTTTCTGAGCGGCATGTGGAGATAATCGTATCGGCAACAATGATATACCGGCCCAGCAGAATTCCCAAGTCAGGGTTCACGGATTTCCATGTAGTCTGATTCTTGCCTTCTTCGAGAGGAATAATTTCATAACGATTGTGGATCTTGATCGGATTTTCTCCTATCTTGATTTCCGTCTCCCCTTCATTCAGCCACAAGTCTTCCAGGTGCGTGATTCTGACCATTCCATCGAGCGGCAGAATTCGATCCGTGTCGTCAAAGTAATGGCCTCGTACAATCCAGACTCCTTCCTGTAACAAGAAAGTATGCGTCATTCAAACACCTCGTGTATGGGCAACTAATTGCACGTAGAAACATCTGTAGTGTAGGACTTCAGTCCTGCTGAAGAATGCAGCCCCTAAAGGTCTGCACTACATTCCGTCATTCCCACCCCCGATAAGGACATTCGCGGACAGGCTCCAGTGGGAATCCAGGATTCAAGGAACTGGACTCCCGCCTTCGCGGGAGTGACAATTTATTATTTGTACACTGATGGAGCAGCCGGGCGCTGCCTTCTTAACCGCTTCGAAATCGGCCGGTGGCGGAGGAGGATGTACGTTGCGCCTGCGCCGCCGTCATAAGACTGCGCGCTTGAAAAAGCTATCACCCACTTGCGCCAGTGCCCGCGGGTAAGCCACTCACGGACATTATTTTTCAGGACAGGTTCGCCGGGCGAAGAGAGACCGCGTCCGTGGATAATCAGGACCGCCCTCTTGCCTGATTTGACCACCCCTTTCAAGAACTCTTCGAATGTTTTTTTTGCCTCCGCTACGCTCTGTCCGTGAAGATCGACGTGGGCCTGTATGGAAAATTCGCCGCGATGAAGTCTGCCGGCAAACTCCGGATGCACGTCATAGCCTGTGCCTTCGATATACTCCGGTGTATCCGAAATGACGAAGCCCTCTCCATATTTTACGAGGCTCGTAAGCTGCCCGACGATTGCCGTTTCCGGGGACTCTTTGACGTCCTCCGGCGGCTTGATCCTGATTTTATTCCCCGCGCGTTTATCCTGTTGCATCGGTTTCACATCCAGAACGGCCTCGAGAAAAACTTCTCCTTCAATTTCTGGATCAGCGGCAGGCTCTGGCTTAGATTTGGATGCGAAAGCGGGAGCCGGCTTAGGAAGCGGCCTGCATCCGATGCAGTTCTTCAGTTCTCCGAAAGGGTTGTATTTTAGCGAAGAATCAGAATTTGTCATGATAATCGCCCCTCCCTTAATCAAGCCGTTTTCTGAAACGTCTTACGGCGCCGGTAAACACAATAATGCCGATTACAGTCAAGGCCGCATACTGGGGCCATAGAATTTCAAGACCAATGCCTTTCAGGAAAATTCCCCTGATGATGATTAGAAAATACCTCAAAGGGTTCAGGTATGTCAACCATTGAACGACAACGGGCATGTTGACAATGGGAAATACGAAACCGCTGAGCATGAAGAAGGGAAGAAGAAAGAAGAATGTTGTCATCATGGCCTGCTGCTGTGTTGAGGAAACGGTGGAGATAAAGAGGCCCACACCCAGAGTGGAGAGAAGAAAGAGCAATGTGGCTATAAAGAGCAGGATGACGCTCCCGGAAAGCGGTATCTCAAACCAGACAACGGCAAGTATCGTAACCGCGACCATCTGCAGGATTGAGATAATGATATAAGGGATCGTTTTCCCCACAATGAGTTCGATAGGCTTTAGGGGTGTCACAATTAACTGCTCAATTGTGCCGGCCTCTTTTTCCCTGATGATGGCAATCGAGGTCAAGAGCAGGGCGATCAGCATAATCACAAAGGCGACGATGCCGGGAACAAAGAAATACTGGCTGTCAAGATTTGGATTGTACCACGTTCTGATTCTCGCGTCGATTTTACCGTAATCCATGTGCCTGGGATACAGCTCCTTGAGCAGGGCCTGGTTCAGCTTGTCAATGACCTGCATGGAATAAGCTATCCGGACGGACGCCATGTTGCTCATGGTTCCATCAGCAATGATTTGAATTTCCGCCGTTTCTCCTTTTCTGATTTTTTTGCTCAGATCAGGTCCGATCTTGATGGCCATATCGACCTTTGCATTTAATAGAGCCTGCTCCAGTTCACGGTCGTCCCGCAAAACCTGGGTAATCCTGAAGATTTTATTGGCGCTGAAGGCGTCAGCGACCATACGGCTTTCCCGTGTGTGCGACTGATCAAGAATAGCGATCTGGATGACCCTGATATCGTAATTCACGACGTATCCGAATAAGAGCAACTGGATGAGCGGCGCAACGATGAGAACGCGCCTGCTTCTCTTGTGGCGGAAAAGGAGAAGAAACTCCTTACGGACAAGTTCCCGGATGCGAAGCCAGTTCATGTTACAGCCCCTCCTTCTTCAGCAACACGTAGTTCAGTACCGCGAGAACGGCAAACATGAAGACCATTACCAAATAACTCGGCCACAGATGGACGAGCCCAAGGTTCCGCAGATATAATCCGCTCAGAATATTGACATAATAAGTGGCGGGAACGACGTATGTCACAAGCTGGAGAACCTTCGGCATATTGACCACAGGGAAAACGAAATTCGACAGAAGCAGTGAGGGGAGGTAAGTCAGAAGAATCGCGCCCTGATTGGCGAGCAGTTGAGTTTTCGTGACGCAGGAAATGAAGAGACCCAGCGTCAACGCGACGGACAGATAAATGGAGGAGGCTAATATCATTAACCAGAAGTTGGACTTCATGACGACACCGAAGAGAACCTGCCCCATGAGAATGGAAATAAGGACATCGGTCAGTCCGACAAAGAAATACGGGATCGCCTTGCCGATCAGCAAGTCACCGGCAGAGAGCGGAAGAGACTTGATCGTTTCCATTGTCCCGTTCTCATATTCCCGCGCAATGACCAGGGATGTCAACATGGCCCCCACGATCATGATGATGACGGCAATCATCCCGGGAACGATGAAATTACGGCTCTCCAGGTCTTCGTTAAACCATACGCGCACCCGACCATTGATAGGCGGCTTTATCTGCTCCATTCCCTGGCGGTTGAGGAATGCAACAAGCAGTTTCTGATTGTACTGTGAGATGAAGGCATTCACATATCCCCTCGTGATATTGGCAAAGCTGGGGTCGCTTCCATCGAGAAGGATCTGCAATGGAACTGCACGGTCTGAGCGAATATCCCTTGTCCAGTTGGGGGGTATTATGATCGCAAGTATTGCACGCCCGCGGTCTAAATATTCGGTGGCGGCGTTTGTATTGGGCAGGTGAGCCCCAATATGAAAATACGGGGAGGCGCCGATATGCTGAATGAAGTCCCGGCTCAGATCTGTATTGTCATGATCCACCACGACCGTTTCCACATTATCGACATCAAGACTCAAGGCATAGCCGAAGAGAAGAATGAGCAGCAGCGGGAGGGCAAATGCCAGATACAGGCTCCGGAAATCCCGTATCAGATGATAGAACTCCTTGCGAGTGACAGCTTGAATATTTCTTAGCTTCAATGGCGAAATACCTCGTCAGAAGTTATTTTCCCAGTCATGAGGGTGATAAAGGCTTCATTCAAGTCGGCATCAGGACGACCCGGACATGCTGCAGCAATGATTTCCGCGGGACTGCCGGTGGCAACTATTTTGCCCTCATTTATTATCACGATCCGCCCGCAATGCCGGGCTTCATCCATGTAGTGGGTAGTAACAAATACCGTGATTCCCTCCGAAGCCAGTTGACGGATGAAAGCCCAGAAGTGCTGGCGTGTAATGGGATCCACGCCCGAGGTGGGTTCATCCAGAAAGAGGATGTCCGGACGGTGGAGGAGCGCGCAGCCCAGGGCGAGACGCTGACGCCAGCCCTGCGGCAGTTCCCGGGTGTATCGATTACGGACATCCTCGAGCTGTGTCATATCCAGAACCCAGTCAATGCGCTCTTTCCACTGGTCCTCGGGCACAGCGTAGATGCCCAGATAGAATCGGATATTTTCGTAAGGACTTAAGTCTTCATAGAGGGAAAACTTCTGGGACATGTACCCGATGGATTTCTTGATTTCCTCGGGCTCTCTCACAATGTCGTGTCCTGCCACATGGCCGCTGCCGGAAGTGGGAGTCAGTATGCCGCAAAGCATACGGATGGTCGTCGATTTCCCGGAACCGTTGGGCCCGAGGAAACCAAAGATTTCTCCTCTTCTTACGGAGAAGGTGATTTTATTCACCGCGACGAAGGCGCCGAATCGCTTTTCAAGAGCAGTTACAGATACGGCCTCACCGTTTGAAGGAATCACGAACAATCTCCTTATCCACTTCTGCGATGCGGTTGATCATGGCCTCTTCGAGGCTTGCGAAACGGCCGCGTATTTCTTGCGGCGCGGCAATGTCAAGAATGCGGGAACGATGCATCAGCGCCAGACGGTCACATTTTTCTCCCTCATCGAGATAAGCGGTGGAGACCATTATGGTCATGCCATCCGCGCGCATCTGGGCGAGTATTTCCCAGAACTCCTGCCGCGAAACAGGGTCCACGCCGTTCGTCGGTTCATCGAGGATCAACACCTTCGGTTCATGAACCAGGACACAGGCCAATCCCAGTTTCTGTTTCATTCCGCCGGAGAGGTTGCCTGCCTGACGATTGACAAAGGGGAGCAGATTGGAAAATCCGAGATACTTCTCCCTTCTCCGAGCGCGTTCTTTCCTCGGGACATTAAAAACATCCATGAAGAATACCATATTTTCGTCAACTGTCAGATCCTGGTAAAGGCCAAAACGCTGCGGCATATAGCCGATCAAAGGTTTTACCCGTTGTTTATCCCTGACAACGTCCAGAGTGCTGATCAGAATATTCCCGGAAAACGGTGGGATCATAGTCGCTACCATGCGCAGCAGGGTGGACTTGCCTGCCCCGTCGGACCCGACGAGACCGAAGATGGTTCCCTCATCAACGGATAGCGTCACATCGCGCACCGCTTCCACGTCGCCGAAGCGCATGGAAACATTCTCTATGGAAATGAAAGATATATGGTCTGCCACCATCGTCGGCACTCTCCGAATTGAGAAATCCCCCTTAATCCCCCTTTTTCAAAGGGGGAAATAGTCAGTCACCTCCTCCCTTTGCAAAAGGGATGTTGGGAGGGATTTTCACCGCAGCCAGGCGTCTGCCGGCATGCCGGACTTCAGTTCGAAAGAAGGATTAGGGATGGAGACCTTCACCAGGTATACCAGTTTCACCCTTTCTTTCTTGGTCTGGATGATCTTAGGGGTAAATTCACCTTCAGGTGAGATGAAGGTTACCTTCCCTTTGTAGACCTTATTGGGAAAGGTATCGATTTTCACGTCCACATCCTGTCCCGGTTTCACCTTTCCGATCTCCGTCTCGTCCACGAATATCTTGAGATCCACGGTGGACAGATCGGCCATGGTCAGAACCTCGCGGCCGGGGCTGACCACTTCTCCGGGTTCAACGTTGCGGCTCGTGATGATCCCGTTGTAGGGGGCGAGTAACCGGGTATATTGCAATTGAATGTCAGACTGTTCGAAAGCCGCTTTGGCCTGTCTGATCTGGGAGGCGGCTGCTGCTATTTCCTGCTCCGTTGCTTCAACCTTTTTCAGATTGCTCTTCGCCTGTCTCAAGGCGGCTTCCGCATCATCAAGCCTGGATTTAGCCGTATCATGGCTGAGCTTTACGGAGTCCCTTTCCTTTTCTGTGACTACGCCTCGCTTGAATAATTGCTCGTACCGCTGATAATTCTTCCGGGCATCATCCATGACATCCCGGGCGCTTGTGACATTTGTCTCCGCCCTCACTACATCGGCAGGAAGTGTGCTTTTGTATATGTTAAGAATTGTGGCAAGTTGATCCCGTGTATTGATCGACCGGGCATGATTTGCCTGCGCCTGCTCTTTCTTTGACTGAAATTCCGTGGGATCGAGCTCGGCAAGGAGTTGATCCTTTTTGACGGCGTAGCCTTCCCGGACAGCCACGTTGATGACGCGCCCACTTACCTGGAAGGCGAGATTGGAATTAGTTGCCTCAATCGTCCCAGAATAATAAAGTTCACCCCGCTGAGACTGCCACTGTCCAAAATAGACCAGGGAGCCAACACCTACAAGGAGAACTACAAAAACTATGATGATTATCCTCTTCTTCTTCATGGCAAAACCTCCCGCACACCCATCGCCCTCTCCAGTCTGGCTATGCTTATGTTGTAGTCGCTTAAGGCATTGAAGTAATCCGTTTTCGCTTTTGTCAGCAGGGTCTGCGCATCGACTACATCCGTTGACGTTCCTATATGCTCCTGGTATCTTTCTTTGCTGACACGGAAGTTCTCATCTGCCTGCTCAATTGATTTTTTTGTAACAGCTACCTGTTTTTCGGCCTCATGGAGCGCCAACCAGGCGTTTTTGACCTCGAGAGCGATCTGATCTTTTATATTGTCCAAGGCGTAGGCTGTCTGGTTCTGCCGAGAGCGGCTTGCATCGACCCGGTTCTTTGTTCTGCCCCACTCCCAAAAATTCCAGGTGGCCATCCCCATGACATACGTGTTGTCCTGATTTCTATAGGGGCTTCCGTTAACATTGGCGTTGTCACCGTAGCGTTCAAAGTGGCCAACCACATTTACAGAAGGGAGATATTCACTCCTGGCCAGTTTGACCAGTTTCTGTGACTGTTCGACTTTCCGGGTATAGGACTTAACTTCCGGCCTGTTTTCCATTGCAAGCTTCTGGCATTCATCGAAAGTCCTCGTGTAGGGCCTGAGTGTGAGAATGTCCTCCACCTCAGTCGGTGTATCGATTTCCCTCCGGAGGACAGTATTGAATTTCGCTTTTGCCATCTCCACAGCGTTTTCCGCCCTGATAAGATTCTGCCGGCCATTCGCGAGCTCCACCTCGGCACGGAGGAGGTCATTCTTGGGAATCACACCGACATCAAAAAAATCCTGGGCCATGCTGCGGTGTGCGTCGAGCTGCTCCACCGATTGTCTTGCCACGTCGAGGCCCCTCTCCGCCTTCAGAACATTGAAATAGGCTACTCTAACCTCCTGGACCATGTCCTGAACGACTGTCGTTTCCTCCAGTGACGCTATTTCATGGCCGAGCCGGCCTGCCTCATAATTTGCGATGATCCCCCCGCCGGCAAAGATGGGTTGTTTCACTTCCACGGCCCAGGTGTAATTATCCTTTGTCCCTGTGATCATTGTAAATGGACCCGTGCCCGGAAGGTTGGCAGTCAGTGTCGGGTCCAAATTAAGCCTCGAGTAACTGTAATAGGTGCTGAACTTTGGCAGAAATCCCGTTAAAGCCTCTCGCTTCTGGGCTTCCGCGCCCTTTACCCCTTCCTGGGCCGACTGGATAAGAACACTCTGCCTTAAGGCCAGATCGATACTCTGTTGCAGAGTAAGTCTTTCCGCAGACAAAGCTGTCCCGTAAGTAATACTGATAAGCAATATCGTCGCAGAAAATATCAAATGCATATTCTTCGTCTGCATATTCCCCTTCCCTTCATTTCTTCACAGCTTTTAAAATAATATTTTCGATTTCATCGGCAATATTTCCGGATATCCTGTCGTCCAATCTTCTTATGCCGGGAGGCAGCCAGTTATACCTCGCCCTGATGGGCGCGCTGGTCTTATAGGTTATCATGGCTCCGAGAACCATTATGTGTATCAGGAAGGGAACCGTTTCTATGAAGATTCCTTTTTCCACACCTTCTTTAAGTATCCCTCTGAGCATATTTACGATACGGAAAATATCCCGTGCCACCACTTCCGGCAGGTGTTTTCCTCCGGAGGCGACTTCACGCATCATGACCGGAGCAACTTGAGGATTATCATCTATATTGCGGGCAAAGGTGCGTACATAGACGCGGAGCTTTTCTTCAGGGTCCCGTATGTCTTTTATCTTGCCCTCGATCATCTCCGCCGTATTGCCGATAACGTTGCTGATGACTTCCGCATAGAGTTTTTCCTTGTCGCCAATATGATAATAAATCATGGCTTTATTGACTCCCGCGCGCTTCGCGATCTCATCTACCCGCGCCCCGGAAAAGCCGGACTCCGAAAAGACGCTTGCCGCGGCCTTGAGGATACGTTTGACAGTTCCGCTTTTTTTACCGGCTGACAATGGAAGGTCCATTCTTGCACCTCCGTAAAAAGTCGATATTAAACTAACCAGTTAGTTATACCGTTTGGTAAATAACATGCGCTCCATAATGCTGTCAAGTTTTTTTCGTTACAGAATTGAAGTTAATGGAAAAGTTATGGGACACGCTCCGGCAGGGAGCCGGTGCGGATTGTCATCCGTACAAAAGGCGCTCACTTTTTTTTGTGCGCCTTTTCCAGTTCCTCGTTGATATACCATACCTTGATGCCGAGGGACTGACAAAGCCTCCGCACGTATTTTAATTTCTCAAGCTCATGTTCCGTGGGATCTGTGATAAAGACGGCAAGACCGGGCTTTCTGCCTGTTTCCTTGGCATAGTGCAGCGCCTGGCCTATGCCTTCGTGGAATTTATCGATCCTCTCTACTTCGATAGCATAGTCTCCTGTTAGCAGATCTATCCTTCCGTATTTGACAGGCACTTCCATCTCTGCACGGCCATGGAAATAAACACGGTTAAAGGCCTCTTGATAATCCTGTTCCGTTTCCAGGATATGATGCTTTGGGGCGGCACATGCCGAAATGAGGGTAAAGAGGAGGAGGATTATCAGCAGATATGAATATAATTGTTTGAGCCGTACTTTCATCATCACTGTATAAGGGCGTTCTCTTGGGTTCTTGATAGCTTCTTCAAAAACACCGCCAAATCATTTATCAGGCCGAGTCTCAATAGTTACCGTCATTCCGATACAATATAATTCAAGAAAATTCAAGCACTTCTCCTTGACACCCGGACTAAGTATATCATTTCATTATTAAGGTGTCATATCGACCCCTCTGCTGCACTGTGTAAAGTACATGATCTCTCCTGTCTCTCCGAAAACTGTCTGACAGCTCCGGTCATAACCCAATTTATATTGACTTACATGACCTCATCTCCTATACTTCCCGCACCTGACGGGGAATTCCATCAAATATCCATAAACAAATTTTTCTGAGCATCGTTTTTTCAAATAATATTATTGCACGGAGGGTAGTATGAAAAAATTCGGCCTTTTGTTTGTTTTATACGTTGTCATGGTTGTCTTCGTTGTGGCCTGTGGCGAGAAAGGCAATACTGTCAGAATCGGAGTAAATGCGGAAATGACCGGCGATATGCCTGCTGTGGGTGAGTCATGTAAGAAGGCGGCGGAGATAGCCGTAAAAGAGGTGAATGACGCCGGTGGAATAGATGTAGCCGGAAAAAAATACAAAGTGGATCTTTTTGTTGAAGACAACGCCGGCAAGCCCGACCAGTCTGCTTCCGCTGCCCAGAAGCTAATCACGCAGCAGAAGGTTCACGCGATCGTCGGCCCGAATGCCACTCGTTACGCGCTTCCTGCCTCGGAGATCGCAGAAAGTTCTAAAGTTGTCATGGTAACACCCTGGTCGACAAATCCGAAAACTACCCTGAACGCGAAGACGAATGCCCCGAAAAAGTATGTATTCCGCGCCTGCTTTATCGATCCTTTTCAGGGGCGTGTGGTAGCGAAATTCGCGCTGGAGACTCTTAAGGCAAATAAGGCCGCCGTCCTCTATGACGTGGCGTCTGAATACAACAAGGGCATCGCAGAGATCTTCAAGGACACT
>Ga0315278_10002168_pt1 | contig 17438 bp, 16 predicted proteins | sample YL17G06_0_MG_FD_203880 | JGI IMG/M metagenome (GOLD analysis project Ga0315278, IMG submission 203880) | Sediment microbial communities from Yellowstone Lake, YNP, Wyoming, USA - YL17G06_0 | ecosystem: Environmental > Aquatic > Freshwater > Lake > Sediment | place: USA: Wyoming | collected... | reverse complement strand
GAGCATCACGGCGGCATCCCCGCCGCGCCCGAGCCGCCGTCGCCCGCCGAATGGACGGCGCGCGGCGAATCGCTCTGCCGGGAAATCTACGGCCGGCACTACGAGAAGCTGGTCGACACGATGCGCGGCTTCTCGCCCGACCTCGCGGCCTGGATGATTCTCGAGGGGTACGGGAAGACCCTCTCCCGCCCTGCGCTCACGCCGGAGGAGCGGGAGTACGGCGTCCTGGCGATCCTCACCGTCGGCGGCATGTGGCGGCAGCTTCGCTCGCACGCGATCGGGACGGTGAATGTCGGTGGAACGCGCGACGGCGCGCGCGCGGCCATCGAGGCGGCGCGCGACTGGGCCGGCGATGGCGCGATCCTCGAGGCGCTCCGGACCACCGGATTGGAGACAGCGTGATCCGCCAGGGCGAATTCGTGAAATCGCACGGCCTCGGGAACGACTACGTCGTCGTCGACACCGCGACCTTCGGCATCGCGCTGACGCCCGAGCGCGTGCGACTCCTCTGCCACCGAAATCTAGGCCTCGGCTCCGACGGGATCCTGGAAGTCGACGCCCGCGGGCGCTTCCACGTGACGATCTGGAATCCCGACGGGAGCGTCGCCGAGCGGAGCGGAAACGGGCTACGGATCGCGGCGAAGTTCCTTGCCGAGCACGGCTACGCGACGGGCGACGACTTCACGGTGGAGACGGTGGCGGGCCCCGTTCGGACGCAGATCTTCCGCGAGGGAGGCCGGGTGAACGCGGTGCGGCTTGAGATGGGCCGGGCCACGATCGACCGGTCGCAGAAGAGTCTCGACGTGGGCGGGAAATCGCTCGACGTCACGGTCGTCTCGGTCGGGAATCCCCACTGCGTCGTCTTCGGTGAGGAAATGACCCAGGCGCGCCTCTTCGACCTGGGCCCGAAGATCGAGAATCACGCGCGATTCCCGAAGCGGATCAACGTGCAGCTGGCGGAACCGATCTCCCGCTCACGTGTCCGCGCCCTCATCTGGGAGCGAGGCGCCGGCCACACGCTCGCCTCTGGAACGTCGTCCTGCGCGGTGGCGGTCGCCTGCTTCGACCGTGGTCTCGTGGACGGCCACGTGACGATCGAGATGGAAGGCGGCACGCTCGACATCGACGTCGCCTCGGATCTATCGATCGTGATGAAAGGTCCGGTGGAAGAGGTCTTCATAGGCAAGCTGAGCCGGGACCTAGAAGCGAGGTTATTGGCCCTGCGGTGAGATGGAGATGGGCCCAGGCCGAACGGCGGAATCCTCCTGGAAGGCGCATGAAGTTCGGCGCCTTCCAGGAGGATTCCGCCGTTCGGCCGCGCACGCGCCTACTTGGTCTCGCTAGGAGGCCAAATCACCTTCGCCGCGATCAAGAGCGCGATCCCAATCAGAAAAGGCATCGTTCCGATCGCCCAATGCCCCTGACCCGGTTCCGCGACCCCGAGCCCGATCATGAGACTGATGCCGACCGCGACCACGATCAGCCCGCCGATGAAGAGGCCGTGCGCGCGGCGTGTGCGGGATCCCCAGCCACCCCCGTTCTCGTAGGAATAGGGGGTCGAGAGGGGAGGAAGCTTCGTCGGGTCGATCCCCCGCTCGATCGCCGCGATCCGCTCGCGGCGTTCCAGTTCGGCCAGACGCTGCTGGCCCAGGACACGGATAATCGCTACCGTGAGTCCGCCGATGATCGCGATGATCGGGATCAGGAGTGGCAGGACGCCGGTGAAGATATTGGCAAGATCGCCCATGGTGATGCCCCTCTTTGGGTTCGGGTCGTGAGGCGGCGATCGATGGCCACCTCGTTCTCTTCCTCTCGTCCACTTGGACGGGCGTGGACCGTGCCGCGGTTTCAAGCGGCGCCCATGAAACCGGGGCGGGCCCTTGTCCCGTCCAAGGAGCAGATGGTGAAGGCCCCCGCGGGGCGCGGCGCCGGCCGGCCCTTCCCTAAGGACGAGCCGGAGCTTCTGGCGCGATGCCGCGCGGGGGAGACGGCCGCCTTTGCGACCCTCGTCGATCGCTACCGCGATCGGGCGTACGGGCTCGCGTTCCGGCTGACCCGCTCGGCGCAGGACGCGGAGGAAGTGGCTCAGGACGCCTTCGTGAGCGCGTGGAAGTCGCTGGGCGGCTTTCGAGGGGAGGCCACCTTCTCGACCTGGCTCTATCGGATCGTCTGGCGGAAGGCGATCGATCGTGCGGAACTCCTGCGAAATCGGGACCGGCGGGAGATCGCGGTGGACGACCCGGCGCGCGTGGAGGCGGAAACGATGCCGGGCGACGCGATTTCGGCGAGCGCGGCCGCCGCGGCGGGCAGCGCGGGTTCGGCGCAGTCGGCACGGCTCGAGCGGCTTCTCGCGGCGCTTCCGGAGGTCGCCCGGGCGGTCGTGACGCTCTTCTACTACGAGGATCGATCGGTGGGCGACGTGGCGGCAGCGCTCGGAATTCCGGAAGGCACCGTGAAGACACACCTATTCCGGGCTCGTGCCACACTTCGCGAAGGCTGGCTCCGCGAGGAGCAGGACGAAAGAGGCGACAATGCGATGCGATGATCTGAATTGCTGGCTCGACGACGGCGCTCCCGACTCGGGCGCGGCGGCCGCGCGCACACATGCGGCGGATTGCCCCGCCTGCGCGCGCGCCATCGCGGCGTTCGACGCGCTGGAGCTCGCGCTCGCCTCGCCCGCCCCCTCGCCGCCGAACGCCGCGTCGTTCACGGCGCGCGTCATGGAGCGGCTCGAGCGCCCTGACTTCTCGGTCGCGCCGGCCGTCTCCCCGGCTCCGACGCCCGCGCCGACTCCCTTGTGGGTCGCCCTTCTCTCCGAGCCGGTGTTCGTGGTGGCCCTCGTCGCCGCGATCCTTCTTCTCACCACCCCGGCGGCGCTTCGCGTGGAAGCGGGGCGAAGCCTCCTCCTTCCGCTCGTGATCTTGTCGCAAACTCTCGGCGCGCAGTTCGCTCAGGCCATTCAGGTCTGGCTCGGGCCTCTCGCCTTCACGCAGCCGCTCTCGCCCCTCGCGCGGCTCTACGTCTTCATCGGGTTCGCCCCACTCTTCCTGTGGGCCGGCTTCTGGATGTTCGGCGCCGTCGAGCGGCTCTTCCGAGGCGCTCCCCCACGGCGCGGTTGAAGCGGCTCGTCATCGCCGGTGTTGCCGCGGCGCTCGCGGTCGTGCTCGCGGCGGCGGCTCTCGGGTGGCACGTCTCGGGACGAATCTACCGGGAGGCGCTCCTCGCATCCTACGATCACGGTCCGGAGCAGTACGACGACGCGCGAATCACGGCCGTCGATTCAGCGAGCATCACGCTCCAGCCGCTCCTGGACGAGGGCGGTCGCCTGGCGCGAGAGGGAGCGTGGGGACTCCTCTGGCACGGCGGGAGCGGTCGCATAGGCACGATCCTCCGCCATGACGGCGCGGGCATCGTTCGCGCGTTCACTCCATACAACGACATGCCGCAAAGCGGCGATAGCGTCGATCTCCGACCCGACCCCTACCTGAGCGATCCGTTTCACGCGCGCGGCATACCCTTCGAGGAAGTCGTCATCGAGACGGAGCTCGGTCCTGCCCCGGCGTGGCGGATCGCCGGGCCGCTCCCTACCTGGGTCGTTTTCGTGCACGGCAAGGGGGCGCTCCGCCGGCAGGCGCTTCGCGCGCTCGGCGTCGTCCACGCGCTCGGCTTTCCGGCCCTGATCGTCACGTATCGAAACGACGACGGCGCCCCCGCGAGCCCGGACGGGCTCTATCACTACGGCCTGACCGAGTGGCGCGACGTGGAGGCCGCGCTCCGCTACGCGATCGCGAGCGGGGCGAGGGACGTGATCCTGGTGGGTACGAGCATGGGTGGCGGGATCGTCGCGGCATTTCTGGAAAGGTCGCCGCTCGCCTCGCGCGTCCGGCGCGCCGTGCTCGACTCGCCGATGCTCGACTTCGGCGAGACCATAGACTGGGGCGTGAAGCAGGCGACAATTCCGGGCACCACGCTACCGATGCCGGCCGTCGCCGGGGCCCTTGGGAAGCAGTTCGCTGCGTGGCGATACGGCGTGGACTGGAACGCGCTCGATTTCCGGCGCCATGCCGACTCGATTCGGGCTCCGCTGCTTCTCCTCCACGGAGACCTCGACGATACCGTGCCGATCGCCACCAGCCGGGAGCTGGCCGCGCACTTCCCCGACCGGGTGACGTTCGTGCCGTTTCCGGGCGCGAATCACGCGGAGGAATGGAACGTCGATTCCCTCCGCTTCGATGAATCGCTTCGCGCGTTCCTGGAGCCGGCGCGATGACGCGCTAGGAAGGCTTCCGCGGCGCGGCGAACTGAGAGGCCGCCTCCACCGCCGCCATGTCCTCGGCGGCGAAATAGGCCACGACTTGCTCCTTCGCCTGCGGGCGAGTGTAGATGTCGGCGCGTGGCGAGCGGATCGCCTCGAGAATCACGTCCGCCACTTCCGCCGCCGATTGCGCGTTCGGGAACGATCGCGAATCGACGCCTCCCCCCAGCGCGTTCATGCCGAATTCCGTCGCCACGACTCCCGGCGAGACCGTGGTCACGACGATCCCCGGATAGTCGACCCGAACCTCGCCGCGCAGGGAACCGGTCAGCGCGTTCAGCGCGTGTTTCGCCGCGTTGTAGGCGGAACGCATCGGCGCGAGAGGGATCCGCCCGAGCATCGAGGAGACGTTGATGATCTGCCCATGGCCGCGCTCCTTGAAGTGTGGAAGCGCCGCCTGCATGCCATAGAGCGCCGACTTCACGTTCACGCGCATCATTTCGTCGAAATCGTCGTCGGTGAGCTGCGAGACGGCCTTGGTGATGCCTCGACCGGCATTGTTGACCCAGACGTCGATCCGGCCGAAGCGCGCGATCGCCTGGTCGAGCACGCCCGCGACCTCGGCGCGACGCGTGACGTCGGCGGCGACGACGAGCGCGTTCGCGCCGCACCGCGCGGCGACCTCACGCAGTTCCCTCTCCCGCCGCGCGACGAGAACCGGCGTTCCACCGGCCGCGCCGACCTTCTCGGCCAGCGCGGCGCCGATGCCGCTGCTCGCCCCCGTGATGACGACCACCTTTCCGTTCATCGGATCAAACCTCCTCGAGTTCCTCGAGCCGTTTCCAGAGTCCATCCACGTCGCGGCGCAGCGCCTCGTAGCGAGCCAGAAGCTCCTTCGTCTTCGCGCCGTCGGCGTAGGTCCCGGGGTCGGCCAATTTCGCCTCCACGTCCTTCAGTTCGGCCTCACGCACCTCGAGTTCCTTCTCCGCCTTTTCCCGGTCGCGCGCGCGGCGCTTCGCGTCGTTCTTCGCGGCCGGAGCACCCGGCGCGGTCCCCTTCTTCTTCGGCGCGTGGGGGCCCGGCGCGGTGGCCGCGGAGGTCTTGGCCGGCGGCGTCGCCGGAGCAGCCTTCGTTGCCGGCGCCGCGGTCGCCGCGCCCCCCTGCGTGCCACCACGCTTTCCCGCCTCCGCCTTCGCCATTCGCGCCGATTCGTAGTCGTCGTATCCGCCCGGGTAGAGGATGACGCGGCCATCCTCCACCGCCACGATCCGCGTCGCCAGGCTCGCCATGAGCGAGCGGTCGTGCGTGACGACGAGAACAGCCCCGGGATACTGGCGGAGCGCGCCTTCCAGGACTTCCTTCCCCGCCAGGTCGAGGTGGTGCGTCGGCTCGTCGAGGAGGAGGAGGTTCACGGGCTGAAGGAGCATCCGAGCCAGCGCCACACGCTGCCGCTCCCCTCCGGAGAGAATTCGGCACGACTTGAAGACGTCGTCCCCGACGAAGAGGAAGTTGCCGAGAAGGGCGCGCAGCGCCGAGGTCGGCGTTCCGAAGGGAGCCACCTCCTCCACCGCCTGGAGAATCGTGAGGGCGCCGTTCAGCGTCTCGGCCGCGTGCTGGGCGAAGTAGGAGAGCTTCGCCTGGGGGTGGAGCTCCCGCTCGCCCCGCCGCGGGTCCAGCTGCCCGGCCAGCATGCGAAGGAGCGTCGTCTTCCCGGCGCCGTTCGCGCCGACGATGGCGATCTTGTCGCCCCGCTCGATGACGACGTTCGCGTCGCGGAAGACGTCACGCGCGTCGTAGCCGAAGGAGGCGTCCTCGAGACGTACGAGCGTGCGGCCGACGTGCGGCGGCGGCGGAAAGGTGAACGAGATGTGCCGCCCCTTTCGAGGCAGCACCACCCGCTGGCGCCTCAGGCGGTCGATCTGCTTCATCTTGCTCGCCGCCTGGGTCGCCTTCGTGTTCTTCGCGCCGAAGCGTTCGACGAAGCGAGAGAGCTGCGCGATCTTCTGGTCGAGCTGTTCGTTCTTCGACTCCAGGAGTTCGCGCCGGCGCTCGCGCTCCTCCAGATACTCGGTGAACGACATGGCGAACTCGCTCAGCTCGGCGTGGTCCAGTTGCCGCACCTCGTCGGTGATTCGGTCCAGGAAGACACGGTCGTGCGACACGACCACGAGCCCGCCGTGAAACGTCTCGAGGTATTCCTCCAGCCACTCCATCGCCGGGAGGTCGAGGTGGTTCGTAGGCTCGTCCAGGAAGAGGAGCGTCGGGTCGGTGAGAAGGAGCGACGCCAGGGCGGCCCGCATCCGCCAGCCGCCCGAGAAGGAGGCGAGGGGCCGGTCCTGATCGGCCGGCGAGAAGCCGAGCCCCGCGAGCACCCGCCGCGCTTCGGGCTCCAGGACGTGCTCCTCCGACCGCTCCAGGGCGTGCTGCAACTCCCCTGCCCGGTCGAGGAGCGCCTCCGTCTTGGGGTCGCCCGGATCGAGCGTGGGGATCTGCTGGTAGAGCGCGTCGATCTCCTCGCGCATCTCGAGGACGTGGCGATGGGCCTCGAGCGCCCGGTCGAGGACCGAGCCTTCGAACTTCTCCGCCGCCTCCTGGGGGAGATAGCCGATCCGCGTCCCCCGCGAGAGGACCCGCGTGCCGGTGTCGGGGCGGAGCTCGCCGAGGAGGATCTTGAGGAGCGTCGTCTTCCCGGCGCCGTTCGGGCCGACCAGGGCGACGCGGTCGCCCGGCCCGAGCGTCCAGTTCAGGTCGGAGAAGAGGGAGCGGGTCCCGATGGCGTAGGAGACATCGTTCAGTCGGATCATGGATGGGTGAGTGTACCGTTCGAGGGCGCTACCCTTCCACCGCTCGCTGTGGCATCCTCGCGCCGTTGCCCCCAGGGGGGTCCATGGAAGGATCCAACTTCAGGAGGAAATCGATGATCCGACGGTTCACGACGTTCGTGCTTCTCCTCAGCGCGCTGATCATGATGGCCGGATGTGGCGGGGACGTGGTGAAGTCGGTCCTCGCGAATGGCGAGACGAAGGCGAAGTTGATGGACGCCATCGCGGGCGACACCGCAATGTCGGGGGAAGTCCTCGACAAGCTGATGGGGAGCGAGGGAACGCGCGCCATGGTCATGGAGAAGGTCCTCGGCAACGGCGACATGATGCAGGGCCTGATGGGCAGCATCGCCAAGGACCAGACGATGGTCGACGGCATCCTGAATCTCGCCGCGCAGGATAGCGTCATGAGCAGTCACCTGATGAGCGTGCTCCAGGGCATGCAGATGGCGTCGAAGAAGAAGAAGTAGCGAAGCGGTCGAACAGGGAAGACCGAGGGGCCGCGACGCGACGACGCGACGCGGCCCTCGTTCATGTCGGAACTCGAAAGGATGGCCAGATGAGTCACCCCGAACTCCATCGCACCGAGCGGGTCGGCTGGCTTCGCGCCTCGGTCCTCGGCGCGAACGACGGCCTCATCTCGACGGCGAGCCTCGTCGTCGGCGTGGCCGCGGCTGGGGCGGCTCCACCGGCCATCCTCGTGACCGCCGTGGCGGGTCTCCTGGCCGGGGCCATGTCGATGGCGGCCGGCGAGTACGTCTCCGTCAGCTCCCAATCCGACACCGAGCGCGCCGATCTGGAGCGTGAGCGGGGCGAACTCGCCGCCGACGAACCGTTCGAGCGGGCCGAGTTGACCGGGATCTACGTCGCCCGCGGCCTCGATCCGGCACTCGCGGCCCAGGTGGCCGAGCAGCTCATGGCGAAGGACGCGCTCGGCGCCCACGCGCGCGACGAGCTCGGCCATTTCGAGGCCACCGCCGCGCGGCCCCTCCAGGCCGCGCTGGCATCGGCCGCGAGCTTCGCCGTCGGCGCGGCGCTTCCGCTGATCACCGTCGTCGTGGTGCCGCGTGCTCTGCTGGTGCCGTTGATCGTGATTTCCTCGCTCCTTCTGCTCGCGGTTCTCGGAGCGCTCGCGGCGAGGATCGGGGGCGCGCGCGTGCTCGTCGGCGCGGCCCGCGTCGCCTTCTGGGGCGCGCTGGCCATGGGCGCCACCGCGGGGGCCGGGGCGCTCTTCGGCGCCGCGGGGTGACGAGAACGCCATGACGCCGCGCAGGGGCTGGCCACGTTCAAGGTGCTCGGCCGCGACGCGATCTTGGTCTAAACTTGCGGCAATCTCATGAACCGGGAACCCTCTTGAACCTCTCTCGCACCATCGGCCTCGTCTTGATCGTGGCGGGCGTCTTCGTCCTCTGGAAGCGGCCGACCTACGCCACGCGTCAGGACGTCGTCCGAATCGGCGACTTCAAGGCAACCGTCGACCAGCGGGAAGCTGTCCCAGCGTTGTGGGGAGTCGCCGGCGTGGGCGCGGGGACCATTCTCCTGCTCGTCGCGGGCCGGCGGCGCGACGGATGATCGTCTGATGGTGCACAAGAAATTTTCCCAGTGGCGGCCGCATCCGTGGCATGGGCTCGAGACGGGGCGCGAGCCGCCGATCCACGTGAATTCGTACATCGAGATCACCCCGTTCGATCTCATCAAGTACGAACTCGACAAGGCGACGGGATATCTCCGCGTCGACCGGCCGCAGCGGACCTCGTCGCAGCCGCCCGCTCTCTACGGCTTCATCCCCCGGACCTACTGCGGCAAGCGCATCGCCGCTCTCTGTCCGGGCGCCGACCACGGCGACGGCGACCCGCTCGACATCTGTGTGTTGAGCGAGCGGGCGATCGCCCGCTCCGAGGTCATCGTTCCCGCGCGAGTGGTCGGCGGCATCCAGTTGCTGGATCGCGGCGAAGCCGACGACAAGATCCTCGCGGTCCTCGAAGGCGACTTCATGTGGAGCGGAGCGACCGGCCTCCCCGACCTCCCCGAGATCCTCGTCGAGCGGCTGGTGCACTACTTCTCGACGTACAAGCTGGTCCCGCACGCCGAAGTCCAGATCCAGGTGCAGCGCACGTATGACACCGAGCACGCCGCCCGCGTCGTGGAGGCCGCCATGGCCGACTATCGCGAGCTCGTCGGGCAGAAGGAGTAGAGACCATGGACGCGACGAAGGTCCTCATGGAGGAACACCGCGTCATCGAGCGCGTGCTCAAGGCGCTCGAGACGGCAGCCGGCCGTCTCGAGGCAGGCGAACCGATCGAGCCCTCGTTCTTCCTCCGGGCCGCCGAGTTCATCAAGGGCTTCGCCGATGGGTGCCATCACCACAAGGAGGAAGGCGTCCTCTTCCCGGCGTTGGAGGCGGCCGGCATCCCGGTCGAGGGCGGGCCGGTCGGCGTCATGCTCGAGGAGCATGAGGCGGGTCGCCGGCTGACCGCGGCCATGCGGACCGGCGCCGAGCGCCTCGTGGCCGGTGACGCGAGCGCTCGCGAGACAGTCGCGAAAAGCGCGCTCCAGTACGCGGCGCTCCTTCGCCAGCACATCATGAAGGAGGACCAGGTCCTCTTTCCGATGGCCGACGACATGATTCGCGGGCGCGCCCAGGCCGAGCTTGCGGAGGCGTTCCAGACGATCGAGCGAGACGAGATGGGCCAGGGCGTGCACGAGCGCTACATGGAGCTCGCGGCCTCGCTCGAACGGGACGCCACCCGCTAGGGCGCGCCGCCGATGGAGCCAATGAGCGAGTTCACCGTTCGGACCGCGGCCCGATGACCAAGGTCGCCAAAGTCACCCTCTTCTTCTGGGTCATGAAGATCTGCGCCACCACGCTCGGGGAGACGGCGGGCGATCTGCTCTCCATGACGATGAGCGTCGGCTACGCCATCAGCTCGCTGGTGCTCATCGGCTGCTTCCTGCTGTCGCTGGTCGCGCAGCTCCGCTCGCGCCGATACCACCCGATTCTCTACTGGACCGTGATCCTCACGACGAGCACGGCCGGAACGACGATGTCCGACTTCATGGATCGGACGCTCGGGCTCGGTTACGCGAACGGATCTCTCATCCTCGTCGGATGTCTCGCCGTCGTCTTGGTGGTGTGGCGCCTGGTGGAGGGAACGCTCTCGGTGGATCGCATCGAGACGACGCGCGCCGAGCTCTTCTACTGGATCGCGATCCTCTTCTCCAACACGCTCGGCACGGCCTTGGGGGATTTCCTGGCCGACTCGTCGGGGCTGGGATTCCTCGGCGGCGCGCTTCTGATCGGGGGCCTGATCGCCCTCACCGCGCTCGCGTACTGGCTCACGCGGATCAATCGGGTGCTCCTCTTCTGGATCGCCTTCGTGCTGACGCGTCCTTTCGGGGCGACGTTCGGCGATCTCCTGACGAAGCCGCTCGCCAAGGGGGGTCTCAATTTCGGCACGATCGGCTCTTCGGTGATCCTCGGCGCCATCCTCGCGACCTTCGTGATCTACACGAGCACCATGGAGCGGCGACTGGCGAGGACCGAATCGCTCGGGGAATCGTAACGGCCCCTACCCCACCCAGACCGTCTTCACGTTCGTGAACTCGTGGATTCCGAAGCTCGACAGCTCCCGCCCATACCCCGACTCCTTGATGCCGCCGAAGGGAAGCCGCGGGTCCGAACGCACGAAGCCGTTCACGAAGCAGGCGCCCGCCTCGAACTCGGTCGCCGCGATTCGCTCGCCCCGCGCGACGTCGCGAGTGAAGACGGCCGCGCCGAGGCCGAAGGGCGTGTCGTTGGCGATGCGGATGGCGTCGGCCTCGTCGCGCGCCGCGATGATCGCGGCCACGGGACCGAACGTCTCCTCGCCGTAGACCGGCATGCCGGGCTTCACCTGGTCGAGGACCGTCGGCGGGTAGAACGCGCCGGGGCCCTCGGGGACGCGGCCGCCCAGGAGCAACCGTGCGCCGCGATCGACACTCACGGTAACCTGATGGTGCAGCTCGTCGCGGAGATCCACCCGCGCCATGGGGCCCAGATCGGGCGCGTCGGCCCCCTCGGTCAGCGGATTCCCCCAGCGCTTCGCCTTCATCGCGGCCACCAGACGCTCCGTGAACGCAGCTAGCACGGGCTCGACCACGATGAAGCGTTTCGCCGCGATGCACGACTGGCCGCCGTTGATGAGACGCGACGTCGCGCAGGTCGCCGCGGCCGCGTCGAGATCGGCGTCTTCCAAGACGACATAGGGATCGCTCCCGCCGAGCTCGAGCACCGTCTTCTTCAGCACCTCCGCCGCGGCGCCCGCGACCGCGCGCCCCGCGGGAGCGCTCCCGGTGATCGTGACGGCGCGGATCTGCGGCATCTCGATGATCGGCTCCACCGCGGAGCCGGGGACGAGGAGCGTGGTGAAGAGGCCCTCGGGGAGTCTCGCCTCGCGGAAAATGGCTTCAATCGCGAGGGAGCAGCCCGAGACGTTCGACGCGTGCTTCAGGACGCAGGCGTTCCCCGCCATGAGCGCGGGCGCCGCGAAGCGGAAGACCTGCCAGTAGGGGAAATTCCACGGCATCACCGCGAGCACCACGCCGAGCGGCTGAAACGTGACGTACGAGCGGGACGCGTCGGACGGCGCCGGCCGAGGCGCCAGCATCGCCGCCGAGTGCTCGGCGAAGTAGTCGCACGTCCAGGCGCACTTCTCGATCTCCGCGCGCCCCTGCGCCACCGGCTTTCCCATCTCGCGCGCCATGAGGATCGCGTCCTCGGCGGCGCGCTCGCGAAGCCGCGCGGCCACGCGGCGAAGCGCCGCCGCGCGCGTTTCGAAGGACTCCCGCCGCCACGCGCGAAACGCGCGTTCGGCCAGATCCAAGGCGGCGCCGATGGCCGCCGGCGTCGCTTCCGGATAATCCCGGATCGCCTTCCCTGTCGTCGGATCGATCGATCGAAGCATCCAAACCCTCCGAAAGGGTGCGGACGGGGCCTCCGGCCGACGCCGGACTCCCCCCGGAACCCCTGAAATCGCAAGCGACTAATCCTGGTGAACCGCGGGCCGAGTCATGGCAGAATGATTCCCCCGCGCTTCGGATGCAAGCCCTCCAAGGGGACCGCTCCAGGTCCCCGGGCGAGCCGCTCCGATGGCACGGGTTTCGCTTGCAACCCGATGAACGCAAGCGATCTACAGCACCGAAGACCGGGAAGCCCGCTTGCGCGACTCCCGCCAAAGGACCGTACGAACCGATGAACGACCCAGCCAAGTCCCCGAATACGATGAGCCTCCCCTTCGTGGAGGCCCTCTACGCCGACTTCCTTCGCGATCCGAGCTCGGTGCCCGCCGAATGGCGGAAGCACTTCGAGACGATGCGCGACGTAAACGGATTCGCGGCCCGGCCGCAGCTGCGGCCTTCGTTCCCGCAGCGATCGCTCTACGGTTCGCCGCGCCCGAGCGGGCGGAACGGGTCGGGCGTGAACTCGATCATCGACGTCGAGGGTGACGCCGACTCGCGCGCGCCGCAAGCGAAGGGCCAGGCCGCGGCGAAGGGGTCTCCCGCGCCGACGAGCGCGCCCGCGGTGAAAGCGCCGACCTCGGACAAAGAGCGGCCCGTCTCCGCGCCCGCCACCTTCTCGCTCATTCAGACCTACCGCGCGCGCGGGCACCAAGCCGCCGCCATCGATCCGCTCGGCACGCCGCGCCCGGCGCCTTCCGATCTCGACCCCGCGTTCCACGGCTTCATCCCCGGGGACCTCGACCGTCCGGTGGACGTCGAGTTCGCCGGCGTGCGCGGCGGGACGCTCCGCGATCTCCTCGCGCGCCTTCACGCCGCCTACTGCGGCACCATCGGCTGGCAGTATCGCCACATCCACGATCCGCTCGTTCTCTCGTGGATTCAGGATCGGATCGAGCTGCCGCAGTATCGCCAGGTGCTCTCCGCCGAGGAGCAGCGCCGCGTGCTCGAGCGCCTGACGGCCGCCGCGGTCTTCGAGGACTTCATCCAGAAGAAGTACATCGGGTCGAAGTCGTTCTCCGTGGAAGGATGCGAGGCCTTGATTCCGCTCCTCGAGGCGGCCATCGACGTGGCCGACCAGGGAGGCGTGAGCGAGGTGGTCATCGGCATGGCGCATCGCGGCCGCCTGAACGTTCTCTCGAACGTGATGGGAAAGCCCGCGCGGCGCATCTTCCACGAATTCGACGACTCCGATCCCGAGATGTGGACCGGACGCGGCGACGTGAAATACCACCTCGGCTACTCCAATGACCGGACGATGCCGTCGGGACGTCATCTCCATCTCACGCTCTGCTTCAATCCGAGCCATCTCGAGTTCGTGAATCCGGTGGCCCTGGGACGGATGCGCGCGAAGCAGGATCGCGTGGCCGACGCGAAGCGCGAACGCGGCGCGGTGGTCCTGATCCACGGCGACGCCGCCTTCGCGGGCGAGGGCGTGGTGCAGGAGACGCTGAACCTGAGCCAGTTGCGCGCCTACCACACGGGCGGCGCGCTCCACGTGATCGTGAACAATCAGATCGGCTTCACGACGATGCCCGAGGAGGCGCGCTCGAGCCCCTACGCCTCCGACGTGGCGAGGATTCTCCAGTCGCCCATCTTCCACGTGAACGGCGAGGATCCGGACGCCGTCATTCGCGTCGTGCGGACCGCGATGGAGTTCCGCCGGGTCTTCCGCCGCGACGTGGTGATCGATCTGAACGGCTACCGCCGCCACGGGCACAACGAGGGGGACGAGCCGGCGTTCACACAGCCGACGCTCTACAAGGCGATCGCGGCGCGGAAGCCGATCCACATTCTCTACGGCGAGCGTCTCGCGGCCGAAGGCGTGGTGACCGCGGACGAAGCGCAGGCGATGGCGCGTTCTGTGCGCGACGCGCTGGAGGCGGAGCTGAAGGCGGCGCGCGACACGAAGCCCGTGCTCCCTTCGGATCCCGACACGGGCGTGTGGGCTCCCTACCGCGGCGGATCGGATGCCGTGGCTCCCGATCCCGAGACCGGCGTCGCGCGCGCGAAGCTGGAGCAGTACCTCGGCACGACCGCGCGGGTCCCGGAGGGCTTCAAGCCTCATCCGAAGATCGCGCGGGCGCTGGAGCAGCGCCGTCTGATGGCGAAGGGCGAGAAGCCGCTCGACTGGGCCGCGGCCGAGGCGGCGGCGTTCGCGTCGCTCGTCGACCAGGGCTATCGCGTGCGGCTGACCGGACAGGACACCGAACGCGGCACGTTCAGCCACCGTCACGCCGTTCTCCACGACGTCGAGGACGGGAAGACCTACACCGCGCTCCAACACGTCTCGCCGAAGCAGGCGCCCTTCGAGATCGCGAACTCGCCCCTCTCCGAGACGGCTCCGGTCGGGTTCGAATACGGCTACAGTCTCGAGTGGCCCGACGGGCTCGTCGCCTGGGAAGCCCAGTTCGGCGACTTCGTGAACGTGGCCCAGACTCTGATCGACCAGTTCCTCGCGAGCGGCGAGGCCAAGTGGCGCCGCCTCTCGGGGCTCACGCTCCTCCTGCCGCACGGCTTCGAGGGAATGGGCTCCGAACATTCGAGCGCCCGGATCGAGCGTTTCTTGCAATTGGCTGCGCGCGACAACATCCAGGTCGCCTATCCGTCGACGCCGGCCCAGCTCTTCCACCTGCTGCGGCGGCAGGTCGTGCGCCCGTGGCGGAAGCCGTTGATCGTCATGACGCCGAAGAGTCTGCTGCGGAATCCGGAGTGCGTCTCGCCGCTCGACGAATTCGTGAAGGGGCGCTTCCAGCGCCTCCTCGCCGACACGGAAGCCGTCCCCGCGAAGACGAAGCAGATCCTCTTCTGCAGCGGCAAGCTCTACTACGAGCTGGCCGCGGTGCGGAAGGAGCGGGAGCGCGACGACACGGCGATCCTCCGCGTGGAGCAGCTCTACCCGCTGGCCGACGCCTCGCTCGACGGCTTCTTGGAGCCGTTCAAGGCGGGAACGCCGGTGACGTGGGTGCAGGAAGAACCGGAAAACATGGGAGCGTGGCCCTACCTGCGCGCGCGATTCGGCGCGACGCTCTTGGGCCGCCATCCCTTCTTCGTGGCCAGCCGCCCCGAATCGCCGACGCCGGCGTCGGGGGCGCACAGCAGCCACAAGATGGAGCAGGAGCGGCTTCTCGCGGCGGCGTTCAATTCGCCGCGCAAGCTGGGCTGAGCGGCGCCGCTCCGGCGAACGTCAGGAAAGGATCGACGATGCCCGTGGAATTGAGAGTCCCCGAAGTCGGTGAATCGATCACCGAGGTGCAGATCGGCGCCTGGCTCAAGTCCGAGGGGGATCACGTCGAGCGCGACGAGGCGCTCGTGGAGATCGAATCGGACAAGGCGACGCTGGAGCTGCCCGCGCCTGTTTCGGGAACGCTCGCGAAGGTGTTCGCGAAGAAGGGGGCCATCGTGAAGGTGGGCGATTTGATCGCGGAGCTGGCGGAGGGAGCTTCGACCGGGAATGGGACGAAGAGTCCGGCGAAGACGGCTCCCGCTGCTGCCAAGCCAGCGATGGCTGCCACGGCGGCCCCTGCTCTAGCGTCAGCCGCCGCGTCGTCATCGGCTCCACCCCGCGTCATGCCGGCCGCCGCTCGCGCGCTCGCCGAGGCGGGACTCGCCTCCACGGACGTCCGCGCCACCGGCCCCGGCGGTCGTCTCCTCAAGGAGGACGTTGCCGCGCACGTCGGCGCGCTCGGCGTGAAGCCTTCCGCCGCCGCGTCGCCCCTCGATCGCGTGGAGGCGCCGATTCCGGCAGACGCCCGCGGCGAAGAGGCGATCCCGATGAGCCCGATGCGCGTTCGCATCGCGGAGAGGCTCAAGGAAGCCCAGAACAACGCCGCGCTTCTCACCACGTTCAACGAAATCGACATGTCCGCCATGATGACGCTTCGCGACGAGGTGAAGGAGCCCTTCACGGAGCGCTACGGCGTGAAGCTCGGCATCATGTCGTTCTTCGTGAAGGCCACGGTCGATGCGCTCATGCACTATCCGCAAGTGAACGCGGAGATCCGCGGGCGCGACATCGTCTACAAGAACTACTACGACATCGGCATCGCCGTGGGCGGCGGGAAGGGGCTCATCGTCCCCGTGCTGCGGAACGCCGAGCGCTTGTCGTTCGCGGAGATCGAGACCGCAGTGGCGGATTTCGGGGCCCGCGCCAAGGAGAACAAGATCAACCTCGAGGAGTTGCATGGCGGCACGTTCACGATCTCGAATGGCGGCGTCTACGGCAACCTCCTCTCCACGCCGATCGTGAATCCCCCCCAGAGCGCCATCCTCGGGCTCCACGCCATCCACAAGCGCCCCGTCGCGGTGAACGATCAGGTGGTGATCCGCCCCATGATGTACGTGGCGGTCACCTACGATCACCGCGTCATCGACGGCCGGGAGTCGGTGACCTTCCTGAAGCACATCAAGGACCTGATCGAGCATCCGACGCGGATGCTTCTCGGGCTCTAGGCCGGCCATGGCCATCGCGACGCACGACCTCGTGATCCTCGGCGCCGGGCCCGGCGGCTACGTCGCCGCCATCCGCGCCGCGCAGTTAGGGCTGAACGTCGCCTGCGTGGAGGAGGTCCCCGCGCTCGGCGGCACCTGCCTTCGCATCGGCTGCATCCCGAGCAAGGCCTTGCTCGAATCGAGCGAGCGCTTCCACGAGGCCGGGCACGCGCTCGCCGCGCACGGCGTGAAGGTGGGCGCCGTCGAGCTCGACCTTCCGACGATGCTGAAGCGGAAGGACCAGATCGTCACCGATCTCACGCGCGGCGTCGAGATGCTCTTCAAGAAGAACAAGGTGACGCGCTACGCGGGGCACGCCCGGATCGCCGGAGCGGGCCGGGTGACGGTGACCGGCGCGGATGGCGCCGCGGTCGCCGAGTTGAGCGCGAAGCACATCATCATCGCCACCGGGTCGAAGCCGGCGCCCCTGAAGGGCGTGGTGTACGACGGCGACCGGATCGGCTCGAGCACCGAAGCGCTTTCGTACCCCGAAGTCCCGAAGCACCTCGTCGTCATCGGCGCCGGCTACATCGGCCTAGAATTGGGCTCCGTATGGCTCCGCCTCGGCGCGAAGGTCACGGTCCTCGAATACCTCGACCGCATCCTTCCCGGCATGGACAGCGAGCTGGCCACCGAGGCGAAGCGGATCTTCGAGCGCCAGGGGATGACGTTCCTTCTCGGCCGCCGCGTCACCGGCGCAAAGGTAGAGAAGAAGGAAGTCGTCGTGGAGTCGGAAGGGGCGGAGCTGATCCGCTGCGACCGCGTGCTCCTCGCCGTGGGCCGCATCCCGAACACCGACGAGCTCGGCCTCGAATCGGTCGGCATCAAGACTGACGACCGCGGCCGCATCCCGGTCGACGCCCACTACGCCACGT
>Ga0315278_10002167_pt1 | contig 17440 bp, 11 predicted proteins | sample YL17G06_0_MG_FD_203880 | JGI IMG/M metagenome (GOLD analysis project Ga0315278, IMG submission 203880) | Sediment microbial communities from Yellowstone Lake, YNP, Wyoming, USA - YL17G06_0 | ecosystem: Environmental > Aquatic > Freshwater > Lake > Sediment | place: USA: Wyoming | collected... | reverse complement strand
TTGGCGAATTTGGTCATCAGGGACTTGGTCTGGCCGGTGTTGAATGAGACGGTAACGACGGAGTTGTCGCCCATATCCGCGAAATCCTTCACAGTGCCTATGCCGAATTTTTTGTGGACGACAATGTCGCCCGTTCGGAATTGAGAATTTGGAATTGAGAATTGAGAATTTTTAACAGCGTGATCCTCATCAGAATCATTTGAAAACTGGATTCCCGCTTGCGCGGGAATGACAAAGGTATTGGCGGAAGTGACATTGGCGGATTCGGAAAAAGCAAGGCCGAGTTCGTAGAGGAATTGCGAGGGGATGGTGTGGAGGGTCTGGCCCCTGATTTGGCGGTATTTGGCAAAAGCGATAAACAAGTTGAGCTTTGCGCGTGTAATGCCGACGAATAACAGCCGGCGTTCTTCTTCGGTCTCGTCGTCATTATCCACGCTTCTTTCGTGAGGCAGCAAACCCTCTTCGACGCCCACGATGAAGACGTTATCGAATTCGAGGCCTTTTGCGGAATGCAGGGTCATCAGGGCCACACGGTCGCTGCTAGTATCGTATGCATCCACATCGCTGAACAAAGATATCTGCTGGAGATAATCAATCAGGGAGGGGTTTTCGGTCTCTTGGTCATAACGAGCGGCTTTGCTGATAAGCGACTCGATATTGGCAATAGCGTCCTTGCCTTCTGCGCCTTCGGCGGCGAGGGATTTTTCGAGGCCGGATTCGGAGAAGACAAGTTCGGCCAGAGAAGCGATACTCGATTTATGATTTCTGATTTCTGATTTCTGATTTGGGCTAACGCCATTATCGAGAGGGACTTGTTTTTTGAAACCCTCTATCATAGCTAGAAAGGCGGTGAGTTTGGCGGCGGTGGTTTTGGAAATGCTGAGAATTTTCGAAATGTGTTTGATCGCTTCATATAAGCCGATGTTACGGCGGGCGGCGAAGTTTTGAAGTTTGTCGATGGTGGTTTTGCCTATGCCTCTGGCGGGGGTATTGATGATTCGCAGAAGTGCGACACGGTCGGCGGGATTGACGAAAACTTTGAGATAGGCAAGGACATCGCGGATTTCCTTTCGGTTGTAGAATTCGACGCCGCGAACGATTTGATACGGGATTTTGCTTCTTATAAAGGCCTCTTCGATTGCCCGGCTTTGAGCATTGACGCGATAGAAAATGGCGATATTGGAAAGTAATGTCCCCTCGTCAACCAGGCGCCTGATATTTTCCGCGACGCCGATGGCCTCCTCGACTTCATCTTCATACGGCTCAATGACGACTTTGCCCGCGGGCGGTCTTGTCGCGATTAGTCGTTTTTCCTTGCGGCTCTGGTTATTGGCGATGAGCCGGTCGGCAACTTCAAGAATACAGGGAGCAGAGCGAAAATTTTCTTCGAGGCGGACAACCACGGCATTGGGCCAGTCATGCTCAAAGTCGAGGATATTGCGAATGTCGGCTCCCCGCCAGCGGTAGATTGACTGGTCCGGGTCGCCCGTCGCGCAGATATTGTTGTGCGCGGAGGCAAGGGCCTTGGCGATTCGATATTGTGCGTGGTTGGTGTCCTGGTATTCATCGATGAGAAGATATTTATACCGATTGCCGAGTTCCGAACGAACAGCGGGATTGTTTTCGAGCAGAAAGGCCGTTTTCATAAGCAGGTCATCGAAATCAACGGCGTTAAGGTCTTTGAGGATTTGCTGATAACGGGAATAGATTTTTGAGAGCGTCTTCGAGAAGAAATCGTCTGCCTGTTTTTCGAAGGCATCGGCGTCGATGAGCTTATTTTTCAAAGTAGAAATTGCATCAAGCGTTCGAGCTGGTGAAAAATCGGTGGTATTGAGATTGCAGTCGGTGATTGCCTGCTTTACGCATTTTGCCTGGTCGGAATCGTTGTAAATGCTGAAGTTGGGAGTGATATCGGTATTAGCGGCGTACCTGCGGAGGATGCGGACGCACAGGGAGTGAAAGGTGCTGATGTGAGCGCCCGCGGAGGCGGCAAAGCTGAATGCGCGCTGGCGCATTTCGTCAGCGGCCTTATTGGTAAAAGTGATGGCGCAGATATTGTGCGCGGGGACACCCGCATCGACAAGGGCGGCGATGCGACAGGTTATGACGCGGGTTTTGCCGCTGCCGGGGCCAGCGATGACAAGCAAGGGGCCATCGCGGTGAAATACGGCCTTTTGCTGGGAAGCGGTCAGCCGAGACGTGAAAGCAACATCGAGTTTATCAGGCGAAGGGGACATCATTGCGACTGCTGCTGTTGCTGCTGCGATTCCTGCAGCATCTGCTGCTCCATCTGTGCGAATTGCTCGGCAAGCCGCGGCTGCTCGATTTTTATCCGCGCAATAAGGTTTTGACGCATCGTGAGCGGGTATCCCTGGTCGTTAAAGAAATCGCGAAGCGCGAGGAACCTCATTATTTTAAACTCCGGCAAACTGAGCCGTGCCTCATCGCCATATTCTTTAGTGTAAACATTATATATGTCTTCAGCCATTTTTTCTATGGCGTAGGACGCGTCATCGTCCCGCAGGGCATACCGGAAATACGCCTCGCGGAGCATCGGCATAATCGTATCCATCGCCTTGGTGATTGTGATGGTCTTAAGGTCTTTGCGTATCTGCTGTATGATATAAGATTCGACGGCAGGGTCGCTGAACTCGGGACGAGGATACAGATGTCTGACATAATCGTATATCTTCTGCGCCTTCTGCCTGTGGCCCGCCTGATAGAACATAGTCAGGGCATTAGTGAGCATATTGCGGTGCTGAATCATATGCGAGTCGTCTGATTTATCTTCCGAGTCGCCGTATTTGCGGATAATCTCCGTTATGGCCTTGTTGTAAGGGTCGAACATTCTGAAATCAGCGCGTAGAAATATATCCTTGGTGGGTCGGGGCGCAGCGGCTGCCGCAGAATCCTGCGGCGACGGCAGATTATCGTTGACGTCGTAGAGAAAGATTTTTCCGTATCGGAAAAGGTTTTGCAAACTGTGAGCGACAACACGGTCGGTATTAATTTCGTCAACCGGGAACACTCCCCTGCCCATTTTAACAACGTCTTTTTTGCCCGCAACGCGAAGGCCTTGGACCGCCCAGTAGATTGCATGAACGTCGGGATGTCGCCAATCGAGCGGAAAATGTTTGTTTGGGTCATTAAAATCGGTGGGGCCGTACGTGCGGTTTAATTCCAGCATAAGAACGGGGTCGAGCTTCCAGACGTTTCGCAACTGCCAGGCCTTTGCAAAGACGTCAAACTTTTCGAGGGTCTTAGTGCCTCTGAACCGGTCAATGACCTTAAAGGCGGCAGGGTCGAACCTGGCCGGATTTTGTCGCAGCGAAAGGTAATTGCCGACAAACCGTGAGTCATCCTCAAAACTCTTGTCGGCAGCTTTCAGGGCGGCGATAAACGGCGTGACGTCGGCCTCGGCGGCAATCCGGCCCCAGCCAGCAGGGGCATTTGCGAGAGATTCAAACCGGGCGTTATCGGCTTTGCCAAGCAGCGGTTCCATCGCAAGGGCAAGCTGGAGCTTGTAGTATTTGTGGGCGTCGTCGCTGTTGCTGCCGATTTTGTGCTGGAAGATTCTGCCAAGCTCACGATATAGCAAAATGGATCTGGGATTTAGAGGAATGCCCTTGTCGCGTAAAAGCTCGTAGCCGTTTTTTACCCACTGCCATCTCTGGTCGGGCTGCTCCGCGGGAATGGCGACGGAGATGTTGTAGGCCATATTCCAGGCCTGAAACGCCCAGACCTGCGCGAAGCGGGGCTGAAGAACGGTAATCCATTCGGCGAGTTGTCTTGCGTCGAAGTACTGGCCCTGTTCTTTGAGTTTGTCGGCTCGCATCCAGAGAACATCGACGACCAGCCCGCGAAACGCCCCCATCGCGACGGTGGCAAAGGCGAGGGAGGGCGGGGCGTTCTGGAGCGGTTCATTGCTTATCAGTTTCATTTCGACCCGTTGCGAGTTTATGAAATCGAGACGCATACCCGCCACGGTGAGCAGGCCAACCGCCAGGACGACGCATACAACAATAATCAGTTTATCACGTAAACGCATAATCGTATTTGACTGAACAATCTACGGCAAAAAACCTTCGGATGTTTTGTCCGCCTTTGGCCGGAGCTTAATGATAGCGTTACACAATGACTTTTGCAATTTCGCGGTAGGTGAAAATCAGCAGCGACATAATCGCCAGCGGCAGCGCCTTTAAGCAGACGGTGGTAAAACCAAGCCACGCGAGAAGAGACCAGCTCAACAGCCGGGCGGGAACAAGAAATTTAGAAGGACTGACCTGGTCAAACTCCGGTAAAAGCATAATTAACGGCTTTAGACAATAGGAATACAACCCGCCGGGCTGGGCGCCAACGCCCTGGTAGGACTCGCCGATAAAGCCGCTCATATTGGCCATAGTAAAGACCGACAGGCAAAGCAGAATAGCGACGGGGAACGAGAGAAACGAACCGGCGAAGACGGCAAGAGCGGCAAGAAATACAAGTCGAACAAAGATAAGCAGAGCGGCCCTGATAAAATTGGCGGTGAAGGTGTCCGCTTTATAAAGCAGTTCGAGACCGTCCTCGAGCGGAAAGATAACGACCGTATCATTAAGAGGGTCATTAAGGAACGCCAGGGCAAGATAGCCGTCACCGGCGACCGCATCGGCGGGCACCGCAAACTCACGGAACGTTCGTATCAGGTCCTTTCGTTCGAGTGAATACAATGGTGTCTCTATTGGAGTCCCGAGGCGAAGCGGGCGGACGTCACCTACGACCCATTTGCTGTAAATCGACAAGTCCTGCGGATTGACGGCGACATCGTACTTGAATCTTATAAACAGGTTGGGGTCTTTGGGTTTAACGTTGTTGAATTCCCAAAGCAGTTCTTCGCCGACCACAGCGGCGCGTTTTCTAAGCCCGATGCGACGAGCAAACTCGTTTTTATAGTTTCGACGGCTAATTGGATTTTCATCCACGCCCGGAGGCACTTCGCCCGCCTGCTTGAGCTTGTTATAGGCCTGTTCAAGCTCTTCTGATATGTCCGGTTCCACGGGTGCCAGGGATGCCCTGGCGGTGAAGAATTCGTCGCGGACCTGTGCAATCTGGTCATTGTCAGCGTGCAGTAAGGTCGGCAACGAAATGGTAATGCTGTAAATGATAACGGAAAAAAGCGCCAGCAAAGCGGCATCCAGAAGAATGACGCCGAATAATTTGCCGAGGACAAACTGGAAACGTCGAATCGGTTTTGTGAGGACGGTATAAACCTGCTTATCTTTTACGTCGCTTGTCAGAGTATATGCGGTAGTGAAAATGGTAAGCAGCGCCAGCAACAAGGCCGTCAGCGACAGGCCATAGCTGACGAAGGCCTGCATACGTCCTTTCAATGTGCCGTCGCCGGTCATCTTCAGCCCCATTACGGGCAACAGCACAAGCAGCAGGACAATAAAGACGGCGGCGATTTTGAGACGCAGGGCCTGCTTTACCGTATTGACCGCGACGGCCCAGATGCTACGCATTGGCGGAATCTCCGGGGTTAGCTTTCTTTGTGTCCGGATTAGGATGGACTGTTAATATGTCGAGGATGCTTTTATCCGGCTGGTCGGATTTCGCGGGTTCGGGTTTGGCCTGCGTCGGCTGGGTAGTAATCGGCTTTGAATCCGCTTGTTCGGTCAGTTGCCTGAGCAGATTTTCATCCGCCACAGATACAGGCAAAGATTGCGGCTGAACTGTCTGGGTATCGGGAGTTACTGTCCGCTCGTCCGACGGAGAAGCGGAGACAAGCTCATTGAGTATGGCCTCCCTGCGGACACGTTCGTCGGTTTTGGCGGAGAGAAACTCGCTAATCCGGGTCCTGCTTTCAGCGCCGCTTGTTGGGACGGCCTGCTGCTGCGCCCTGGCAACGATATTGATAAAGAACGTTTCGAGCTTGTCCAATGGCGAACCAATGGTGTATTCCGCGTGTTCCTCATCCAGCGTTTGTTTTATTTTTTCAAGCGCCGCCGGGCTGAGGCGTCCGGTTGTAATTTCGGTTTTGTCGGAATGCCGCAGGAGATTTTGGACATCACCCTCTGCCTGAACCTTGCCGCCATAGAGAATCGCGATTCTGCTGCATACGTCCTCGACATCGGCGAGGAGGTGGCTGCAAAGCAGAACTGTTTTGCCGCGTTTGGCGAGTTCTATGATAAGGTCTTTGATTTGTCTTGTTCCGATGGGGTCAAGGCCCGTGGTGGGTTCATCGAGGATAAGCAGTTCAGGGTCATTAATGAGGGCCTGCGCAAGTCCGATTCTTCTTGCCATACCCTTCGAGAAGGTTCCAACGGTTCTATTGGCGACGGCCTTGAGGCCTACCATATCGAGCAGCGCCTCAATGCGCATCTTTCGGACTCGCGCGGGCAGTTTGAACAACTGGCCGTAAAAGTCGAGCGTTTCGCGGGCCGTGAGATATTTATAAAGATAGGACTCTTCCGGCAGGAAACCAATTCTGCGGTTGATTTGAGGGTCGGTGGCGTCGCCTTCGAGGACGAGGGACTTTCCTTTTGTGGGGTGAAGCAGACCGAGGAGCATTTTGAGTGTGGTTGTTTTGCCTGAGCCGTTCGGGCCTAAGAAACCGAAGACCTCATTGGTACGAACCTTCAAGTTGAGGTCATCGACGGCGACGACCCTGTTGCGTCCCCACCAGTCGGAGAAGATTTTGGTCAAAGAAAACGTTTCAATCGCATATTCCATAATTAGCTAATCCTGTCCGGCCGGCATATAGAGATTATGTAACGTCGCCCGTATGGTGCGGGAGTTCTTCGCCGTGACGAACTAAGCGGGCGCTATTGAAGACGACAATGAGTGAACCCGCGAAATGCAGGAACGCCGCCAGGGTAGGCAAAATCAAACCAGTCAGCGAGATTGACCAGCCGACAATAATAAAGCTGACACCAAAGGCGAGGTTTGAGTTGATGACGAAACGCGTTCTGCGCGACAGTCGCACCAGTGCCGGAAGTCGTTTGAGGTCGTCGCTCAACAGGGCTATAGAGGCGGAGTTAATGGCGACATCTGAGCCGGCAGCGCCCATCGCGATGCCGAGGTCGCCCGCGGCAAGCGCCGGGGCGTCGTTTATGCCGTCGCCTACGACAAGGACGGTGTGGCCGTCTTTTTTGATTTTTTCGACTATGGCGAGTTTGTCCTGCGGCAGGCAATGCGCCTTGTAATCGGTGCAGCCGAGTTCCGCTGCGACGCGGCCGGCGACTTCATCTCTGTCGCCCGTGAGCATTGTTATTCTCTTGACGCCGAGTGCGAAAAGGTCTTTTACGGCCTCTTTCGCCTCAGGCCTGGTTTTATCCTGAAGGCCGACCCAGCCAACGCAATTGGCATCCAAAGCGACGTATAGTGTGCTGAAGCCCTGCTCCTCGTGCAAAGACGGCGAGGAGACATTGGACATATTGACTTTGTTTTCCTTAAGGAACGACTCCCTGCCGACGATTACCCTGCTGCCGGCGACTTTGGCGATAACGCCTTTGCCGGGGGTTTCCTGGAAATTATCCGCGTCAGGCAAAATTAGATTTGCCTGTTTTGCGACTTCGAGCAGCGCCCTTGCCGCTGGGTGTTTGCTCATTTTTTCAGCGGAGGCGGCCAGCGACAGCAGAGTTGACGGCTCAACGCCATTTGCGGGCGTGAGTTTGGTCACATAGAGCCGACCGGTAGTTACAGTTCCCGTCTTGTCGAAGACCATCGCCGTGATTTTGCCTGCTTCCTCGAGGTCGGCGACGTTCTTGACAAGTATGCCGAGGCGGGCGGCGGCGGATATCGCCGCGACCATTGCGCTGGGCGTCGCCAGAATTAGCGCACAGGGACAGCCAATTACGAGAATGGTGATGGCAATGTTGATATTCTCCGTGAAGAACAAGGCAATACCTGCAATCATCAGGACGGTCGGGGTGTACCATTTAATGTAGCGGTCAATAATCCGCATAATGGGTATTTTGGTATGTTCGGCCTGCAGAATCAGCGACTGGACTTTGCCAAGCGTCGTATCTTTGCCGGCCTTGGTAACGGTGATATCGAGAGCGCCGGTGAGGTTGTTTGTGCCCGCGAAGACCTGCATACCGGGGACTTTGTCAGCGGGCAGCGATTCGCCGGTGATTGTGGCCTCGTTGACGGAGCTTAAACCCTTTACGACGTCGCCATCGACGGGGATATTGTCGCCGGGCCTTACGCGCACTGTATCGCCGGGTTTAATCTGGCTGACCATAACTTCGGTTTCGGAGCCGTCGGGTTGAAGTTGATTTGCCTTTTGAGGAGTGAGTTTTATGAGCGATTCTATCGAGGCCCTTGCGCCGAGCGCGGTCCGGCTTTCGACCAGTTCGCTAAGAAGCATAAAGAAGGCAACGGTGCCTGCGGCGACATATTGCTGAGTTGCGATTGCGGCCAGTATGGCCAGGGCGACAAGCTCATCCATGTGGGCTTCTTTGTGCGCCAAACTTATAATCGCGTGCCAGATGATAGGCGCGCCCAGCAGGATGGCGCCCGCCAGAGCGAGCATTTCGGTCTGGAAACTGCCTGCGCCGTAAATAAAACCGGATTTGCCTATGATGCTCGTGAGCAGCAGCGTCCCCCCTGCCAGTGTCCCCAGCAGGGCCAAGCTGACACGGACCTGTTTGCCGTGCGTTTGCTCGACGGCGATATCGTGCTTAAAATGCAGATGTTCATGAGCCATTATTTATCTCTCAGGGTTCCTCACTAAGGTTGTTTTCCTGGTTCGGATTTTGGTTTTATCGCAGGGTCTCTGTTGATGAGTACCCTGACTTCGGTGTTTTTGCCGTGTTGTGCGGGCTGAATGACCATTTTTTCATCGGCGTCGCGAAGTACCTGCTCAATCGCGTCCTGATAGACCCTCTGGATGACGAGCTTCGGGTGCTTTCGATATTCGGGAAGAATCTTCTGGAGATATTCAGCGTCTGCTCTTGCCGACTCGACAACCTGCGTTCGATAACCCCTAGCCCCGGCTATTTTCTCCTGTGCCCTGCCGGCCGCCTGTTCCCACAACTGCTCCTGTTTTTGCCTGTCGGAGGAACTATCCCGCAGAGACGCAAGAAGCTCAGCCGCAACGGGACCGGCGGTCTCGTTGAGGGTCTTCTCCGCAGCAAGTTTTGCTTCGCTGATTACCTTTTGCTTGTTTTGTGTCGCGGTCAGAGACGCCTGAAAAGCGGCGGATACCTGCCTGGGCCAGGTTATGTCACGGATTTGAACCGAGACGACTTTAATGCCCGTGTCAAACGCATTGAGCTTGTTTTGGAGACGTTCTTTGACCCGCTCGGAAACGGAAGAGACCTTTTCAAACATCGCCTCTTCGATAGTGTAATTGACCATAGTTACGACGACGGCGTCGGTGAATAGATTTTCCAGCAGCGGATTTATGCTTTGTTCTATGACGTCCGAGTAGTTCTGCCCGGCCTGGAGGTGATTATCGTGTACGTAGCAGTGTTTGTAGAATCTTTCCGCGTCGGTAATCTGGTAGGTCAGAACCCACTTACAATGAAGGATGTTATAATCGCTGCCCTCGGAAGCTGCTGCGGTCTGTGCCTGCTTTTCGCCCCTCACAAGACAATATCCCTCGGTAAGGGGGTTGAGAGTAGGCGGCGCGTATGCTTTTTCGTTGGCCGCCTCGCTCATTTCCTCGCCGGGCTTTTGATAATACCAGAATGAATTTATCGCCAGGTTGACCTTTTTCTCGACGGGGATTCGGACGATTTCGTGGATTGGGTATGGCAAAAGCAGTTTCAGACCCGGGCCGATAAGGCGTGCCTCGCCGACACCGCTGATTTTGCCGAACCACAGGACAATCGCGCGTTCACCGGGGCCTACTTTGGTGACGCCGGAGAATAGAAAAAGCACAACCAGGACAACCATTATGACCTTGAGGACAGCAAAGCTGACCTTCAAGGCCCCCGACAGATAATCATAGCCGGGGTCCGCCTGCCGCGGCCGGCCCACGTCTTCCGGTGTCGCGTGATTATGTTCATGCTCGTGATTGTGTTCGTGTTCTTCCGTCATATCGTTCAAATCCGTCTATAAAACAGATGAGTTAATCTTTCGGTTTCAGGTCGGGCATTTGCCTGAGCAGCTTAAATGGCTCGGTGTCCGCGCTGATAACGACCGTTGACCTTTGTTCCAGTATTTTCTTGAGGGCGTCGATATCGCGCAGGAACATAGCGAGCTGCGGGTCCTGTTCGAGTAATTTGTAGTATTGAGCGGCTTCGGCGTCGCCCTGCGCACGGATGGCCTTGGCCCTTGCCTCGGCGGCTGCGAGCAGTTCGGTCTGCATTGAAAGGGCGTCGGTAACGATTTTTTTGGAGGCGGCGTTGCCCTCGGCGATTGTTCCCTCGGTCCTGCGGTTCCGCTCGGCTTTCATCCGCTCGAATACCGCCGCGCTGACGTCTTCGCTGATTTTAAGCTGCCTTATGCCGAGCGCTTTGATTTCGATGCCGTAGTCGCTGCGCACGGATTTCTGAATTTCGGCAAGCATCTCTTTCTCGATTTCATCGAATTTTATCTTCGCGGGGTCGCTGTTGACGAATTCAGAGAATTCATGCCGGCCGATGACCTTGTTCTGTGTGTCGCTTATCTGGCTGAGCAGCTTGCTTTCGGCGTCCGAGATGGTCCCGACCGCGTTAAAAAACGCCAGCGGCTCGGCGATGCGCCAGACAATAAAGGTGTTGACGATAATGGGGACGGCCCCTTTCGTGGGCGTTTCTCCGAGTTCCGCGACAAGACCCCTGGCCCTGGAATCGAACTTCTGGACCGACTCGATGGGCGGAGGCCATTTGAAATACAAACCCGGCTCGGTAATCTGGCGAGTGGCCTTGCCAAAGGTCAGCACCAGGGCAGACTCGGTCTGGCGCACCTGGAACATCGTAAAGACCAGAGCCAAAACGATAAAAAGCAGAACGATAAAGATTGTTATGGTTATATTTTTCATTGTGAGCTGCTCTCCTGAACCCCGCCGATATCATACAAGCTCGGCGTTAATTTTTCCTTAAGGTCAACAATAAATGTCTCCGCGTCATTGGGGTCGGCGACAATAACATATTTTCGTATCGGGCTGAGCGTTTCCTCCAGGGCAAGGAGACGCTGCTCTTTTTTGTAGATTTCCGGCGCGGCCCTGTACGCCTTGACCTGGCTGTCGAATCGTTCGCCGGTGGCGCGGGCGATAACGGCCTTTTCAAACCTGTAACCCTGGGCTTCCCTGAGCGTGCAGAATATATCACCGTCCGCCTGGGTGAACGCGGTATCGAGTCGGCCGGCAATTTCGTCGGCCTTTTGACGGTTATTTTCCTGTCTTGCCTTCTGATAATCGGCAGCCAGAACATAAAGGTCTGATGCCCCATCGACCGAACCGGCGAGCGTGCTGAGTGTGCGATTACGCTGGGCCTGGGCCTGAAGAATTATGGCCTGCTTCATCTGGACTGCGCCCACAACCTTCTGATAATCGGCGGCGACCTTGGTGGGCGGATGTATGCCCTGCAGGCCCACAAAGACAATTTCGACTCCAAGGCCGGCCTTGTCCGCGGCGGCCTGGATATTCTGAGTCAGGACCTGCTTGGCCTGTGTCCTGCCCGCACCCAGCAAACTGGTCTGCAGGGCCGCCTCGTCATCAACTTCGATTGAGGCGCCCGCGGCAAACCTGGCCAGTTCGCGGTAACAAATGTCCTCAAGCCGTTTTTGGGGATTGTCCTGATTATAAAGGAAGGCATAAAGGTCTTTGACCCTGAACTGGACGGGGATATTGGCCTTGAGCAAACTGACCGGTGCGGCGCCCGGGGAATTTTTTTCCGCGCCGAGACGACTCGCGACAAGGATGCTGTATTCTTCCTTATAATGGTCTTTGCCCCAAAGCAGCGGTTCGCGGATTACCTGCCCGGTTTTGGGGTCGGTCTTAAGCACGTAGCCGATTTGCAGCTCCTCTATGTTGCCAGTGGGATATTTCCGTGCGATATCGACGGGCCAGGGCATTTTGAAGTGGATGCCGGGGCCAACGAGTCGAATATCGCCCTTCGCGTCTTTCGGGTTGCCGAATCGCTCGATTACGGCCTGTTCATAGGAATTAATAACAACAACGCCGCTGAGCAGATACAGCGTAATAGCGCCGAAGAAAATTAGCGGCACAATGGCCTTTTCGAGAAGTTTATAAAACCAGGTCTGAGAAACCTTGAAGCCGAACTGGTAATCAATTGCGCCGGTAGCGGTATGAAGAATTTCGCCCGGTTCGTTGATGAGACCCAGCAGCCGGCTGTCAAAGCCCGCCCTGCTGTAAAGGCCCGTCAGGCGAGGCCGGTATATGTCAAATATAACATTAAACAGGTTCTCGACGCCGAGGACGATAAGCAGAACAGGTATAGTATAATCAATCACCCTTATTACGGTGATTATTTTGAACTGAACCAGGGCCAGTGCTATCGCCAGGGCAAAGGACAATATCGCTGAGCCGAACAGAAAACTGCCGCCCGCCCGCAACGGTTTCCATTCCGCCTGATTAGACATCCCTGTCGCATAACGCGATAGCAGGAAGCTGACAAAGGCAATGGCAACCATGCAAACCGCGCACAATAAAGGTTGTTTGCCGATTGCTGAATTTGAATAGGAGACGGCTTTCAGCAGGTACAGGCCTATGGCCACCTGATATGCCGCGATGAGGAAGGAGAAAACGGGCAGGAACCACTTTTCGAGTATCGCAAGGCGTTTTTGAGCGACGGCGAACAACTGCGACTGCTCACCTTTGGCCTGGAAGATTTTATCCGTCCTGTGGTCGCCGGCAAGAACGCTCATATCGAGCTTTTCCTGCTCGGCAAGATTTCGCTGATGGAACTGTATAAGCAAAACCAGCCAGATTAACGCTGCGCCAAGCGAGACAAAACTTGCGGAATAAATGGCGACGAAACCGCTCCACTGGCCGATAACAATCATTATGACAAAGAAGATGACGCTGAGAATCAGCGACACTATAGCGACGAGCTTTGCCGGTCTTGATGATGTTGTCATTTATTCAATTCCTAAAGTTTTGTACCGAACCCCAGAACGCAAAGGGCATATAGATATAATAATTGCCGGCTATTTACAAGCCGGTTTTTATGTCATATAAGAATATATCGCCAATTTTAGCCATAAAACCGTTGTCTAAAACTCAATAGCCGCTGAAAATCAGCGACTGCCGGAAAGGCCTCAAACGATGAGTAAGTTGTTTACGATAACCAGGAATACCTTTATCGAGACCATTCGTCAGCCGGTCTATGCGATAATAATCACCGCCGCCCTGCTGCTGTTTTTCGTCAGCCCGTCAATCGCGATGTACACAATGAGCGACGACAATAAGCTGTTACGCGAATTGGGCTTATCTACGCTTTTCATAGCCAGCTTGTTCATAGCAATTTTCTCGGCTTCCGGGGCGGTGGCGGAGGAAATCGAGAATAAGACGATAATGACCGTTCTCACTAAGCCGGTGCAGCGTCCTATATTTATTTTGGCCAAATTCCTGGGGGTTACCGGGGCGGTGGCTATGGGGCATTATATCTGCACGATAGCACTGATAATGGCGATAAGGAACGGGGTCCTCGAAAACGTGGATTCGACCAATGACTATACCGTATTAGGAACCGCTGGGGTGGCACTGGTGCTGACTATCGCTCTAAGTGCTTTTTTAAACTATACTTATGATTGGAAGACCACATCAACGGCTGTTGTTTTATTAGCCGGTTTGGGCACAATTGGGCTGATTTTTCTGATATTCTTCGACCGCGACTGGAAGTTCAATCCTGCTAATAACAATATAAACGCAATTGATATTTACGGGTCAGTTCTGCTGTTTCTGGCGGCTGTCATAATCGCGGCCCTGGCGGTTGCGCTATCGTGCAGGTTCAATATAGTAGTAACCCTCTCGGCGTGTGTGGGTGTTTTCCTTCTTGGGCTTGTCTCGGACTGGGCGTTCGGAGCTCTTGCCAAAACGCACCTCTGGGCAAAAATATGCTATTTTGCCATTCCGAACCTTCAGGTCTTCTGGATAAGCGACGCAATTTATGAGGAAAGCACAGTGCCCCTCAAATATGTCCTCATAGGCGCAACATACGCGATTTGCTACACGGGCGGGATACTGGCCTTGGCGGTGGCTCTATTCCAGAGAAGACAAGTCGGCTGACGCCCTACTGTCGAACAGGACAACAACTGCCTTCAATCAGTTTGACGACGGCTGTTTCGTCGCAGTTCTGCTGTTTGGTGCAGCGGGCACAATCGCTCCAGACCTTCATAGGCAATGAATCCTTGTTAACCACCTGAAAGCCAAGTTTGCCGAAAAACTCCGGCTTGAGCGTCAGGCCGAATACCTTTGGCACTCCCAGCCGACGCGCCTGCTCAACCGCGGCATTCACGAGCATCGCCCCCGCCCCTTTGCTCTGATGCGATTCATCGACAGCCAATGACTTTATCTCCGCCAGGTCCGACCAGATTACCTCAATCGCGCAGCAGCCGATTGTCTCACCATCGAGTTCAACGACAAGAAAGGTCTGAAGATTTGTAAAAATGTCGGCCATCGAGCGAAACAGCATCTGGTCTCGCTCCGCATAACAATTTATCAGGGCGTGTATGGCCTTAACATCGGTTACATTTGCACTGCGAACTTTCATAAATAATTACAGCCACAGAGTTTTTTAGCCACAGAGGACACAGAGGTCACAGAGAAAAATAAAACAAAAACAGTGTTAATCAGTGTAAATCCGTGTCCCAAAAAACAGTGTCAATCCGTGTCCTTTCATTCATCTACCATAGTATAATCATACTGTATTGCAATTTCCAGAGTTCAGAAAGGAAATATGCTGAACAAAAAATGCTGGAAAAATCCCGGCTTATGACTACAATTGCCGCAATGTCTCGTGTTGCGTTGTGCGTATTGCGTATTGCGAACAGAAGAAAACCTGAATGCGATTCATACTTATAGACAAAATTATTGAGATAGAGACCGGCAAACGGATAAAGGCGGTCAAAGGCGTAACATTAGCCGAGGAATATCTGGCCGACCACTTTCCGACTTTTCCGGTACTGCCGGGGGTATTGCTCTTAGAAGGGCTGATTGAGTCGGCATCGTGGTTAGTGCGGGTGACGGAGAATTTTGCGCATAGTATGGTCTTGCTGGAAGAGGCCAGAAATGTTAAATATAAGTCCTTCCTGGCGCCTGGGGCACAGATTGAATATTCGGTGGAGGCGAAAACCATTGAAGAAAACGTCAGTAGTTTTTCCGGTACAGGCATATCCAACGGCGAACAGATAGTCGAAGCAAGATTCGGCTTGCGACATTTCAACCTCGCCGAACAGGATTCGGGCTTAGCCGCGGTTGACGCGAATATAATCAGCGAAATGAAAAAACGCTGGGAGCTGCTGAAAAAGTAACCACAGATTACACAGATTTCACTGAAGTAAAAAATACTGGAGACAAATATGGCGATGAGTCGGGAACAGGTTTTAGAGCAGGTCAAGACGGTGATGGTGGATGCCCTTGGCGTGGATGATGACGAGGTAAAGCAGGAAGCGACGCTGATGGGTGATTTGGGCGCGGAGAGTATTGATTTTCTCGATATAGTGTTCCGGCTGGAAAAAGCGTTCGGAATTAAAATCGCCAGAGAAGAGTTGTTCCCGGCAGAAACACTGATGAATAACCCTGATTTTGTCAGCAACGGCAAATTAACGGCCAAAGGTGTGGCTGAACTAAAGGCCAAAATGCCGCATACCGACGTAAGCGAATTCGCGAAAAACCCGGAACTGAGCAAATTACCCGATTTGTTCACAGTGGGGATGATTGTTAATTACGTGCAAAGTAAAACGTAGCCCCCATGTCGCGTTTCGCGTAGCGGAGCGGAGCAAAACGATGGGGGGAGAGCAAGCTGAAGGCGTAGCCCCGCCTTGCGGGGCGGAGTCCCCGCCGTCTTGTTTCGCGGCGAACAAAAGCGAAACAGCGGGGACGGATTTCCACCTATTGTTCACTAATCGCTGAACCGCTACGGCACTGGGTTCCATTCATTCGCGAAGACAGCAAAATCATAAAAGTCCACTATGCCGGACGGATCTTCGTAAAGGTTTGCCCGTGAATCGTAGCCCGTATCGCCAGGGACTTTTAACCAGGAATCGCAAATGATAATCAAGCCATCGAAGGCAGTAACTTTAGTTAAACCATATAAATAGCCATACAGGGCCTGTTTGCCCCGCATTGACTGCTGGGGTGTACATTCCGAATGAGCCCATACATATCTTGTATTGAAAGAACCTTCTATTTTCGGCCAGCCGGAATAGGCGGGGTAACACATAGCAGCCAGGACGCTGGGCCTATTCCCAACCATGCCTGAAGAGGACCAATCTTCGGTATTCAAATAGGGTGTATATCCGGGATGAACGCCGGGCGAGCCATCATCTCTGCCGGTGGTATAGGCTTGTTCAATACTGCGCTTACTTGCCAGGTTTGTCGAGGCAGTAGTCATAATAATGGTATTGAAGGAATTACGCCCAAGCCCCCAGTCGGCTTCGAGGATTATGGCATTTTCGAATAACTCCCTGTCGGAAGGACTGTCGGCAATAGCGTGAGCAACAATCGAGCGCTGCACCTGCTGTGTGGTCTTAAACCAACCTGTGTCATTGTCAGAGGCCCTGCGCGTCGGCCGAGCGTTAGAGTAATTCGTCTCCTTATTTTTAGCTTCATTAATAATGGAGGCCTTCATCCTGCCGGCTAATGCGGGATAATTAACAGTTCGCCGGGTTTTGAGATAACCGGCAGACGCATAAAGCTGATTCTTGCTCGAATCAAGTATCGTTGAAGTGTTTGTTGTCGCATAGCTCAGAGTATTGACCATGTTTTCATAAACTGTATCTCCCGTCAGGTTGTAGAGGAACGCAGCAGCCATCATCTTCAAATCCCTACTCTTGATTGACCCATTACCGACGTCCTGCGATGCATCAAGCATCTGGTCGGGCAGGGCTGAAGCATAATTGTAAGCTGTAACCGCGGCAGTAGTATATGTATCTTTCAAACTATCCAGTCCTGCAATCATAAAACAATTAGCCAGCATTGAGGCGTTGGCTGCACTTGCCCATGCAGCAATCGGCGTGTTTCCTGCCTGGTAAAAGGCATTGCCGCCGCTGCCGGTAGGGTTAGTAAGTCCGTGACTGTATCCATCTCCATCGCGCAATCGAAGCCAGAAATCGACTTCGTTTCTTGCTTCATCGAGAATATCAGGGATGCCGTTGCCGCTTTCGACAATTTGCAGGTTATCATCGTTCAATTTGCCGTCGGTAAGAAAATAGGGCAGCAGCATATCATAAATGTTTGAAATATGTCCTAAGTGCCTGTCCCAGTCGGCAGCATCGGAGTGTCCACCAATAGCATTATTGTTCTGGGCGCCTGTTTTATAAGGGTCCCAGTTGGCTGGATTGTCCC
>Ga0315278_10002166_pt1 | contig 17442 bp, 10 predicted proteins | sample YL17G06_0_MG_FD_203880 | JGI IMG/M metagenome (GOLD analysis project Ga0315278, IMG submission 203880) | Sediment microbial communities from Yellowstone Lake, YNP, Wyoming, USA - YL17G06_0 | ecosystem: Environmental > Aquatic > Freshwater > Lake > Sediment | place: USA: Wyoming | collected... | reverse complement strand
GCCTCGCCTGCCGCACCCCCAAAAAGGGTGGGAGAGGGAAAGGAGGAAGGCGCCCCCTCTCCTCCTCCCCGCCCCATCCCCTCATTTTCTCCATTCCCCTCTCATCTCACCTGGTGGATCTCCGGCATCTCCGCCAGGGCGCCGCGCCCGAAGACCCCGCTCCCCCCCGACCGGCTACTGCTGCTGAGCGCCCCCATCCCGCCCGCCGCCGCGACTTCCGCCTTCAACTCCGCCACGCCCATCGCCATGACGGGCACCGCGTGCTGGTGGCGCCGGTAGATGGAGCGCAGCAGGTCGGTGAAGGCCAGCTCGTCCGCCGCGTCTTTGATGGCGGGGAAGGCGCGCAGCTCGGTGAAGGAGTCGACGTACCAGTCCCGGACCTTGTGTGCACGGAGAGAGGGGAGAGAGAGTTGGAGAGAGGTGAGGCGATGGAGCGAGCGAGCGTTTTCATTTCCTCTCATCCCACATCCCATCCCATCCCCTCCTGCCTTTATTTACTTACCTTCAAGACGTGCGCCTTCGCGGACAGGCCGTACGGAAGGTTCTCCAGCTCCGCCACCCGGTGCGCCAGCCGGACGGGCAGCTCGTTGTGCAGGAACTGGGCCGACAGGCGGAGCTGCTTCTCGATGGGGTTGGCCCCAAAATCCAGCATGTACTTCAAGCTGACGCCCGTCTGCTTCTTGAGGGCGCACGCAAAGATGTCATCCACTACGGCGCGCGGCACGGCGTCGACCAGGCGGGCGGCCGCGCCCGCGGCGGGGCGCCAGGACCGGAGGATGGCGCCGGCGGCCGAGCCGGCGGCCATTGGATGAGAGAGATGAGGGTCGGGTAGTGGTGGTGGCGGGTGACGGCGGCTTCTCTTGGTTGGAGAGGCGCGCGACCGCAGTTCCGGGGCCTGCCTCTCTTGCACTGGGCGGGCCGGCTCACGAGGGGTGAACCGGACACCTCAGCCCTGAGCGAGCCTCGGGCACAGGCTCGCGCGTGGGGCGAGAGGAGCAGGGCACACAGACGCAAAGCCGATGCGTGAGGGCGGCCGCGTCGGCGCGCCGAGGTTTTCTTTGGTCTCGGAGCGCGTCGCGCGCGAGCTTGCCGGCAACCACGCTCCAAGGTCGTCTGCGCACAGGCCCGGGGGGGCGTGCGTGCGAGAGGTGGGTTGGAAGAGTGCTTTCGTGTGCGCGTGCGGAGGAGCACTCAGCAGGAGAGGTGCAGAGCTGGCGCGTGTGTGCTTCGCTTCGCGTCTCCCTCCCATCCCCATCTCTCATCCCCATCTCCTCCGGTCTCCGTTGCCCGCACGTCCACCTCATTTCATCCTAAACGAACGGTATTCATATAAATTGACAAATCGCGCACCAAAAAAAATCACAGACCACCCTCCGACCCACGCGCCAGCCGGGCCGCCCGGCCTTCCGCCAGCGCCGCGGACATGGCGTCGTCTCCTCCGCCGCCCGACGCAGACCGGCTGCCACCCCCGCCGCCGCTGGCGCCACGGCCGACCACGGACGACAGGGCCGTCGTGGCAGCCCGCCCCGCACCCTTGACGCCCGCCGCCGTATCCAGGGCCGCCAGGCCAGCCTCGAAGAACTCGACCAGCTCGGGCGCGGTCGGGCGGGCAGCCGGGTCAGCGTCCAGGCACCTGTCGATCACGCCTGCCACGCCTGCTGGCGCGTCGTCGGGCACCACCACCGCCCGCAGGCACCGGTTGTCCGGCGGGGTCTCCGCCGTGCTCAGCTCCCATAGGACGGCGCCCAGGGAGTAGATGTCGGCGGCCACGCCGACTGCTTTGCCGCCCATCAAAACCTCGGGCGCCGCCCAGGCGAGGGTGCCCAGCGCCGCGTTGAGCGTGCCCACGCGCGAGCTTTCCGGCCGCAGCGACCGGGACAGCCCCACGTCGCCTAGCTTGGCCGTCCAGGTCGCGTCCAGCAGGACATTCGCAGATTTCACATCCAAGTGGACGATGCGGCGGTCGTGCAGGTAGGCCAGGCCGCGAGCGATGTCAGCGGCGATGGCCCAGTTCAAGCCCGTCCCCGCCCGCCGGCGCACACCACCCCGGGCGGCGGCCGTGTAGCCGGGCACCCACGTAAAGCGCCGCCCGCTCCCACTAGCCGCGCCGCCGCTGCGGACAGAGATGGAGCCCGTGAGGGTGGCGACGGCGGTCGGGGTGGTCACCTGGTCACCGCTGCCGCCGACGCTCGCCGCCCAGCCCGCCCGGGCGTCGGCCGCCAGGGCACGGTACAGGTCACCGCGTGGGCAGTACTCGGTCACCAGCACGGAGCAGGCATCCCGCAGGCAGGCGCCCACAAAGGCGACGACGTTGCGGTCGCGCAGGGAGCGCAGGATGGCCGTCTCCCGCCGCAGGTCCTCCCGCCGGGCCTCACGCTTGAGCGTGGCGTCGGCAGAGGGCGCGCCATGTTCGCCGTGCTCGCCGCCGTCGTCGCACCCGCTGCTGTCCTCCAGCCAGACCTTGATGGCCACATCTTGGACGCCGTTGAGCAGGCCCCGGTACACGTGGGCGGCCGCGCCCGCGCCCAGCAGCCAGTCCGTCCCGTCCGGGCGGCGGGCAATGGAGACCTGGGCCGGGTCGAGCTCCCAGTCGTCGGCGGGCAGGGGCGGGGTGGGGGTGGGCGGTTGCTGCTGCCAACACGACGATGGAGGGGGCCCGGGCGCGGACGTGGCGCGCGAGGCGGCGGCGGCGGCGGCGGCGGCCGCCCCGGATGGCGGCGTCCGCGCCAGGGCGGGCGCTTTCAGCGACCGTAACACCAGCAGGTCCGCCATCAGCTTGTCCAGGGAGACCTGGCCGCCGCCGGCCGCAAAGGCGGCGCGCCGGCGGGCAACGGCTGGGCCCGCGCCATCACCGCCGCCGCCCTCCACGTCCGCGGCTCTCTTTCCTTTGAAGTACACGGCCCGGCCCCACCGCCGGGAGCGGGCGCCCTCCGACAGGGACCGGGCGAACGCCGCAAAGGCGGACGGATTCAAAGACGCAGGCCAGGTGGAGGTCGAGGCCGTTGAGGCCGCTCGCTCACCCGCCTTGGACGGGCCCAGCGACGGCCCCGCCCCGCCCGTAGCTACCGCGGTCGGCGCCGCCGCCTTCCGGGCCCGCCATCTGAGGACGCCCCAGGCGCCCAGGCCGGCCAGCAGCGCGGCGACGGCCGCAATGCCGACCGCCGCCCCAATCCGCGTGCCCAGGTTCTCCAGCCACGGGCGGGCCTTGGCGCCGGCGCCGGCGGCGGCGGCACTCGGGTGCCCGCCCTTCCGTGTGTAGAGCACGGAGTAGGGTGACATGCTGGCGCACTCGGCGGCGGCGGGGCCGTACTTCAGAAAGCCCACACCCGGCAACGCCTGGAAAGCCGGCTCGAGGGTGGCTATGAAGCGGCCGATCCCGCCAGCAAAGGGGCCGTCTTTGACCGGGTAATACGTGACCGCAGCACAGTCCGGCAGCTTGTCACAGGCAGCCAGGGTCTCAAGGAGCGTCCCCTTGGCCACGCACATCGGATCCGCCACCGAGATGTTGAAGGCCGCGTCCGAGTCGTACCGGCACCGCCCATTGAAACTGGACAGGAAAAAGGAGCGCGGCCCGGCAAACACAAACCCGGGCGGCGGGCGGGTGGCCGCGAGGGCCGCGACCGTCGGCGACAGCATCGTGCCCGTCACGGACGTCGCCTTCTGGGACCCAACAGCAAACAGCGGAGGGCGGCGGGCGAAAAAGGGGAGCTCCCGCTCGCCGACTATGCACATGCCCGGGTCCAGCATGTGCCCGCCTCCATCCTCACAGGGCCCGGAATGCGAGGCATCGCAGTAGGAGAAGACGCAGACCGGGTCAGTCAACTCCACGGACATCGTGGCATTGAACCCGCCCGCTGGGGCGCAGAACGCGCAGCAGGCGGCCATGCTGGGCGTGCCCGGGTGCCTGTCCCTTACCGCGTCAACCCACGATGCCCCCTGCTGGACAAGGCAGGCCCCGCCGTCCGGTCGCCCGTCGTCCTCGACCTGTAGGGTGCCAAAACCGGTGTCATCGCATGCGCCTCCGCCCTCGCCGTAGTCTGGGGTAGCGGGCGCTTGGGCGGCAGCGGCCAGGAGAGGGGCGGCGATGAGGAAGGCGGCGACGAGGACGAGGTGTGAGGTCGACGAGTGTTGGTGCCGGCGGCGACCAGCCCAAGTCGCGCCCGCAGCCCTCGCACCAACGTTCGAAGTCCCAGCCACACTTCGGGCACCGTAGCATGGATTATCTGCCATCGCACCGGCTCGTGCTCGGCTTGCCGTGCGGGCGGCGGGACCGGCTGGGGAGCGCATGCGCGGCCCTCCGAGCGTTTTTTTAGCTGGAGGGGCGCGGGCACAACCGCAGGGAGAGGCCTGGCCTCCTCTTTTCCACGCGCGCTCAACGAGGTTGGGCGTGTGTGCGTGTGTCTACGAGCGCGCGTGTGGATGTTAAGGCGGGGCCTGTCCCTCTAGACCAGGCATGCGCCCATGATTGTGGTGTCCTCTCCGTGAAAAGAAATGAAATGATGCAATATATATATATATATATGTTTTTTTTCACGGCCCTGCCGGCACGCCACAACATGCCCCCGCCCCCAGCCGCTTCAAGCCTCAACCACAAGCTGGCCACCTGCACAGCAATACCTCTGGATGGGGACTTTGTCCCCTACCCGGGAAATGGGACCGCTACCGCCCCACGCGTCACTGCGGGCCGGACTTTTCGAGCAGGCGAGTGTTTTTTTTTCCCCCACGCGACCCACCCCGCGACCCGCAAAGCCCTTTTCGCGGCGTTGGCCAACCCCGGCCCGGCACGGGATGCGGTGGCGGGGATCGCCGTCCCCTTGGACGGCAACGCCGCATCTGCCTCCAATGCCCTCCTGGACGGCGGCGACCCCCTCTTCGCCCGCCTCTGGTCCTGGCTCCGTCCGTCCGCCACCTGGGCAGGCACGCCCGCCCGCCCGGAACCCGCCTGGTATCTGGAGGCCCGCCCCCTGGCCTGGGCCCGCCACGCGGAGGCGCCCACGGTCAGCGTCGTGGAGGATGCTGACCGTGGCGGGTCGGTGGTGCGGTTGCTGGCCGACCTGGACGCGGGTGGCGAGGTGTGCCGGGACCTCGCCCTGCGACGGCCGGGCGGGGCGCCGGCTGGGCGCCGTGCCCACCATTCCCTATCCTCCGCGGCCGAACTGGTGGGCCGCATCCCGCCCGCCAGGTGGGTGCATCTGGCCGAACAGGAAGGCTTGGTTGCGGGCGTGGTCGCCGCCGTCGCGGGGTCTCCACCCCCGGGTGCGGGCGCGGGCCCGCACCCGCCTCCCCCACCCCGCCCGCCTGCCGGCGACCCGCGCCCGCCCCCACCCCCGCTCCCGCCCTCCGCGCCCGTTCCCGTCTGGACGGACTACCCCCTGTTTGGGGAGTGGCTGGACGGGACGGGCATCAGCAGCGGTGGCGGCAGGGTCCGGTTTGTGCGGACGGCCAAAAAAAAAACTGCCGCCATCGTCCTGACGCCCACGCCTGTCAAAGACTTCCTCGCCACCACCGCGCGCGTCAACCAGTTTCCGTACGAGGCGGCCTTGATTCGAAAAGACTTGCTGCCCCAGACGCTGCGGGCGCACTGGGCGCAAACAAAGGGTGGTGGCAGCGCGCCCAACCACCCGCCTTTCTTCCCGGCCGCGTATGACCTCGCAACGGAGGCGGCATGGGCGCTGGCGGAGCATGCGGCCGCAGCGCCCCATGCTGCTGCCTGGGCCCTGAAACCGGCGTCGGCCGCCCGGTCGGTCGGCGTGTGCGCGACCGCCTCCGCCGCCACGCTGGCCGCCTTTCGCGCCCCAGGAGGCCTGATCCATCCCGCCGACTTTATCGCCCAGCGCGTGGTGACCAGTCCGTGGACGGCGGGCGGCGGGCGCAAGGTCGACCTGCGGGTGCTGGTGACGGTGCGCTCGTTTTCCAGTTCCAGTCGAGGCAAGCCGAGCCCGTCTGCGTCCCTGTACACGCGATACCACGCCCGCCTGGCACCAGCCGTGCTGCCAGACGATTTAGGGGCAGCGCTGGTCGCACCCGGTGCCTTTTCGACCGTGTCCTGCTATGACAATGCGGGCGACGACGGCGACGACGGCGACGGCGGCGGCGGCGGCGGCGGCGGCGGCGGCGGCGGCGGCGGCGGGGCTGGGCCGCAGTATTTCAACCGCGCCGAGTTGGACGGGGCGTTGCGAGCGGCCGGCGCCGACCCGGCCGCCGTGCAGGCATCCCTAGCAGAGGTTGCCAGGCAGGTTGTCCTCGCCGGCGTAGCAGCCATCGGCGGCCCCTGGCCCACGTGCGCTGCCTTTTATGGGCTCGACATCATGCTCTGCTCGGATTTCAGACCCCACCTCCTCGAGGTGAACTTCTGCCCGGACCTGACGACGGCGACATCCTTCCGGCCCAGCCTGCCGGGCGACCTATTGGGCGAGCTGTTTGGAGGGGAGGGGAATGGTGTTGGTGGTCAGGAGGGTGTGTTCGTGCCTCTATTTTGAAGAGTGTGGTTGGGATTTCTAATGTTGACACACAACCCTCGCTCGCTCCCTACCGCCCATCCAGCGAGGCCGCCGCCTCGGAGGCTGCCACGTCCGGCCCCGCCCCCAGCGAGGCCGCCGCCACGTCCGGCCCCGCCCCGGCTCCAACCCCACTCCCACCCAGCGTCCGCACGACCCCGGGCTCCGCCCTGCTCAACTGGAACGCGTCCAGGACGGACCCGTCCGACGAGCGTACGGCCGTGACGGCCAGCGCCTCGGCGTTGGCGCTCAGCCGGACGTACCCGTGCTCGAAGGCGATCGCCTCCCAGGCGGTCGGCGTCGGCCAGGGCATGGCATTGTCGGTCAGGTCGGCGCCGCCAATGCCCGCGACGACGTGGACGGGACCGCCATACCCCGGCGACGACGAGGTGCGGGCGGTTGAGCTGACGGCGCCATATCCGGCCGCCCCGGCCGCCGTGCGCCGCCCATCCGCGCACCGCCCCTTCCCTGCCATGGGGCAGGTGCGCTGGTAGGAGTGGTGGTGGCCCGCAAAGGTGGCGTCCACGCCGGCGGCCAGCCAGAGCGGTTCCAGGTGGGTCGCCAGGGCGACCGCGACGGCCGCGTCAGACGCGTTGCCGCCGCCCGGGTAGGCGGACGCCAGGTAGGGTGGGCGGTGGCCGACCACGACCAGCCAGGGGGTTCGGGACCGGTTCACGCCGCCCAAGTCGGCCGCGATCCAGGCGTGTTGGGGGCTGCCCACCTCGAAGGGCTCCTCCGTGGAGTAGACGTGGACGTGGACGGGGCCATCATCAAAACTGTACCAGTGCGGGTTGGCACGGCCAGACCCGTCGGGCCCGCCCGCCGCCCCGCTGCCGCCGCCCGTGCGGACATTGTAGGGGACGCCGCACTCGCCGCCCGAGTCGGACAGGTTGCCATACCGGTCGCCAGGCCAGGCAGGCGGCGAGCGCAGGCTGGCGGCGGCGGCGGTAGCTCCACCACCGCCGCCACTGCCGCGCACACCCCCGACCGGCCACAAGAGCTCGTGGTTGCCGACCGCAAAGAGCGCGGGCGCCGCCGCGAGCGCCCCGCCAAACTGGGTGAAGAAGGCGTCCCAGACGGGGCCGTGGCCGTTGGCGTACGACACGTCGCCGCCGACCATGATGGAGGTCGCCGCGAAACCCGTGCCGCCCGTGGCCGCGGCCTCCCGCGCCAGCGCGGCCGACGTGTTGCGGGACGCCGCGTACTGCCACGTCACCCGGGCCGCGCCGTCGGGCTCGCCCTGGCCGACATCCGCGACGATGAGCATGTGGGCGGTCGCGGCCGGGTCGGCGGCCAGGGGGAGGAAGGAGCCGGCGGCGGTGGGCGCGCCGGGGGCCGCCCCGCCATCGTACGCCTCATAGAACACGCGCCGCCGGGCACCCGGCTGCGTCCTCCCCGCCTGTGTGCCCGGCCCGCCCAGCCCGCCGCCAGCGGATGCCTCTTCAGCAGCCCACCGGATGACGGCCGTGTGGTGTGCCCCCGGGTTGGCAAAGTAGGCGACCGCGTCCCCGCCGCACAGGTCGGCGGCAGCGTAGGTCGCGCTCCCGCGCGCGGGCACGTCGCCCGCCGTCAGATTGTCCGGCGCCCACCCCCACCGCACGCGCGGGGCGGCCGCCCCGCCGGCCGTCGCCCACCGCACGGTCGCCGTGCCCGGCTCCGGGCCCGCGCCCGCCCGCGCCTGCTGGGGCGCGTCCGGCTGGCTGAAGGCAATGGCCCCGCTCACCGCCTCGACGCTCAGGCGGCCCCACTTCGGGGCCTGCAGGGCGGCCACGACCGGCCAGCGCAGGTTGGCCACTGCAAAGGTGGCGGTCCCCGCCCCGCCTGCCATGTGGGCGGAGGCGACGCCGTCGGGCGCGTCCCCCACGCCCGCGGCGGGCAGGGCCTTGATGGGCGGAGGGGGCGGCGGGCCCAGGCGGAGGCGGGTGTCGGGGGGGGAGGCAGGCGTGGCGTGCTCGCCCAGGGACGGGAGGTCGGACTCGTAGTACAGGGCGATCTGGCCGAGAAAAGGATAGGGGGGGGGGTGGGAGAGGGCGTTGTGTTAGCGTGCGTGCGTGAGGGGAAAGCGGAAGCTCCTCTCCGACAAGCGCCGTGTGCCCCCCCTGCCTCACCCTCCATCTCCCTCTCCCCATTATCTATCTCACCTGATCTTGCCGACTGGGATCCGTGACCCCAGTCCAGGAGACCGTGATCAGGCCTCCGCCTGAGAGAAAGGAATGATGATGGTTGGATTGAGGGGGGAAGAGGAGAAAAGAAAATGGGCGCCACGCGCGCCCTCTTTCTCTCTCCCTCTCCTTTCCCCATTCTTACCTGCGGGCAGCGACGTCACCTTGGCGCACAGGGTCGGGTCTGGCCCCCGCGGAGGTCGCCCCCTAGTCTCTCGGCGCGGGCCGCAGTTGTTGAAGCCTGGGATGAGGGCGAGCGGCAGGGGCGCCGGCGGCGGCGGCGCGAGCACCGACTGCGCGTCGCCGGCCGCAGACGCGAGGGCGGTCGCCAGGGTGACGACCACCAGGCCCCAGCGCATGGTGGTGGTGCGACTGGAGGAGCGGGTCAGGCCAGGGCGGTAGAAGGACGCATGGCTTACATGGGCGGGCGAAAAGAACAATATATGAGAACCTTAATGTGTCCGCCCTCTTCGCTTTTTTCCTCCTGTTTTTTTTTTTTTTTTTTTCCCCGCACTCACACACGCGCACACGTTCGCTACTACACTTCAGCCCTCCGTCCCTCACCCCGCCACCCCCTCTATATCTGATCTCATTCAAACGCGGCCCACTCCCTCGGCTCCGCCCGCGCCCGCGCCCGCGCCCGCTGCCCACCACCAAGGGGGCTCTGCTGCACCTTCAGGCCTCCCGCCGCGGACGCCGCCAGGGCCGAGGCGGTGGGGACGCCGAAGCCGTACTTGGACATGGCCGTGGCACTGCCGGGCGTGGCCGGGCGGGAGGAGGAGGCGCCGCCGCCGCCGCCGGCGGAGGTGAAGCTGGCCGCGCGCGCGTGGTGGCCGACCTCGCCAGCACCCCCAGCACCCCCTCCCCCGCCTCCACCTCCGACAGCGGCCTTCACCCGATGCGCCGCCCGCCGCAATGCCGCGCCCGGTCCGGGCGCCACCGCGGCGCCGAGCGGGCGCGTGGTTGTCGTCACGTGCGCGCGCCCGGCCGCCCGGATGGTCCACCCACCCTCCTCATCGCTCTTATCCCCTCCGACCTCGTCTTCCTCGACCCACCCGCCGGGCTGGCTGGCTGACGCCTTGGCGGCGTCCAGGGCCCGCAGCTCGCGTTGGGGGAGCAGGAAGGCGGACCGTAGCCCGGCCAGCGCCGCATCCACGGCCGCCGCGGTGGAAGCCAGGCCCGCCGCGGCTTGCCAGGCGAGTGCGGCCGCCCGCCCCGCGGCAGCCGCGCCGGCCTCACCCCGGGCGGCGCCCGCGGCCGCGGCCTGGGCGTCCGCGGCGGCACGGGCCTCGCAAGCGGCCGCGGCCTGAGTGGCGGCGGCCGCCCGGGCGGCGGCAGCGGCGGCACGCGCCCCTGCCGCCCCCCGGTTACGCCAGGCGGCCTGGATCGTGCGGGCGGCGGCCGCGCGCGCGGTGGCCGCCCTGCGCGCGGCTGCCGCAGCCCGCACACCCGCCGCGGCGCGCTCCAGGGCCGCCACTCGGGCCGTGGCGGCCGCCAGGGCCGCATCCAGGGATGCGAATCCCGCCTCGGCGGTCGCCGCCCGGGCGGTCGCGGCGCCGACGTCGCTGGCCTGGCCTTCCAACCTTGCCTCCAGGGCTGCCACCCGCTCGGTGGCCGCCCGGCGCGCCGACTCCGCGTCCGCCCGGGCCGCGTCCCGCTGGGCTTCGGCGGCCGCAGTGGCGGCAGCCGCAGAAGCAGCCGCCGCGGACGCTTCCGCCCGGACCGCCGCGACCGCGTCCGCGGCGGCCGCGACCTGCTTGGCCGCCTCGGCCGCGCGCGCGGCTGCGGCCGCGGCCAGGGCGTCGGTAGCAGCTTGGGCGCCAGCGGCAGCTTGGGCAGCAGCTTGGGCAGCAGCCTCGTCCGCGCCCTCCACCTCCCCACCACCCCACGCCCCGCCCTCCCCCGCGTCCGAGGTCACCAGGCGGTTGACGCGGGCGGCCGTCACGACCTGCCGCGCCCTGGCCCCAAACGCCAGGGCCGCCGCCGTCTCGCCCGCGCAGTCCGCTTCGGGGCGGACGCACACGACCAGGGCCGCCCGGGCGTTGCCCGTGCCGCCCAGGGCGGCGCCCAGCAGGCGGGTCAGCTTTGAATCGCGGACGGGCGTGAAGGCCGAACCCGCCGCCCGGGCCGCAAAGACGGTGCCCAGGGTGACGAGGGACAGGTTGATGGACACCGCCTCGGCCGCCCGGGCGGCCGCGGCGTCGGGGCAGGCCAGGCCGGCCGACGCGGCCTGGCGTTCGGAGCCCGCCAGGTCGGCCACGTAAAAGCGACCGACCGTGGCAGGGCCGACCCCGCCGGCGCTGCTGCCCCGGGTCACGGCCAGGCACGCGATGGAATGCGAGCGGGACGACGTCGGGTTGGCCGCCGTCGCGCCCGTCGCCCGCCGGCCTTCCGCGGCCGCCAGGGCGGCGATGACGTCGGCGGGGCAGGAGACGGCGATGGAGCGGGCGCCAACAGGGACGGCGCCCCCACTGGACCGGCACTCGCGCAGGGGCAGGTCGGCGGTGGCGGCACTGCTGCCCCCGCTCTCGCCCCCGTCCGCCAGCAGGTCGGACACTGCCTCCCTGTACACTTGGACGACGGACAGGGTGACGCGGGTGGAGGGGGCGGGCGCCGCCCCACCACCACCACCATCGCCCTCCACGCTCAGGCTTGCAAAGAGCGCGCGCGCGACCGCGCCCGCCAGCCCGCCACCGTCCTCCCCGCTCATCGTGTGCGTCTTGCCGGCCCCCGTCTGGCCGTAGGCGAGCAGGGCCGCGTTCAGGCCGGACGCCACGCCGGACGCCAGGCCGGCCACGTCCAGGGCACCCGCGACGTCGGGTGGGGTGGCGGCCGGGCCGAGCGCGTGGTCAAACGTGTGCAGGACCGGGGCGGAGGAGGGGCTGTGTGTGGTGGTGTGGAAAAAGGTGATGATAGGTCGCCAAGAAAATTTCCAAAACAACAGGCGCGCGCTGTCTGTCGTGCGAGTAGAAAAGAAGACAAACCACACTCCATTCCACCCCTATGCTCACCTGCGCCTCACAACCACGGTCGCGCCATCCAGCTCCACCGCCGTGGGCCCGGGCGTTTCCTGCGGGCGGACCCGGACGATGACGCGGACGCGCTCACCTGCAGCCGGCTTCGGCCCGCCGGCGCCCGCGCTGGGCCCGCCCGCCCTACTGGCGGGGCTCATCGCCCCAAACGCGGCGGCCAGGTCGCGCACTGAGTTGGCCCGTCCCGCCTCCATGGCCGAAAAGGTGGAGGTGGCGGGAGGCGGGGTGTGGTGGTGGCGGGGCGGGGTCGGGCGCGAGCTTGCTGCGCTTCCTCCCGCATTCGCGCTCGGCGCCGCAAACTGGCGCACGCCCGCCGGCACGCGCAGGGCGGCCGGGTCGTGGGGCATGTAAGAGGGTGGGTTGTCTTGCTCTTGCGCGCGCGTGGGCGTGCCCAGAAGAGGTGAGCGAGAAGGCGGGATGTGGGAGTGAGCCCATCTGATTATCATTTTTTTTTCTCTCGTTCGCTCGCGCGGACCCCACGCCGCCGACCACCCCGTCGGACAAGGTTTGAGACAGAAGCGGAACACATTCCAAGAGCGCACTCTCCCCTCACACACACACACACACTGCAAATGCACGCTCACCGTGGGGCTCGCCCGTATCCTAGTTTTATATTGCATACATGGGATGGGATTTCCCTCTCCGGGCGAATGCCTCTTTCATCAGAGACGCGCACGGCCAGGTGGCGCCCTGCAGCCGCACCACCGGCAGGGAGGTCCTCTGACGGCCTTCTCAACAGCCCTCGCCCCGGCACACGTGAGCCCGGACTCGCGGTGCTCGCAAGCTTCGCAAAGTGCCTCGTCGTCCCAGAGGCGGCAGACAAACAAAGGCCGGAGATGCCGGGCGCTGGACACATACTTCTCCATGGTGAGAGGAAGGTTGAAGAAGGGGGAGGCGACGAGGCGCGCGCGCGGGCGGGCGAGGGCGGAGGTCGGGAGCCGAAAGCGGATCCAGTGTTCCTGGAGCTACAAAAGCACCCGCGGCGGCGGTGGCAGTAGGTAGAGGCGGCGTGTCCCTTTTAGGGGTGGGTCGGGCGTGGAGGGCGCGGGGTGGTGCAAGGAGAGAGGAGGGGACGGGCTCGGGGCAGAGACAAAAAACGGAAAAGACTCCACACGGCACACCTCACACACGCTCGCGCACACGAAAGCACGCGAGCTTCATTCTTATTCATATCTCTCCATCCCCATCCCTGGCCCTCCACCTCTCACCCCATCACCATCCCCACCCCACTCCCCGACCGCCCGCCCTCGGTCGCCCGCCCGGGTGTCGGGACCGCGCCCGCGGCGTCCGCCTCCACCCGGCCCAGCGCGGCCGCCATCTCCTCCGCCCGGAGGGCAAAAGATGGTGGGCAGCAAGGCAGCAGGGCGGTTGCGGCGGCCATCAGCGCCACCGCCGCGGCCGGGCGGGCCCACCGCACGTGCAGGCAGCCCAGGTTCCAGGCGCCGGCGGTCAGGTGGGCAGCGCGGTCGGCCGGGAACGCCGCGCCGCCACCACCCCCAGCCAGGCGGCGCCCGGCCGCGCCGGCCCGGGCGGCGGCCTGCACAGCCGCCACCCGGGCGCCGTCCGACGGGGCCATGTCGAACAGGAGGCAGGCCGCGGTGGCCGCGGCGGCCAGCGCAGCAGTGGCTGCCGCCCCACCCCCTCCTCCACCCCCACCCCCTCCCCCGCCCACGCGGGCCAGCACGCCCTCCGCCCGCTCCAGGGCCAGGGCCGCCAGGGCAGACGCCACGTCCATCGCGACGGCTGCCTGGGAGGTTTGCGCCGCCTTGAAAGACGGCCCAGGCGGGCCGCCGTCCGCGGTCGCCATCATCACTGTGCCGGCCGCCTCCTCGTCGTCGCCGCCCTCGCCTGCGGCCGCATCCTGGGCAGCCACGCCCCAGCCGGCGATCCATTTCACCGCTTTGGCCGTGTCAAGTACTTGGTCTAGGGTGGCGGCAGCCCCGTCACCCCCGCGCAGGCGACCCAGAGCCGCCTCGGCCAGGGCGGCATCGCCGGCCGCGGCCGCGGCGCGCGCTTCCTCTGCGGCCAGCCAGGCGCCCAGGCCGGTGGCTTGGGAGGGGTCCTTGCTGAAGGCGGGCGCAGCCCGGGCCGACGCCAGCCAGGCCAGCGTATTGGCGGTCGCCGCCCGGACGACCGGGTCGCTCCCGGCACGGCCAGCGTGCACCAGCATGCCAGCCGTGCCAATGCTGTGAGAGCCGGCCAGCGTAAACGCGGTGCGCTCACACAGGTGGGCGTGCAGCTGCCAGTCAGCCGCGCCTCCGGCACCCCCACCCCCGCCACCAGCCCGGCCCGCACGCACAAAGGCGCCGGCCGATGCAAACAGGGAGGCCGTGGCGCCACAAGCCGTCGCCACGGCCGGCCGGTCGTGCTCATCGGTGGGCGGGCTTGTCAAGCTTTCGGCGGCAGACAGCGCCGTGTTCCAGGCGTGGGCGGCAAACCAGGCGGCCGCCCACGCACCGGCCTCGCCGTTCCCAAAGAAACGGGCGGGGCCAAGGTCGCGCAAGCGGGACGCGGCCGACGCGTGGGCGGCCGCCAGGGCGGCCAGCTTCTCGGGGTCGCTCTCCACGCCGCCACCATCCCCCCCCCCCAGGGCGGCCGCCAGGCAGCGCAGCACCACCGCCTCGCCCCCGTCTAGCACGTCGTCGGGCGCCGCCGCGACCAGACCCGCGTGCAGCATGCGCAACCCCGCCGCTGCGACGTCGGGGACGGCCGCGTCTAGGGCCTCCTGGCAGGCGACACGCAGGATGGGGACGTCACACCCGCCCGCGGTGGCCAGCGCGCGCAGGCTGGCCAGGGCGCCCGCCCCGCCAGCCTCGCCCCGGGACAGGTGGGCCCGGAAGCGGAGCAGGGCGGTAGTCAGGTGGCCGCCCCCGCCGCCTTCCACCGCGTCCGCCGCGGCCAGGTGCTCCAGCGCGGCGTCCGGCTCCCCACAGTCCAGGCACGTTTTGGCCAGGGCCCGGGAGGCGGCGGCCGACGCGGCCGGGTCGCCGCTGGTGAGGGCGGCCGCCCCGGCGAGCAGCGCCCGCGCCCGGTGCGGGTGACCCGCGCCCGCGGCGGCCGCGCCCGCGTTCCACAGCAGGTCGTGCATGGCGTGGCGGGTGGTGGTGAGGGAGGAGGACGCGACAGCGGCCGCGGCCGCGTCCGTGTCCGGGCCACCGCGACCAGCCGCAAAGGCGGCCACCGCCGCCGCCGCCACGCCCAGCGCTGCCTGCTCCTCCGCTGGGCCGGGCGCCCGCCCGGACGCGGGAGCCAGCAGGGTGCGGACGATGTCGACCGCGGCTACCGCCACCGCACCGGGGCCGTCGCTTTCGCACCGGGCCAGCAGGGCGGGCGCCGCGCCCGCCAGGGCGGCCGCCGCCGCGCCGCCATCCCCCTCGCTCCCACCATCACCACACCCACCGCCCATGGCGGCCATCGCTTCCAGTACCATGGCGGGCGGCGCGTCCGGGCGGGCGGCCAGGGCGGCCAGTTCGGCGGCCGCCCCGTCAGCGTCGCCCAGGGCGGCCAGCGCGCGGGCGGCCGCCAGGCCCAGGGCCGGGCTGGGGCTCCAGGCGGTGCCGCGGGCACCGCCGGCACCGCCGCCGCCCAGAGCCGCCACTTCCGCGGCCGCCGCCGCGGCCCGACGCGCGCATGCCAGGGCGGCCGCCGGGTCGGGCGGGGTGGCGGCGTCCAGGTAGCTGAAGGCGGCCAGGCGCAGGATCTTCTCCCGCCACACGCACAGGAGGCCGGCCGCGGACGGGTCGGTGTCGGCGGCGCCCGCGGCACCGCCTGGAGCCACCCGCTGCTGCAAACAGTCCAAATGGGCCAGCGCGTCCGCCAGGATGGGCGTCGCTCGGGCGTCGCGCCCCAGCAGCAGGGATTCCGCGGCCCGGCGGCGGGCGCGCACTGCCCGCAGGCCCAAGCACAGGGCGGCCGCTGGCGTGACGCCCGGCGCGTCCGCCAGGGCCACCGCCCGGGCCAGCAGGGCCGCCGCCGCGTCAGCACCGCCCGGACCCAGGCCCAGGGCGCAGGCCGCCCGGTCGGTCAGCAGGTCGACCGCGTCGCCGGCGGCCCGGTCAGCCGCATCGACCAGGGACGGCGGGGGCGGGGGGGTGGGGGCCGAGGCCGAGGCCGCCAGGACGGCGCGGGCTGTGCTGGCCGCCGCGTCCTCTAGGGCAGGCAAGTCCCGGCACGCCCGCTCGTAGGCAACCTCCGCGGCTTCCGCCCCGCCCGCCTCCGCCCGGGCATTGCCCACCGCGTGCCACCACTTTGCGCGGAAGCAGCGTTCGGATGGAGCCAGTGCAGCGTCGGGGACCGCGTCCAGCAGGCCGCACGCGGCCTGGCGGGCATCCACCGTCCAGGGAGGTGGTGCCGAGGTTGGGGAGGCCCGGGCGGCTTCCGAGGCGGCATTCTGGAAAAATGGGACAGGTGTTGGGCCGTGCGTGAGAGAGGAAGAAAGAGACCTCGGGTCATTCGCGCACGCAGTTTTGAACATGGACAGGCCTCTTCCGTGTTCAAAAGCGCCGCCTCGGACGCCCCTTCCCGTCCTCGGAACACTCACCCAGATGCTGCAGGCTGTCCCCCACAGGTCCTGGATGACGGCGTCGGTCAGCGGAGGTTGGGCGGGCTGGCGGCCGTCGTTGCCGCCACCGGCCACGGCCCGCCCAGCCGCGGCCGCGACGGAGCGGACAGCTTCCTTCAGCGGGGCCAGGGCGCGGACGCCGCCGGCCCGGGCTAGGCTGTCGGCTAGGGTGGCGCACCGGGCGAGGGCGGCCTCCATGAGGTTGTGTGTGTGTGTGTGTGAGAGAGAGAGAGTGAAGGCGAGTTTGGGGTGTGGCGAAAAGAGCGCGGTCAAATGAAAAAGTGAGGTCTGCTTCTGCTTCTCGCTGCTTCTCGTGTTTTGAAGTGAGGTCTGCTTCTGCTTCTCGCTGCTTCTCGTGTTTTGTTCGCGTTTTCATTCTCCAACCCTCCCTTCCTTCCCTCTCTCTCTCTCTCTCCTTTTTCAGTTCGCCACCGCCGCCGACAACGCCCCACCCAGCCCCCGCGGGGCCAGGGGAGGCCGCCCCAGGCCAGCCGCTTTACGGGCCGCGGCAGCCGCCGCCTTGGCCGCCGGCGAGGCCGCGCCGCTCTTCGCGACGCCCGGGCTCCTTGCCAGCGCCGCGAGGGCCGGCGCCCGCCGCCCGCCCCCCACCGGCCCAGTCGCCGCCGGTGAGGCTGGGGCGGCCGCGCGGGCCGCCACCCCGGTCTCCAGAGCGCCCGGGTGGTGCGGGGTGACCTGGCCCGGGCGGGCGACGGGGGCGGCGGCGGCGGCGGTGGAAGGGGGCACACCACCACCCGCGCTGCGCACGATGCGGGCAAAGGCTGTGATGGGGCGAGGCCCCGGTGCCGCGCCGCCCGCCCCGTCCGCCTCCACCGAGGGCAAGCCCGCCCGCCGCCGGTCCCGCCGAGCGGACCGGGCGGAGTCGGAGGGCGTGGGCGGGGCGGCGAGGGCGGAGGAGGGCCCGGCAGCAGCGCCGCTGCCCTCGGCGGCCAGGGCGCGCGGGAGCGGGGCGGTGCAATCAACGGGGACCGCCCCCGCCGCTGCTGCCTGGGGCAGGTCCCGGGCAAAGACGTACGCCTGGAAGGACCGGCCTGACCCGGCCATCGGCACGGGAAACGCCGCCCTCAGGCGGAGGTCGCCAAAGCCGGCGTCCGCCATCATGGCGGCGGGCCCCCGCCCGCGCGCGGCCCGCTGGACGACGGCCACACACCGGATCGTCTTCGACGCGGCCA
>Ga0315278_10002165_pt1 | contig 17452 bp, 13 predicted proteins | sample YL17G06_0_MG_FD_203880 | JGI IMG/M metagenome (GOLD analysis project Ga0315278, IMG submission 203880) | Sediment microbial communities from Yellowstone Lake, YNP, Wyoming, USA - YL17G06_0 | ecosystem: Environmental > Aquatic > Freshwater > Lake > Sediment | place: USA: Wyoming | collected... | reverse complement strand
GCCCCCCCGCGCCCCCCCCGGCGCCCGCCGGGGCGGGGGGGGGGGGGGGGGGGGGGGGGGGGGGGGGCCCCGTCGGGGCGGGCGGAGGCGGAGGCGTGGGGGGGGGAGGCGGCGACGGCGTAGGTGGGTCAGGAGGGCCAGGCGGGTCTGACCTGCTGGCCAGCGAGGCGTCGGCCCGGGCGGACGGAGAGGGGTGGGGGTGGAGGTGTGGCATAACCAGCGGCGGCGGCGGCGGGTCCAGAACACGGAGCCCGCGCGTCGGCGCGCCACCGGCGAGGGGAAGGCCAGACGGGCTTTCTCCCACGCTCAGCGCATGCACCCATCTCCTATCCACCCAGGCCATGGACATGAGGGCCAGGAGCGCCTGGCGTGCCGGCGGGCGGCGCATGAGAAAAAGGTGCCGCAGCGCGCAGGGGACCGGCAATGCGTTTGTCTTTCCTTCCCGTGCGCTGGCGCAAGGGGGCGGGCTGAGCGAGCCGGCACGGTGAACGGCGATGTATTCTATTGCGGAGAGGCTGACCGCGATGTGAAGCACTGGGTACGAGGGGAGAAGGTTTGGGCGCGCAAAAAGTTGGCGCACCCCCCTTTGACAGTGACTGACTTTACTTTTTTTTTCCGGGCCCGCGTCCGCCTGAACCCTCGAATGTTCGCGCCCTCATTCTCCTCTCTCTCTCTCTCTCTCTTGCTCTCAACTCAAAGCAGCAGCACGCCCGCCCAGTCCCGGGACGGCACGCTGGTCTCCAGGGCCGCACACGCGCGGGCCAGGTGCCACATGGACCGGGCCGTCCAGGGGCGGGCCCCGCACAGGCCACGCGAGACCTTGCGCGCATCCAGGGTGCGCAGGTGGGGCAAGGCCGCCAGGACGCCCAGGTCGGGCGGGAGCTGCATCGCCAGGTTGTCTGTCAGGGTGACGACCTCCAGGTTGGGCAGGCAGGCCAGGGCAGCGGCGGGCAGGTAAGGCAAGCGGTTTTTGTCCAGGGCCAGGACGGCCAGGCCAGGCGGCAGCGCGGCCGCGGCGGGCGCGTCAAAGGACGCCAGGCTGCAGTCCTGGGCGACCAGTTCGGTCAAATGGGGCAGGCAGGCGAGGGCGGCGACGGGCAGGGCCTCCAAGTGACACCCCGACACGTCCAGCCTGCGCAGGGACGCCCCGCACGCGGCCAGGGATGCCCAGTCAAAGCCCGTGCCCGGGTAGGAGGTCACCCCGCGCAAGCGCAGCTCGGTCAGGCGCGTCAGGTTGGCGGCGGTGGGCGGGACGGCGGCCAGCCCACTACGGGAGAGGTCTAAAACCTGCAGGGAGTTGCCAAAGGTCGGGGCGCGGGCGGGCGAGAAGGGCGGTGGTGGGCTGGACCGGGCGGGTGAGGGAGGTGGCGGGGACGGCGGGCTTGAGGATGAGGGCGGCGTGCCGCCGCCGCCGCCGCCGCCGCCGCCACCGCCGCCCACAGGGCCGGGAGGGGTGGGCGGCGGGGTGGGTGGCGGTAGGCCAGACCTGGAAGACGGCCCTGCCAGCCCAGCCAGGCGGTCCGTGACGGCCTCGACGGAAGCAGTCGCAGCAGCAGCGCCGACTTGGTGTTGGTGTTGAGGCGGCCGCTCGAGTGGCGTGTCCAAGTCGACCAGGCTGCCGGCCGACGCAAACCCTGACCGGGCGACCCGGGCGTTACGGCCCAGCAGCAGGGTGCGCAGGTCGGCCAGGGCCGCCAAGCCGGGCGGGTAATCTTTCAGACCGCACGAGCGCAGGTCCAGCAGCCGGCACGCCGTCAGGCGGGCCAGGTCGGCCGGGATGGAGAGGCCCGGGTTGTCCGCCGCGTGCAGTTCGATGAGGGATGTGTGCGCAAACAGGGCGGCGGGCAAGGCCGTCCCGCCATCGCACCGCCGCCCGTTGGAGGACAGGTTCAGGTAGGTCAGGCCGCCGCCCTCGAGGGCGCACAGAGGGGCCAGGGCCCGCCCCGCCGCCGCCGCGTCGCCCCGCAGGAGGAGGTTGCCGCGCAGGTCCAAGTGAGCGAGGCCGCGGAGGACCGTGAACCCAGGTGGCAGCGCCGTCAGCGTGGCGTGCGTGATGCGCAAGCTGGTCAGGTGGGACAGCGGCGTCAGGTCGGCCGGCAGGGCGCCCACACCGCGAGATGCAAGGCAGAGGGAGCGGAGGGAGGAGAGGCGGGCAACGGAGGCCGGAAAGCCATCCAGGAAGGGGCGGCCCGACCGGGCAAGGCCGCCAGAGGGTGAGCGAGCAGCTTCCAGGCACAAGGCCGTCAGCCCGGGCGGCAGGCTGGCCAACTGGGCGTCCCCAAAGCTGCCCTCGCAGCCCCGGACGGACAGGTCGGCAAGCGCGGGGCAGAGGCTGGCGAGGGCGGGCCAGGGAAGCGACCTGGCGGCATCGCCCGCGAGGTCCAGGGCGGTCAGGCCCGGGGCGGCCGAGCCTAGGACGGCCTCCCACTCTCGCTCGGATAAGAGCGCGTCATCCACCGTCAGCTTGCGCACAGCCGGTGCCCGGGCGGCCAGCCAGGCAGAGAGCGCGGCCGCGTCCAGGCGCGCGCGCGGGCCGGCGGGGGCGAGGGCCGCGGATGGCGCGACAGCCGCCGAGGCCGGGCCATCGTCGATGGATGGGTCCCGAACCCGGCCATCGACGCGGACGTCGGCGTACAGGAACGGGTGGGCGGTCGGGCAGGAGGCGAGGGCTCGCCAGGCGGTGCAGACCTGTGGGAATGGAGAGAGAGGGTTGAGGAGAGGAGCGAGGTCGGGCCGAGGACGCCCCGCTCGCTTCGCTCCGTCATCTCACCTCTGACAGGCGCGCCCGGGTGCGAGAATCCTCCAGCTGTGTCAGAATAAGCAGTAGAATGTCATCGGGTAGGTCAGCTATGCCGGAGGGACCGGGTGAGGACATATGCGTGGGGCGCGGGCGGCTAGGAATGGCGTGCGGCACGCGAAAAAATTGAGTGGTGGGGAGGCGTGTGAGCGAGACAACCTCTCTCTCTCTTGCTAACACACGCCCGCTTGCTCTCTCTCTCTCGCCCTCTCTCTCACGCCCGCTTGCTCTCTCTCCATCACTCCGGCACCCACTTCCCCTTCCTCGCCCCCGTCACCAACCTCGCCACCAGCTGCCCCAACGCTTTCGGCTTGGTCAGGAACGCCACCGTCGCGCCGTCACCCCCAAGCACCGGCGCCTTCCGGGCGACCGCCCGCACGCGAGGCACCACAAAGGCGGCCGAATCAGCCGGCGCTTCGGCCAGGACATTGATGAAGAAGTTGGAGGCCGGGGTCGCGCCCACGCCCGCCATGAGCAAGCCCGTGGTCACCATGCCCGGGCTCAGCCTGTGCAAGCCCACCCGCCCGGCCAGGCCCGCCGCCTTGAGTTCGGCTTTCATCGACTTGTGCAGGTGGGTGAGGGCCGCCTTGGACGCGCCGTACGCCGCGAAGTTGGGCGTGGCGATGCCATCACTGCCGGCCCCGTCCATGTTCCACAGGTGGCCGCCAGTGGGCTGGGCGGCGAGCACGCACAAGGCGGCCTTTGAGGCGAGCAGCGTTCCCAGGAGGTTGGTGGTGACGACGGCGGCCGTGGCGGCGTCGTCGGCCTCCATGACGGGCGAGAAGGTGGTGCACCCCGCGTTGTTGATCCAGACGTCGATGGTGGTGAGGGCCGTGGCAGCGGCGGACGCAAAGGCGGTCGCCGCGCCCGGGGAGGAGACGTCACAGGCAAAGCCGGCGACCACCTGTCCTGGGCGGGCCGACGCGAGGGCCTTGAACTCGGCTTCCGTGGCTGCCACGCGGGCCGGGTCGCGGGAGCAGAAGACGACGTCGTCGCCAGCCTTTAAAAAATCTTCACACAGGGCGCGGCCAATGCCTGGGAAAAGAGAGAGAGCCAGGCGTCAGAAAAAAAAGGAGAAAGAAAATGAAAGGAAGCGGGTCGGTGTGTTTTTCTTCTCTAAAACAATCCTCGTTACCTTGCGTTCCGCCGGTAATCACAACGCGCAACGGGGGTGATCCGTCGGCCTGAGGTGCTGCCCGGGCGAGAGTGAGAGGCGTGCGGTCGCGTGGGCAGCGAGGAGAGGAGGGTAAAGAGGAGGAGGGTCGCAGCGGCGGTCGCGACAGCACCAGGCGCCAGTGTGGTGTTGGTGTCGTCGACGACGACGGCGACAGGCCGGTAGCACCGCTGCCGACGGCTGAGGCTGCTGTCCTGGGCCTGGAGCAGGCTGAGCAGGGGCGGAGCATTGTATGGAAGAGGGGGAGGAGGGAAGGCGCGAGTGAGAGAGTGAGAGAGAGAGCGCAGCCTGAGAGAGAATGAATGCTCCTCCCCCAGAGCGGAGTTTCGCACTCGCGTCCCGACCCGCTCCCACAGCACACCACCCCACGCACACACTGCACGCGTATCCGGGCGCGCGAGGAGCGCATCGTCTGTAGGCACACTCCCGCCTCCCCCGCAGGGGCACAGCGGGCAGGACACACACACGCTGCCAGCGACGCACACAACTCTCCTCCTCTTTCTTGTATGACGGACGCCGTTGCGATGGCCGCGGACGACGCCGCCCTCGCCGCCCACGTCGCCGCCCGCCGGGCCGCACTGACGGCCGAGCTGGACCGGATCCGGGCCCAGAAGGCCCTCCTGGAGGCCAAGCTGGCCGAGCTCCGGCCGGCGGGGCCGCCGCCAAAAAAAGGTGGCGGCGCCGGCGCGCCAGTGGGGTCTGCTGGCAAGAAGCGCCCGGGCGGCGCGGGCGCCGGCCGCGCGGGCGAGCCGCCGTACGACCCGACCATCCCCCTGACGGGCCCCGCCAAGCGGGCCCGCGTGGAGGCGGACCGGGAGCGCCGCGTCAACCTGCTGTGGCAGCAGTGTGCGACAATTGCCAAGACCTTGATGAGACACCGCGACTCCGCGCCCTTCCACAAGCCCGTCGACCCGGTCGCCCTGAAATGCCCGGACTACCTGACCATCATCAAGTCGCCCATGGACCTGGGCACGGCGCTGGGGCGGCTGGGCGGCACGCCTGGCGGCCCTGCGCGCGTGTACTCCGCGCCCGCCGAGTTCCGGGACGACGTCCGCCAGATGTTTGCCAACTGCCGGACCTACAACAAGGTGGGCACCCCCGTCCGCCGCATGGGGGACGCCCTGTCCGACCTGTGGGAGAAAAAGTGGGCGCAGCAGGGCATCGAGGCCAAGTGGGCCCTAGAAATGGAGCGCCAAAAGGATGAGCAGCTGGTAAGGGATCCGGGCGTGTGGATGCGACACGGAAGGGGGTGGGGCCGGGGGCGTCCTGGGGGCGCCCGGTGGGGGCGCCGGCCGTGGGGTGCATCGCCCGGCCTGCCCGGGTGCGGGGTCGGCGCGTGGGTGGCGTGGACGCGGCCGTGCGTGCGGGGCCCGACAACACACACAACAGCCGCCGCACGCACGCCGTCGACAGCGCCCTCGCGCTCTCCCTTTTTTTTCCCACCATCCTCAACCACCCTCTTCCCCATCAATCACAGGAACTCGACGGCGCGCCCGAGCACGTCATCAAGATGCGCCAGATGGACCGGGAGCTACGCGCGCTACAGGAGGTCGCTGCCGCCGCGGGCGGCCCCGCCCCGCCCCGCCCCACCCACCCGGGCGAGCGGGACATGGGCTTTGAGGAGAAGCGGCGCCTGTCAACCGCGCTGGGGTCCCTGCCCTGCGACAAGCTGGGCAAGGCCCTGGACATCGTCGCGGCCGCCCACCCGCTGCCCGAGGGCGCGGACGAGGTGGAGCTGGACATTGATGCCCTTGGCCGGGAGACGCTGTGGAAGCTGGACGCGTACTGCCTGTCCGTGATGCCGGTGAGTGGTGGATGAGGATGAGAGGATGGGAGATGGATGGATTGGGGGGGATGGATGGAGAGAGAGAGAGAGAGGCGCCCGACACACCACCACCTCGCTCTCACACGCCCCTCTTTCTCCTATTCTTCTTTTCGTAGCAAATCCACGTGGCCAAGGACAAGCCGTCCGCGGCGGCGACGGCGGCGGCCAACGCGGCGGGCGCGTGGGCGGCGTCGGGCCGCGCTGGCCTGGGCGGTGAGGCGGCCGCCGCCGCCGCCGCGCCCGGCGGCCCGCCGGCCAAGCCGGCCCCGCCTCCCCTGCCCGCGGGCACGGCCGGCACCACCAAAGCGGGCTCGGACTCGGGGTCTCAGGGCGAGGTCGGCTCCAAGCAGGGCTCCGGCGCGTCGGGCGAGCTCAAGAGTGAGTGGTGATGGAAAAATGGATAAATGGGAGGGGTGGAGCGAGGAGAGAGAGAGAGAGAGAGCGGGCGCCCGGGCGCCCATTCTTTGCTCGTGCGCATGCCCTAGCGCACCCGCAGTGCCCCACCTCTATCTGACACACACGCCCGCGCTCCCCTTCCTCTTGAAAGCAGAGCCCTCCGCTGGTGGCCCTGGCGGCGCCGCGGCCCCTGACATGTCGGCCCTCGTCTCCGCCACCCGCCCGGGCGGCCCCGGCGGCGCGCCCGGGCCCGCCATCATCAAGCACATGGCCCACAAGAAGGAGGTCACCCTCCAGAACGCGGGCGCGTGGGCGGGCCTGGCTAGCGACGCGGGTGGGGCGGCGGGCGGTGCGGGCGGCGCAGATGGCGCGGGCCCTGCAACGGGTGCGGGCTCCGCCGAGGCGGTGGCCGCCGCGCCTGGTGCGGCCGGCCCCGGCCCCGGCGGTGCCCCTACTACCGGCGGCGGCCCTCCTGCCGGCCCTGGCGGCGGTGGCGGCGGCGGCGACAACCTGTGGGCGGAGTTCCAGTCGCGTGAGGAGGCCCAGCAAGTGCGCGAGGCGGCCAAGGCGGCTGAGGACGCCCGGCTGAAGGCTGATCAGGCCACCAAGGAGGCAGCGGCCGCCGCAGAGCTGGAGGCCAAACGCCGGGCGGCGGAGGAGGAGGCCGCCGCGGCAGCGGCCGCCAAGGCGGCGGAGGAGGAGGCCGCACGCGCGGCGGCCGAGGAAGCGCGCCGGGCGGAGCTGGATGCGATGCGCAACGTCGCCCGCCCGGACGAGGAAGCTGGCGGTGACGCGGGCGCTGCCGCGCTCTTGCAGGCTGCCGGTGGGGCGGCTGCCGGGTTTGGCCTGGTCCACGCGGACGAGGATGAGGATGACGACGACGAGGACGAAGAAATGGAGGATGGCGAGGCTTGAAAAGGGGTGGATGGTGGTGGTGGTCGAATCAACAAAAAAACCAAAAAAAGTGGTGTCCTCGCTTTCTTTATCCTTTTTTTCCATTTCCAGATTATGCGAGTGTGTGTGTGCGCGTGTGTGTGTGTGTGTGTGTGCTGCGTTGGCGGGAGTGACGGGTGGCCTTTTGCAAAGAAAACAAAACAAAAACTGATCTACGCGCTCAACCTACGGCCGCCCTGGGCCGCGGTGGTCGGGCCGCCGCCGCTACACCACCACCCATTACCTGCGCCCCTAGCCTGGCCACCTCCTCCTCGGCCAGCGCGTCCGCCAGGACGTCTGACCCGGTCGGAGCGGTGGCAGCCCGGGCGGGCGCCCGGCCCAGGGAGGCTGCTGAGAAGGGGAGAGCGGCGGATGCTAATGAAGAAGAGGATGGGCGGGGTTGGGCAGCCGGGAGCGGCGGCCGCTGCGAAGCAGCGGCAGCGGCAGCCGAAGCGCCCGCCGGTGGTGGTGGCTCCATGAACCGCATGCCGCTGCGCAGCTCAGACCGGATGGACTCCAGCTGGCGGGCGGAGGCGTACAGGTCGCCGCGAACCTGTTGAAATGAGGAGAGAGCGAGAGAGGGGTTGAGCAAGAGCGAGAGGTCGCATAAGAGCGAGAGGTCGCTCGAGGTTGGGGGCGTCTCGCAAATCCTTCCATCTTCTCTCTAACCCTCACCGCCGCCACGTCCGCCGCTTCCAGCGCCTCAAACGCACGCCGCCGGGTGCGAACGAGGAGGGCAGTCGCCCGGCCTGTGGCTATGCCGGCAGCACGGGCGAGGCGTGGGACGTCCTTGGGACCTGAAATGAGAGGAGAGGGCGGGCGTGAGTGCAGACGCGGCGCTGGCCGTGAGAAAAACTCGTCTTGCTCGTCTTGCTGTGTCCATTCTATCTCACACACACCAATCAGCACGGCCGCCGCGACGGTGACGAGCAGGAGCTCGGTCGGGCCGAGGCCCAGCATGTGCGTGGTGGTGCGAGTGGGAAGAGGAGCGGCAACGCGCACGCTAAGAGTTGAATGACGAGAGCATCCCACAAAAAAAACTGTCTCTCTTCACACGACCACCATGCCTTCCCCTCCCGGTTTGCTCGGCTCCACCGCATCCCAAAACTGTTGGACCTTGTCGCCCCGGATCAGCTTACGCTCCGCGCCCGCGGCCGTGATGGTCACCAGGCGGGCCATGCCGCCGGACGACCCGTCAATCGAGATGGCGAGGGCCAGGGCAGTTGCGACCAGCCTCTCTGCGCCCGCCCGGTCTAGCCCGGGCTTGTACTCGGCGTCCAGGTACCCCCAGATGTAGGTCGACCCGGACCCGTCCGTCGCCCAGGGCAGGCGCACCATGGATCCCCCGATCGGGATGCCGTACACCTGGCCCCCTTTGTCGGCGTCCCACCCGCCCACCAGCATGGCGCCCAGCAGGGCTTCCTTATTGGAGTAGTTCATTTTCTTGACCAGGTGGGCGACGGCGGAGACGGAGGGGGACGTGCCTAGCTCGGAGGAAAGCTGGTCGACAAAATAGCGGACTGTTTGTGGGTGTGGGGCGAGCGCGAAGAGGGGCGCGAGATGGGAGGAGAGGAGAGGAGAGGCGGGGCGGGTTGAAGAGGAGGGGGGTCGCGGGTGCCCGATCGAGGAGAGATGCAAAAAGGCGCACGCCGGCTAGAGGGACGCCACGCCTGAGCTGAGACTCCTCCCAAGGCACGAAAGGCGGCATCATGAGGCGCACATGGATGCGCGGGCCGAACCCTGCACCCCAGTGCGGGTGCCGGCCCCTCTCAAAGAAAATACAGCGGACCCCCATAAAAGAACGCGCGCCTGAGCGACGCGTTTGCCTCCGTCTTTTCTCTCCTTACCATAATCTCCCACCGCCTGGGTGTCCGCAGCCGACCCGGACCGCAGCAGCCAGACCGACCCATCCTGGTCCAGCACGGTTAGCTTGTCGGACGCCCGGTTGGAGACGTAGGCGCCCGTGGAGACGCGCGAGTCTGCGCCGACAACGACGCCGCCTTCAAAGGCGACGGCAACGATGGTGGTGCCGGTGGCCGGGGCGGCCCGGTCCCAGGAGGGGCCGGGGGCGGTGCCGGCGGGGTCCATTCTATGAAAAAGGAGGAGAGGTCAGACGTCAGAAGAGGGTGCGGACGGGCCGCGAAAAAATGAAATGAAATATAGTTTTCTGCAACCTTCTTGTGCCCCTCCGTCGCCTCTCTCCAGGAAAGAAAAAACACCCTCGCCCGAACGCGAAGGCCGGCGCGGCCACCCACCTCAAATCCCCTCATGACTTCCAGTGCTCGTACTCCTTGTACGTGAACCGAGCCTCAGAGGCGTGCAGGCCAGCGGCGAGGGCCAGGGCAGCGCACGCCAGGGCGGCCGGCCCGACCGCAGCGCCCAGGGAGGCCAGCCTCCCCCCGCCCTCGGACGCTGCCCCGCCTGCCGCGACGGCAGCTGCCAGGAAAGCCGCGCCCGCGCCCACCCGGGCGGCCACGCCCCACCAGCGCAACCCCTCCAGCGCGGCCGAACAGGAGGGGCAGTGCTTGGTGTGCGATTCGTACCGGTCCAGGGCCGCCCGGCGGGGCACAGGGGGCGGGACGGGCGGCGCCGCCCCTGTCACCGCCTGCACCCACCCACCCCCACCCCGCGGCCCGTGCAACCATTTCTGCCACGCCCGAAACGGCCCGTCCGCACCCGTCGGCAAAAAACAAGCTTTCGCCCAGTTCGCCCCCGTCGGGTCCGCCTTCTTGGTGTTGGTCGCCGTCGTCGCCAGAAAAGCCAGGTCCCCGTCAAATACCTCGTTCAGCAGCAGGTGGTCCAACCAGCGCGGCCGGGCGGCCAGCAGCCTGGAAACGGCTGCTGGCATGGGCTGGGTGATAACCGCGTGGTTGATGACCCGGGTGCGGTGGGCGTCCAGGGGGGTTGCATAAAAGTAGCTGGGTAGCGACGTAGGAGGAGCATGAGTGTGCTGGCTGGATGGACGGCCCACACGAAAGGGGCGCGAAGGAGATCGCCCCCCCTCTCTCCATCCCCCCACCCCCCACCCTGTCAACTCACAGGACGTTTTTCAGACCGCCGCCTGCCTCATCCGGCGTCAGGTATTCGATGTAGGCGGGCGGCACGCACGTCACGTGCTGCTTGACCAGCTTGCGCGCGTCGGGCGCCCACTCCAGGTCAAAGGTCAGGCCATCGGGTGGGCCACCACCGCCCGCGTCGCGGGCCGCGTTCAGGGCGGTCACCTCAAAGTGGGCGGCAAAGGGCGAGTGGCGGGAGGAGGCCACGCCGGAGTGCGCGAACGGGACGTGGTCCTGGGACAGCAGGTTCCCCACCAGCTCGTCGTGCGGGACGTGGAAGTCCCGCATAAACCACTGGTTGGTGGTGGCGGTGACTGCGCCGGGTGGGAGGGCACGCACGGCGGCATTGCCCGGGGTCGGGGCCGCGGCCGCCTCGCCCGGGGAGGCCGGATCGGCCCACACCCACAACAGGCCGTCCGCCTCCCGGGCAGGGAAAGCCCGCGCGCACGCGCGGGGCGAGCACAGGGTCGCCCTCTCCACGCCCGGCCCGTCGTGGGTGGCCTGTGGGATGGCCACCGGCTTGCCATCCCCACCAAACCGCCAGCCGTGGTACGAGCAGACGAGCGCGGCGGGGCTTGTTCCGTCGGCCGCCTGGACTCGGCCTTGCGAGAGCGGGGCCCGCCGGTGCGGGCAGTCGTCGGCCACCGCCTTCCAGGACGTGCCATCATGCCAGACCGCCAGGGGGGTGCCCAGCAGGGAAATGGCATGCGGTTTGGCCTTGTCCAGGTCGCCGGGGACAAAGAGCGGGTACCACTTGTGTATGGAGAATGGAGGATGGAGGGTGTGAGGAGAGAGTTCGTTGGGGGAAAAAACAAACGAAGATGTGAGCGAGCAGAGAGGTGTGTTAGAGCGCGCGTCAATTCCTGCATCACTCCGACACGCCCCAGGGCGACGCGCGCACGCGCAGCTTGCCTGTTTTGTCCAGCTGAAGGTGGGTGAAGACACGGGCTGGCTCACAGGGGCGGGCAAGGCTGAGGCCGCGTCGCGCGCCGGTGACAAGGCGGGAGTGGGGACGGGGGCGGGAGAGGGCGTGGAGGGGGTCCGAGACGCGGCCGGCGCGCCACACACAACCTTGGTTGCCTTGTGCCTGCCCTGAGCACCCCGTTGACGGGGTGCTGAGGAGGAGTTGGCTGGGCGGACACTGGACGCCGCGAGGACGACGCGTGCGGCGCGCATGCCCTGGGTCATCATCATTGTGCTCTGTTTGATGGGGGAGCAGCGCGCGAAAATTGGGTGGGGCGACGGCCACACCGGTGAGGGTGGGGTCACCGAACTCACGGGTTGACAGACAGTGCTAGTCGGCCTGAGAAAGGGCGCGTGAGCGGTGCGGGGTTTCCGTGCGTCTCGGAGACACAGCGTGCAGGAATGGGACACGTTTTTCACACCTCGACTGACTCGGCCGGCGCGGCGGCGCTCCTTCTCCCTCTCTTCTCTCTGAATGAAGTCCCGCCCCGCCGCCTCCGCGGCGGCCGCACACTCTGCCTCACGTCACAAGGCTTCCACGGTCACGCTCTCGCACGCCCGGGAGGCCCGCGTGCGCAGCGTGCTGGAGGTGAGAGTAGAGAGAGAGAAAGGGGATCGTCGAGATGGACGACTAGCCAGCCCCAAACCTCGCGCCGCTCTCACCCCCACCCCCACCCTTCCTTCTCTCTTCCCAGGGCCTCGCCCTCGACGACGCGCCCGCCCTCCCACCGCCCCGCCCCGGCGCCGGTTCGGACGAGGATGACGACGACTGGGCTGACCTCATCACCCCGGGCGACGTCGCTGCCCTGAACGTCTCTTTGCTGGCCCACGGCTTTAGCCGGACTCATGTACGCGCAGTCCTCACTGCCCTGTCTCAGCCTGGCCACGCCTCGTCCACGGGCGACCTCACAGAGCCGGCCGCCTTGGACTGGCTGTGCCTGCACGTGGCCCCTGCCGACCTGCCACGCCGCCTGGCCGGTGGCTCGGGCCTCGCCCGCGAGCCCGGTGGAGAAGGCGGCGAGGGCGTGCGTGTGCTGGCGGCCAGCGACCCAGCGGCCAAGCCGGCCGCGCCCGCGCCTGTCGACCCTCCAGGCCCTTCCCCTCCGTCCGCCTCCAGTTCGGACGGCGAGGAGGCGGCCGCTGCGGCTGCTGCGGAGGCCGCCGCCGCGGCTGCCAAGCAGAAAGCCTGGATCATGCGGTACATGGAGGAGCACGGGTCGTCGGATGATGATGAAGAAGACGAAGGCGGCGGCGGTGACCAGCAGGAGGGCGGGAGCGACCGCGGGGGCGGAGGTGGCGCCAAAAGCCACGCCCCCTCCTCGCCTGCGGGCTCCACCATCGAGGACTGGGAGGTGTGGGGCGACTCGCATGAGGTCGCCCGCCGCAAGGCCGCCCGGGCCCGGGCGGCCGTCCCGCACGACGTGCGGCGGGACCAGCTGGCCGGGGAGTGGGCGACCGCACGGGCCGAGGCGGCCCGGGCAAAAGGGGCGGGCGACACCGCCCGCCAGAAGCTGGTGGGCCGCCTGATCGGGGCCCTGAAGCAGGAAGCCATGGGGCTGGGGCTGACGGACGCTGACTTAGAAGCCGCGCTGGGTGGTGGTGATGGCGGCGGCGACTACGATGGCGCCTCGTCTTCATCCTCCAGCGACGGTGGTGGGGGTGGCCTGTTTGGGGGTGGTGATGACGACGGCGGCGGCGGCGACGCCCCACCCAAGTGGGAAGCACCCAAGGCCAAAGGTCCAACCGTGGACGACCTGCTGAGGCCCTGGGGCTTTGACGCGGCGGGCAGCAACAACGCTGGTGGCAAGAAACGAGGAGGGGGCGGCGGCCGCGCGGCCATCCTGCCACCCGAACCCGCCAGACCTCCAAAGGCCGTCCTTCAATCCCTGTGCCAGCGCGCGGGCGCGCCCGCCCCACGCTTTGAACGCTTAGACCCGGGCGGTCTGCGCATGGAGACGGCTGGAACGCGGTACAGCGTGAGCGTGGACGCGGGCGTCGGGTCCAACGCCCGCCCGCCCAAGCCGGACGCCCGCAAGCCGCCGCCCCGCACTGTTCGCCTGGCTGAAGGCGAGGACGGGTGGGAGACGATCCAGGACGCCCAGAATGGTGTCGCCGCCCGGGCGCTATACGAGATCACGGGCGGGACGGGCCCTGCCGCGGCGGACGCCCTGCGCCAGCTGGGCGACCCTTTCCGGGGGCTGTGGGTGGGCTGGGCGGCCGCCGACGGCGCGGTCGGTGGTGGCGAGGTGGTGGAGGCCGCGGGCGAGGCGGACGCCGAGGACGCGGCCTTCTTCGCCGGGGTCACGGCCCGGTGTGCGGCGAACGCAGCCGTGAAGGCCAGAGCTGCTGCTGACGCTGGGGCCGCAGCCGCGGCGGCGGCGTCTGCTGCTGCCCCGCCCGCGCCCCCGCCCCCGCCCACCACCGCCCCTGCCCGCCCACCGCCCGCTGCCTCCGCCCAGACCGATCGGGAACTCGAGGAGGGCCACGCCATGGCGGCCGACCTGGCGGCCTTTGAGGCATCTCCCGCTGGAGCCGACTGGGCGGCTGTTCGCGGCCGCCTGCCCGTCGTCCAAATCCGGGACGCCCTGGTTGGCACCCTGGCCACTGGCGATGTCGCGGTCGTGGCGGGCGAGACCGGGTCGGGCAAGACCACGCAGGTGCCCCAGTTCTTGCTGGAAGCCGCGACGCGTGCGGGCGAGGGCGGCATCACCGACATCATCTGCACCCAGCCCCGCCGCATCGCTGCCATCTCCGTCGCCGAACGAGTGGCAGCAGAGCGTGGGGAATCGGCTGGGCCGGGCAAGGGCGGCGGGCGGGTGGGCTACCACGTCCGCCTCGACGCGGCCCGCACGCGGGCGACCCGCCTCTTGTTTTGCACGACCGGCATCCTCCTGCGCCGCCTGACGAGCGACCCTGACCTGGGGGGCGTCTCCCACGTCGTTGTCGATGAAGTCCACGAGCGCACCCTCCAGGGCGACTTCCTGATGGCCCTGCTGCGTGACCTGGTCGTCAAGCGGCGGGCGGGAGGCCATGGGGGCCGCCCGACCCGGCCGCTCAAGGTCGTCCTCATGTCCGCCACCCTAGACGCCTCCCTCTTTTCCTCGTACTTTGGCGGGGCCGCCACCCTGGAAGCCGGCGGGCGCACCTTCCCCGTCGACCACCTGTTCCTGGAGGACGCGTACGAGGCGACCGGCTACGCCCTGGCCGCCGACTCCCGGTCAGCGGTCCGCCCCGACCGGGGCGGCGCGCGCGGCGGGGCGGACCGGGCCCGGCTGGAGCGCGGCGCGGGCGGGGGCGCCCGCGGGTCTGCCCTCGTCCGGGCGGGCTGGGGTGATGACGCGGACGACGCGCCCCCACTAAACAAGCATTTCGATGCGGGCGCGTACGAGGAGGGGGTGTACTCCAAAACCACGCTCCGCAACCTGGCCCGCCTGGATGAGAGCGTCCTGGACCTGGACTTGATTGAGGAGGTCGTCGCCCACATCGACGCGGCCCGCCCGCCAGGGGCTGTACTGGTGTTCTTGCCGGGCCTGGCCGAGATCAGGGCCATGGCGGACCGCCTGGCCGCTCTCCCCGCCGCACGGGCCGGCCGCCTTCACATCCTCCCACTCCACTCGTCCGTCTCGGCTGCAGACCAGCGCCGCGTGTTTGACCGCCCGCCCCCCGGCGTCCGCAAGGTCGTCCTGGCCACCAACATCGCGGAGACCTCCATTACCATTGACGACGTCGTCTACTGCGTGGACTCCGGCAAGCACCGGGAACGCCGCCACGACGCGGCCCGGGGGATGGGCCTGCTGGTCGAGGATTTTGTGTCGCGCGCGTCGGCCCTCCAGCGCAAGGGCCGGGCAGGGCGGGTGCAGGCGGGCACCTGTTTCGGCCTGTACACGCGCCCCCGCTTTGAGCGCCGCATGCGGGCCTTCCAGTCATCCGAAATGGTGCGCGTGCCGCTGGAGGAGCTGGTCCTCCAAATCCACGCGCTGGGCCTGGGGCCGGCGGCCGCATTCCTGGAGCGCGTTTTGGAGCCGCCCCCACCAAAAGCCGTGGCGGGCGCGGTCGCCTCCCTCATCTCGGTCGGCGCCCTCACGCGCGCGCGCGGCCGGGAAGCCCTGACGCCGTTGGGCCGCCACCTGGCGGGCTTGCCCCTCGACCCGCGCCTGGGCAAGCTCCTGCTGTACGGTGCCGCCCTGGGCTGCCTGGCGCCGGCCCTCACCATTGCTGCCTCCCTGGCGCACCGCCCGCCTTTTGCGACCCCGCTGGACGACCAGGCCGCCGTCGGCCGGGTGAAGGCCGGCATGGCCGCGCCCGGCAGCAAGACGGGCGGCCCCCTGGCCACCGGTCAACAGTCAGACCACCTACTGGCCGCCGCCGCCTACGCGGGCTGGGTGGCAGCCCGGGCGAGCGGGGGCAAAGCCGCGGCGGCCACGCACGCGCGCTCCCTGTGCCTCTCCACCCAGGCCCTTGAAATGCTGCGCGACATGCGGGGCCAGTTTGCGACCATGCTGGCGGACGCCGGGCTTGTGCGACCTCTGGGGCCCCGCGCCCAGGGCGGGCGGCGGGGTGGCGGCAGCGATGCGGCGGCCTGGTATGACGAGCCGGCCCACCCGGCCAACGCGCACGCCCGCCGGCCGGCGGTCGTCAAGGCCGCCCTCGCGGCGGCGCTCTACCCCAACGTGGGCGTGATGGATGAAGGGTCGCTGGCCAACGCGACTGCGGCTGGGGCCAAGCCGGCCTGGCACGACGGGTCGGGGCCCGTCGCCCTGCACCCGGGCTCGGTCAACGCGGGCCTGGTCGGCCGGGCGTTTGCGGCCCCGTATGTCTTGTTTTTAGAAAAGGTGCGGACGAGCCGGGCGTTCCTGCGGGACACGACGGTCGTGGGGGCGGTGCCCTTGCTCCTCTTTGGCGGCGCCCTGGACGTCCGCCACGGGGAGGGCACCGTCCTCATCGACGGCTGGCTGATCGTGCGGGCGGCCGCGCCAACGGCCGTGCTGGTGAAGAAGCTGAGGAGCGCGCTGGACGCGACGCTCGCGGCGCGGGTAGGTGGTGACGGCAGTGGGGTCAGTGATGTCGGTAGCAGCAGCGGGGCCGCCGTTGTCGCCGCCATCGTGGACCTGCTCCAGGATGAGGCGGCGGCCATGAGCGCGGCGGCGGCGGGCGGGGTGGGCAGAGTGTAACAAGGAAAAAAAGCTGTGGGAGTCTGTCTACACAAATGGTTTTAAAGTTCAGTCTCTCTGTCTAAAGTACACCCCATAGGAGGCGGACAGGCCGGCTTCTGGGAATGGGGGTGAGGTGGGTGCGCGCGCACCAGGGAATGTTGTTCTCGCAGGAGAAAAAGCGTCGGGTGCGGGCCTCCAAGGGAGGGGCGCCGGGGGGGCACTACGCGTCGGGAAAAAAGGGTGGACCGTCGCTTCACGCGACGCTCACGGATTTCGCTCCTGCACCGCCCCCGCCCCCGCTCGTAAAGTCGGCCAGGTTGTAGATGACGTGGACGACCAGGGAGCAGGAGGGGCAGTGGGCGACGCCCTCGCCGGCGGCGAGTTCTTCCTGTTGTGTGAAAAAAAAAGGGTAGGAGGTTTGGTCAGTACCAGCGCCTTTCCCCTTCCGCGAGCGGCGTCAGCAGTGATGGAGTCGGCCGCGTGGCGGGTCGGCACCCCTCTGACCGACCAGTTCACCCCACCAGGGGCGAGCTGGACACCTTGTCTCGTCTGTATCTACGACCGTGCAGCAGGTGGGCAGGGTTTGGAGGCGCCAGTGGGCGTGCCTTGGGGCACAACAGACGACAGGGCGGATACCCTTTTTCCTGCGCTCGCTCGCTCGCCCCGTCTGTCGCGCAAGAGCGCGCGTGTGTGTGAAGGGCGCCACCCTCCTTCTTCACCACGCCGCAGGTATCATGCCCGCCCATTCCAGTCTCTATTGCGCGGACGTGCGCAGCAAGGGAGGGCGTGGGAAAAGCAGCAACCGATGGGACGGGACAGCAGCTTCTTCCTCCCCTCGCACCTTGGTGATTTGGAAGATGTCCCCGCACGGGCAGGCGTACGTGTAGGCCTGGAGCTCGTCGCTCCACTCCATGTCCTCGATCTCGACCTCCTCGTACGGCATGGTTTGCGTGGGTGCGTGTGTGTGGGATGTAAAGAGAGATGTCTGTTGAGAGAAGAGAGAGGAGAGGAGAGAGCCGCCGGCGGCAGGGATAAACACTCGAATGGAGGGTGGGCAGAGCGGGAGTGAGCACACAAAAGAAAAAACGGCGCTCTAATAATCAGCAGCGCCCCCAGCCAACAGGTGCTCGGGCCCGACACCCTGCTGCATACCAG
>Ga0315278_10002164_pt1 | contig 17453 bp, 10 predicted proteins | sample YL17G06_0_MG_FD_203880 | JGI IMG/M metagenome (GOLD analysis project Ga0315278, IMG submission 203880) | Sediment microbial communities from Yellowstone Lake, YNP, Wyoming, USA - YL17G06_0 | ecosystem: Environmental > Aquatic > Freshwater > Lake > Sediment | place: USA: Wyoming | collected... | reverse complement strand
AGTGCGCCGCATGCTACCCAGGTGGAAGAAAGCGCCGCAAAGGCTGCTCCTTCGAATGGCAAGTCTAATGGCGAAGCCGGGAATGGTAAACACCCCTCCGGACGGCTTGCTGAGGCTTTGCCCTCCTCCCTCCACACTCCACCCTCCACGCCCGAGGTCGCCGAACCCTCGCCCGACGCTCCACCTGCCACACCCTCCGCACCACGCGCTCCGAGCTGGCCTAAAACCCGTGTCGATAAGACCCATCTCTCAGGCATTATGACGGATGGGCAGAGCATTACGCCGGCGTCATCTATGCTTACCCCTTTGGGCTGGAAAAGTTTGCAGCAAACCGGGCAGGTGCTGCAAAACGGTCGATCTGGCGAGCCAGCTATGCTGGCGCTCTCTCTCCCGCTCTATGATAAGGATACGCGTCTGCTTTTAGAGGTCATGGACGATGACCCCCTGCGCAAGTGGAGTGAGGACGAACGGCTGCTGGTGCAACAGGTAGCTGACCAGCTGAGCCTGGCCCTGGAAAACGCCCGCCTGTTCCAGCAAACCCAGGCGACCCTGGCTGAGACTGAAACCCTGTATTCGATTACGCGCGCCGCCAACCGCTCATTGAACCTGGACGAGACACTAAAAAGCATGCTTGACGAAGTCTTATCAGCCATCGGCTACCAGGTCGGGCTGATCAGCATGCTCGACCCAGTGACGCAGCGGCTGGCTCTGGTTGTACACCACGATCTGCCCGAGACATTGGTGTTACGATTTAAAGTCAATGGGCTGGAAGGTAGCCTATGCGCATTGGTTTTAGAACGAAAAGAACCAGTCATTGTGGAAGACCTGGAAAAGAACCCGCCTATCAATGCCAGCGGATTGGTCAGCCTGGGTTTCCAGGCCTATTTGGGCGTCCCCCTTTCCTCCAAAGGTCAAATGCTTGGATCGTTATGCGCTTTCAGCCACACACGGCAGCCCCGGCAGACTGCCAAGATCTCGCTGATGCAGGCTGCCGGCGCCCAGATCGGCACCGCCATCGAGAACGCCCGACTTTTCGAGCAGACCCAGAATGCCCTTTCCATGACCGAATCGCTGTACCAGGCCAGCGCAGAACTGAACGCTGTGCAGAGTTACAACGATATCCTCACGGCCCTGCGCAATCACACTTTGCTGGGCAATGCTGATAAGATTGTCAGCCTGAATTTATTCGACCGGCCCTGGATCGGTGACGACGTCCCTGAATGGAACCTGGTGATCGCTCGATGGACCTCCCTCTCGGACCAAAACCTGGCTAACCGCTATCCGCTGCGTAGTTTCGGCGCCGCTCGATTGCTTTCTCCCACCGCGCCGCTGCTGGTTGAGGACATTGCAAATGACCCGCGCCTGGACAAAGACTTTCGCGCCCTTTATTTGCGGAATTTCCAGGCTCGCAGCACGATTTTCACACCCCTGGTTTTTGGCAGCCGGTGGATAGGCATGATTAACGCCAGTTACGGCGAGTCGATCATCTTCCCGGAGGAAGAGGTCCGTCGTCTGATGGCCCTTTCTGGTCAGGCAGCGATTGCCGTGCAGAACATGCACTTACTGGAAGAGACTCGCCGTAGGGCCGAGCAGCTCCAGACCGCAGCCGAGGTCGCCCGGGATACCTCCAGCACACTGGCATTGGAAACCCTTCTGCGACGCACCGTCAACCTGCTATGCGATCGCTTCGGCTACTATCATGCCTCGATTTTCCTGTTAGATGAGACCGGAGAAAATGCTGTGGTGTGCGAAGCTACCGGACAGGCTGGCGAGCAGCTTAAGCATAGCGCCTTTACCTTGCCGGTAGGCTCGAACACCGTAATCGGCCGGGTTACCGCCGAAGGCGCTCCACTGGTGATCAACGATGTGACCCAAGACAGTGCTTATTTGCCGAACCCACTGCTGCCCGAAACACGCGCTGAGCTGGGGATCCCATTGAAGATCGGGACCCAGGTTACCGGCGCGCTGGATGTACAGTCGGCTAAAGCCAATGCCTTCACCAATGATGACATCTCCGTTTTGCAGATCCTGGCTGATCAGATCGCCGTGGCGGTGGATAACGCCCGCTCATACGAGCTTTCCCAGGCGGCGGTGGAGGAGATGCGCGAGCTGGATCACTTGAAGAGCCAATTCCTGGCAAACATGAGCCACGAGCTGCGCACTCCGCTAAATTCCATCATAGGGTTCTCGCGTGTGATTCTGAAAGGTCTTGACGGACCGATCAACGATTTGCAACAGCAAGACCTGAACGCTATATTTAACTCTGGGCAGCACCTGCTGGGCCTGATCAATGACGTGTTAGACCTCTCCAAGATCGAGGCAGGCAAGCTGGAGCTGTCGTTTGAGGACAACCTTAACCTGTCCGACTTGATCAACAGCGTGATGTCCACCGCCGTCGGGTTAGTGAAAGATAAGCCGGTCCACTTGAACCGGGAGATTGCCCCGGACTTGCCTTGCGTGCGCGCCGATCCGCTCAAAGTGCGCCAGGTACTGCTCAACCTGCTCTCCAATGCATCCAAATTCACCGAAGAGGGTTCGATCACCGTAAAAGCATGCTTCCAGGTCCGGCCAGCCGGGGCTGACTGGCCGAATGAAAGCGCGGCCGCCAGCGACCAGCGGAGCACTAGGCCATTAATGGTTTCAGAGGTGAAGATCAGTGTGACTGATTCCGGCCCGGGCATCGCTCCAGAGGACCAGGCCAAGCTGTTTCAGCCATTCTCGCAGGTGGACGGTTCGCCGACGCGCAAGACTGGCGGCAGCGGCCTGGGTCTTTCCATCAGCCGGGCCCTGGTGGAAATGCATGGAGGGCGCATCGGTGTGGAAAGCCAGCTGGATAAAGGCAGCACCTTCTTCTTTACTCTGCCGGTGGCGGTTCCCGCTCCGGTGTCCCTGAAAGATACCGAAACCCTGGTAGTGCTGGCAATTGACGATGAGCGACCGGTGATCAACTTGTATGAACGCAGCCTGGCAGGGCAAGGATTTAAAGTCATCGCATTGACCGACGCAGAACAGGTGCTGGCGCGGGCAAAAGAAGTGCAGCCATTTGCCATCACCCTGGATGCTACCCTGCAAAAAACCGACGCCTGGCAGGTTCTCAAAGCCCTGAAGGTCGATTCTGACACCTGCCGCATACCGGTCATATTGAGCAGCTACTACCCGGACCAGGGTAAGGGCTTCAGCCTGGGTCCGACGGATTACCTGATGAAGCATATTTTAGAGGAGGATCTTGTCGAAGCCGTTGCCCGTCTGAACGGCCCTGGCGACATACACGACTTGCTGGCAGTTGACGACGACCCCAACAATTTGACCTGGATCGGAAAGTTCTTCCAGGGCCACCCGCAGTTTCAGGTCAGGATTGCTAAGGGCGGTTTCCAGGGGCTGGTGGAAATCCGATCGAAGCGGCCAGACGTCGTCATCCTGGGTCTACGCTCGACATTCGCCATCCAGCCAGCGCTGGACGGTTTCTCAGTGTTAGAGGTATTGCGCTCTGAGGCTGCCTTGCGCAGCCTGCCTGTGATCGCCTACACCGGCGGCGGCCTTAGCAATGAACAGCGTAACCGGCTGGCGGAAGTGACCTGGACGTTACAGCGCAAAGGGTTGGTGAAAGAGGAGGAGCTGTTAGCCGGGATTGGGGAAATATTGAACAGGTTTAGAATCGCGTAGGAACGTGAAAAGGGTTTCCGAGCAGCCGTTAAGCTGTGAAAACTAATCATTGGAGGACGTATTTGGGATCATTTTACGTAGAGTGCATCGATTGTGGGGAACAAACCACCTATTCACCTTCATCGAAGACTTGCCCGCGCTGCAAGAGCGAATGGCTTCAGGCACAGTACGATTTCGATAACCTGGGCCACCGCCTGCCCGAAATCCTCGCGGGACGACCCTTCGACCTGTGGCGCTACCGCGAATTACTGCCCATTTTCGACCACAACATTGAGCTTTCATTGGGCGAAGGCGGCACGCCCTTGATCCGCGCCGCAGCCCTGGGGTTGATGCTGGGCCTCCCAAATATTTATATTAAGGATGAGCGTCAAGGACCAACTGCCTCTTTCAAAGACCGGCAGGCAGCCCTGGGAGTTGCGGCGCTCAAAGAAGCCGGAGTAACCGAAATGGTACTGGCCTCCACCGGCAATGTTGCCATTTCCTATTCAGCCTATGCAGCGCGGGCCGGAATCAAGCTGTGGGCATTTCTCACCAGCCTGGTGCCGGCTGAAAAGATGCGTGAAGTGGCTATCTATGGCACCCAGGTGATTAAAGTGGCCGGCTCTTACGACCAGACCAAACAGGTAGCAGCCGAATTTGCACGCCAGCGTGGCCTATACCTGGAGCGCGGCAGCCGCTCTATCCCTTCTGTAGAGGGAATGAAGACCATCGCTTATGAGTCTGCCGAGCAGCTCGCCTGGCTACGGGCAACCGGGAGTCAACCGGGAAAGACATCCCAAGGAGGATCGACACCTTCGCCTCTGCAGGCGCCTGACTGGTATTTCCAGGCGGTCAGTGGCGGCTTGGGACCACTGGGAGTACTAAAGGGCTTCACCGAGTTATACCGGATGGGGCTAACCGGACGCATCCCGGCTATCGCTGGTATTCAGACCGAAGGCTGCGCGCCCATGGCCCACGCCTGGAAGCAGGGTCTGGATGTGGCCGAGCCGGTGCAATCGCCGCGCACCCATATTGCCACCCTGTCCACCGGCGACCCCGGACGCACTTACAGCCTGGTGCGGAAAGGGATGCAGATCAGCGGCGGCTGCTTCGAAAGCGTAACCGATGAGGAAACCTTCCGCACCTTGCACATCCTGGCCAAGTTGGAGGGGGTTTCGGTCGAGCCGGCAGCCGCGGTGGCATTCGCCGGGTTGATCAAGCTGGCGCGCCAGGGAAAGATTAATCCGGACGAAGTGGTAGTAGTGAACTGCAGTGGTCATACTGTTCCGGTAGAGCGCATCATTCTGGGTGAAAGGTGGGCCCGCGATGTGGTGTTGCCCCACCACGCGCCCATCCCTGAGGAGGGCCTGCTGGCAGCCCTTGACCACGTCACCTCCGACCGCTACCCGCGCATCGCCATCGTGGATGACAACGAAGATGCCCGCCGCTTGATCCGGCGCATCCTTCAAGCCCAAGGCAATTACAGCCTTTTCGAAGCTGCCAGCGGGCGGCAGGCTATCGAGCTGGCTCGGAAAGAGCACCCCGACCTGATTATCCTCGACCTGATGATGCCCGAGATAGACGGCTTTGCAGTGTTGGACGCGCTGAAAGCTAATCCAAAAACTGCCCCTATCCCGGTGATCGTAGTCACTGCTAAAGAGCTTTCATCTGCAGAAAAGAACCGGCTGAAAGGGCAGATCCATTCCCTGATGCAAAAAGGGGAATTTATGAATGATGAGCTGATGGACGAAGTTAGAGCTTTGGTGAAATAAGAAAGTCTTTGGCGGTGTTCTTTACCGCCGTCACTCTGAGCGACCTTCGCCGGTTCAAATATCTGATGAGTACCCAAAGCCACACCGCCGACCGTCAGCATAAGATCTCAATCGCGCCAGCAGAGATTTTTCGGTACGCTCAGAGCATACGAATGATATCAATGGATGACATCAATGGGGAGACTTAGCTTAGATGCCCAAACCGCATAAGGATACGCGCTCAACCGGTATCCGAGCGGCGTTATTATCGGCGATGCTGCTGGGCATGGTCCCAATCTTTGGCAAACAGGCCATGCTGCTGGGATTCCCACCCCTGGCGGTAGTGGCCTGGCGCACGATGCTGGCAGCCTTCCTCTTGATGGGGGTGATGGTAATATTCCAGCGCAAATATCTCTACATTTACCCGGCTGGAATGATCGGGTGTTTTCTGGCAGGCAGTATCAACGGGATAGGCTCCCTGCTGTATTACACCGCTCTGGGGCGGTTGGACGCGAGTGTAGGGCAGCTCCTGTATGCGTTTTACCCGCTGTTCATCGCTTTGTGGCTCAGCCTTGACCACCAACCGCTCACGCGTCTGACATTGGCGCGCCTATCCTTGGCAATCCCGGCGCTTTACTTACTCACCCAGGACGGGAAACAAGCTGCTGACCTGTTGGGAATGGGCATGATGTTAGGGGCTTCTGCGATGTATGCCTTGCATCTGCCGATTAACCAACGTGTCCTGTATGATATGCCCGCCCCTACCGTAACACTGTATACCTTGATCTCGATGACCATTATTGTCGTGCCAGCCTACTTTATCAGCGGAGCGTCAGCCAGCCTGGGCAGTATTTCTCATAGCCTGCCCACCCAGGCCTGGCTGGCAGTGCTGGCGTTGACCCTGGTCACTTTCTTATCCAGGCTGGCGCTGTTTTTAGGGGTGAAACATTTAGGCGGAATGCAGACCGCCCTGTTGGGGCTGGGTGAGCTGCTGGTGACAGTAGTATTGGCACACCTGTGGTTAGGCGAGCGCTTCAGCTTGCAACAGTGGTGCGGGGCCGCCTTGTTACTGCTGGGGCTATGCCTGGTGGTGGTGGAGAAGAATTTCCCACACCGGTCCTCCAGCCACAAGTTATTGAATTGGTTAAGACCGCCGGAACTAAGTGACCAGTGATTGGGAATGGGGCTTCAGGCGAAGGAGCATGGTCTCCAGTCCCCAGTCACCAATCACTAATGGTTGTCTTCGAACACATAGCCCGTCCCTCGCACATTCGTAATCCACTTTTCGCTGCCGGAAAAGGTAGACAGCTTGCGGCGCAGCCGGCTGACCAGGGGGCGTAGCACTTCGGGGGCCCCCCAATCGGAGATATCGTAACCCTGCACCAGCTGCACCAACTCACGGTGAGCCATCACCCGGTTTCGATTTTCCAACAAAACCCGCAATAATTTACCTTCGGTGGGAGTAAGCGAAACACGCTGATCTCTACACCAAACCTCCCGGCGCGCCAGGTCGATCATTACACCGTTTTCAAACAAGATTGGTTGAGGACATGCATCAGGGGTGAACTCCAGACCTTCCGCCTCCTTTAATTGCTTAATTGAAGTCTCCAGCTGTTCAAGCAAAATCCGGCGTTGCCTTTGCTCGGCCTGCTTGGAAAGGGCGTTAGCGACGCTATTCAGCAAATCACGCATATGGGCAGGCTTAAGGATATAATCGTGGGCGCCGAGGCGCAAGGCATCAATGGCTGATTCGAGTGACCCGTGACCGGTGAGCAAAATGACCCTGGTATCTTGGGCGACGCGACTGGCAAAACGCATCACCTCCAGCCCATCCACTTCAGGCATCTGTAAATCCAATAAAATCAGGTCGAATGTCTCAGCCTCCAAAGCCGCTAAAGCCGCCTTACCGTCGCCAACTGATTTGACTTGATAGCCTTCCAGGCGCAAGATGTCTTCCAGAGAACGTCGCACCAACTCTTCATCGTCTGCAACCAAAATTTTGGCCTTCATGGGCTTTCTCCCTCCTGTAAAGTGATCATGTCGTTGACATCTGTTAGCTTGCGCTCACGCGCCTCTGGACGATAAAAATCCACCTGGATTACCCGATTATAGCATGCTAAAAAAATCGCAAATTGCCAGTTGACATGTAATCAGGAATCTGCTATAACACTTACATACTGTAAGTAATTATTATTTCATGTAAGTATATAGAAATTTCACATTGAGGATTTATGAGCTATCCCCTTACTATTGCTGCTTCGGCTATGCGCGATATTAACCGCTCGGCGATCCTGGAGATTATCCGCCGGGAAAGCCCCATCTCGCGCACAGCCATTGCTAAGACATTGGATGTCAGCCTGCCCACCGTCATGCGGATCGTAGATGATTTGGTCGAAGATGGGTTTGTACGTCTCCAGGGAGGCACCGAATGGAGCGGGGGACGCCGCCGCCCGCTGCTGGAATTTAATGCCGATGGACACATGGTCTTGGGCGTGGATATGGGGGGGACTAAGATCTATGGAGCCCTTTCAAACCTGGGGGGGAAAGTGATCGACGAATTGAATATCGGCCGCCATGGCACCCAAGGAGATGATAGTTACGCGACTTTAACCACACTGATCGATACTCTCCTGGCCAGCCCCAGGCTGGAAGGGAGATCGGTGCGAGGGATTGGGGTGGGTGTGCCTGGCATCACATTGCATAAAGAAGGGCTTATCAAATGGGCGAACGCCTTGAATTGGAAAGACTTTCCCCTAAAAGCAAAACTGACCGAACGATATCAAATGCCTATAACCGTCGACAACGATGTTAACCTGGCGGCATTGGGCGAGCTGTGGTTTGGAGCCGGGCAGAACTGCCAGAATATCATCTTAATCGCGATTGGCACCGGTATCGGAGCTGGAATTATTATCGATGGCGCCCTGTATCGTGGATCACATGAAGCCTCGGGTGAGATTGGCGCTATGCTCCCCGGTTCAGAATTTCTCGGGAAGAGTTATCTGGATTTCGGAGCCCTTGAGTCGGTGGCTTCGGGCACCGGAATTGCTGAGCGCGCCCGGGTTGTTTTGAAATCCAGACGCAGTCCGGCAGACCTGGAAGGCCTGGCCTCTGAAGATGTCTTTGACGCGGCTCGTCAGGGGCAGAAATGGGCCTGGAATCTGATCAACGAGACGGTGGACTACCTGGCGGTAAGTATCGCCAACCTGACGGTATCTTTCGACCCAGATTTAATTGTGTTGGGCGGTGGAGTGGCCCGCTCTGGGGATTTGTTGGTTGGACCTATCCTGCAGCGTATGGAAGGCGCCATCCCAATCTTGCCGAAATTGGTTGTTTCGAGCCTGGGTTTGCGCGCAGGGGTGATGGGTGCGATCACCAATGTGCTCCACAATACCTCCAACTTCTATGTGGTCCATAAGCTCTCTTAGTCGAGTGTGAATAAGGAGGTGAACGACCAACGATCTATGAACTTGAGCCCTAAGCTGTCCGGTCAATTTTCGTTTGTTCAATTTCAAAAGGATGGAGAAAACTATGCGTACCTTCTATAAAATTACTCTAATAATAATGGTCCTGGCAATAGCCGTGAGTATGGCAGGCTGCGCTCCAAAAGCGAAACAACCTGTGACCCTTCATATCCTTACCCAGGATCAGGCGGGTATAAAACCCGCTGAGGTTGATCAAATTGCCCGTGATTTCGAAGCCAAGAATCCAGATATAAAAATTGTCATGGAATACGTGGGGTATGATTACATCCATGACAAGATCGTGACTGGCATGGCTGCCAAACCACCTGCGTATGACGCCTCCATGATCGATGTCATCTGGCCGGATGAGTTCGTCAAATCCGGATACCTGCTGGATGTCACTAATCGCATAACCCCCGAGATGAAATCCGGCATCTTCCCGGCTGCCTTTAACGGCGTTACTCGCAATGGCAAGGTTTATGGCATGCCCTGGTTGATGGACGTGAAATACTTCATGTATAACAAAGATATGCTCCAGCAGGCAGGCATTACCGCCCCTCCAAAGACCTGGGAAGAGCTGGTCGACCAGGCCAAAATTATCAAGCAGAAGGGGATCGCCGAATTCCCCATCGACTGGTCATGGAACCAGAAAGAGGGCGTGGTTTGCGATTTCACCGCCTTACTGTTCGGTAATGGCGGAACATTCGTGGATGCCAATGGCAAGCCAGCCTTCAATAACGAGAAAGGTGTTCAGGCTCTGACCTGGATGAAGCAAACCCTTGACGATGGATTGACCAACCCTAGCTCCATTTCCTCGGATGAAAATTCCGTAAGGGACAACTTCATCGCCGGAAAGTCTGCCTTCGCTGTCAACTGGCTGAACCAATACGCCGATTCGAATGATGCATCCAAGTCCCAAATCCCTGGCAAGGCAGCTTTCGCACCCATGCCGGTGTTTAAGGCTGGCGCCGATGCAGGTATCAAGAGCTCCAGTGTGGATGGTTCCAGCTCATTTGGTGTTATGGCGACCACACCTTACCCGGATCAGGTCTGGAAATTCCTGACTTACCTGACCAGCAATGAGGTGCAAACCAAGTTCTCGGCAGAAATGCTACCTATCTGGCAAGATGACTATAAGGGCGATAAACTGACTGCTTTGAAAGCCGCGACCCCAACCAACCCGGTCACTGTTCCGGCATTCATGGAGCAGTTCCCATATGCCAACGAACGGCCAACCGTGGCCTATTATAATGAAGCTTCTGCTGCCCTCCAATTAGCCATTCAGGAAGCGCTAACGGGTGGTAAATCCCCGCAGCAAGCCCTGGATGAAGCCGCCGCAAAGTGGGTTCAACTGGCTGGTAAGTAAGCTCTAACGAGAGAGATGAGGGTGGGTTTGTTCTGCTATGCAAATCCACCCTCTATTTTTCAATTATGGCAGCAAATTCAAGTTCTATCCCTAAAAGACGAGCCTCTCTTCGACGCCAGGATGCGCGGGTTGCCTGGCTGCTGCTCATCCCAAGCCTGGCGGTGATTTTGGGTGTGACCCTCTGGCCGATTATTTATACGTTTATCTTGAGCTTTTTTAATGCACCTACCGGCATCAACCAGATCCGGACTTTTGTCGGATTGGGGAACTATATAGACATGCTCAAGGATCGAACCTTCTGGGAAACCGTCGGGCGCACCCTGTATTTCACAGTAGTCTCTGTAGGCCTGGAGTTGATTTTGGGATTAGCCGTTGCTCAGCTGATCCATTCCCATCCCTGGGGCTGGCAGTTCCTGCGCTTCAGCTTGATCATCCCCTGGGCAGTGCCGACTATTGTCAATGGCGCCATGTGGCGCTGGATTTACAGCGCCGATTTCGGCGCTCTAAATGGCATTTTAATGCAGCTTGGGTTGATCAAACATTACGTCCCGTGGTTGACCTTGCCCAACACGGCTATGAACCTGGTTATTCTGGCGGATATCTGGCACACTATGCCGTTCGTCGCATTGATCCTGCAAGCTGCCCTGGCGACTTTGCCCGAAGAGTTAAACGAGGCGGCAATGATAGACCGCGCAAACGCCTGGCAGCGCTTCTGGTATGTGCGTCTTCCCTTGCTGCGCCCGGCGATCCTGGTGGTGCTGATTGTCCGCACCGTGGAAGCCTTCCGTGTGTTTGATATCGTCTACATTATCACCAGTGGTGGGCCAGCTTTCAAAACGATCACCATTACCTATTTAACCTACTTGAACACGTTTTCGTATGGAAAACAGGGAACTGGCGCAGCGTTGTCTTTCCTGATCTCAATTTTTACCATCATGATGGCTTTAATATTTATCCGTTTTTTGTACCGCCCTGAGGAGACCCGATAATGAGTTACCGAAAGTTCCTTCGCAAGCTCTTCTTGTTTCTTCTCACCATACCGGTGCTCCTATTTATTTTCATGCCAATACTCTGGCTGTTCAGCGCCAGTTTATCCACCCAGGTGGAATTATTTGCGATACCCCCGCATTGGATCCCACAGCATCCCACCCTCCAAAATTACCTGGACATAATCTTCCCTAATTTGGCCGCCTCCGCCGTCCCGCGCACTTTTTCTGTTTCTTTGCTAAACTCCTTCAAGATAGCTTCCTCGGTGACGCTCATTTGCATTGTGATCGGCAGTCTGGCGGCTTATGCGCTGGTACGCATTCCGTTCAAATTCAACCACACCCTTCAGGTCGGCATTCTGGGAACGCGTATGATCCCGGAAGTATCGCTGGTGATCCCGCTCTTTATCATGGCTGCCGGTTTGCAGTTGATTAATAAACCCATCGTACTGGTCATTACCTACATGAGTTTTGCCCTGCCGTTTGCCATCTGGATGATGGCTGCGTTTTTCCAGACCGTTCCCCTCGAGCTGGAAGATGCTGCCCGTATAGATGGCTGCAGCCGCCTGGGCATTTTGCTGCGGGTGGTGATGCCCATCTCCGTGCCCGGATTGGTCTCCACGGCTATGTTCGTATTCCTGCTTGCCTGGGATGAATTTTTCTATGCCCTGATCTTTACCAGTACGTTGGCCGCCAAAACAGTCCCAGTGGCCATCGCAGAGTTTATAGGTCGCTACGTAGTGAACATCACTGGCATGATGGCAGGGGGGATCCTGGCAGCGCTGCCCCCGGTGATCCTGGCGCTTATCTTCCAGCGCTATATCGTGAGCGGTATGACGGCCGGCGCGGTGAAGGGGTAGATAAAGGACCATTAAGCCCAAAAATTCTTGCGGGTTGTCCTTTTAGCCCTTAAACCACCTATGATATACTCTTGAAGGCGGAATTTAAGAGCTGATGTGTTTCGAATTTAAGAATCGAGCGTTGCTCGATCGAGCTTTGCTGAATCGAGCCTTGCTCGATCATCAGCGCCCACAAAATCGCTTAACCGATATCTCTTTCTCACTCCAGGAGTACCGAAACCTGAGGAAAAACTTTATTATTTTGAATAATAAGAATCGGCGGATAATATCAAGATAATGATGAGGTAACTTGTTATGACGCTGACAGAAACAGATTCAATGGAGAAGACTGAAAAATTTATGGACACCCATGACTTTATCGAGTTGGAAGAGAAATACGGCGCGCACAACTATAGCCCTCTGGACGTCGTGATCACGCGCGGCGAGGGAGTGTGGGTATACGACGTAGACGGTAAACGCTATATGGACTGCCTGAGCGCTTATTCAGCCTTGAACCAGGGACATGTGCACCCTAAGATCTTGCAAGCGCTCCAGACCCAGGCTGCCCAGCTTACCCTGACCTCGCGCGCTTTCCGCAACGACCAGCTCCCGCTCTTTTATAAAGAGCTGTCTGACTTGACCGGCTATGAAATGTCGCTGCCGATGAATACTGGAGCGGAAGCGGTCGAATCGGCCATCAAGCTGGCCCGCAAATGGGCATACCAGGTCAAAGGTGTGCCGCGCCACCAGGCTGAGATCATCACCTTCCAGGGCAATTTCCATGGGCGCACCACCACGATCATCTCCTTCTCTTTCGAACCGTTTTATCGGGACGACTTTGGCCCTTTCACACCCGGCTTTATGATCGCGCCTTTTGGCGACGCCCAGGCCGTGGAACGACTGATCACCCCTAACACCGCCGCGGTGCTGATCGAGCCAATTCAAGGCGAAGCAGGCGTGAATATACCGCCGGAAGGCTATCTGCGCCAACTGCGCCAAATCTGCGATCAGTACAACGTTCTGCTGATCGCTGACGAGATCCAGACCGGCCTGGGCCGCACCGGTAAACTGTTCGCCTGTGAGCATGAGGGCGTACGGCCTGACATCGCCATTCTGGGAAAGGCACTCTCGGGCGGCTTCTATCCCGTCTCCGCTATCCTGGCCGATCAGCCTCTGATGGGATTGTTCCAGCCAGGCGAGCACGGCTCCACATTCGGAGGCAACCCGCTGGGAGCAGCCGTAGGGCGCGCTGCGTTGCGCGTGATCGTGGAGGAAAAACTGGTTGAGAACGCCGCCCGCATGGGCGAATATCTACAAGAGCAATTGGCTGAGATCCCCAGCCGGCACGTGAAAGAAGTGCGCGGCAAGGGTTTATTGATTGGGGTGGAACTGAAGCCAGAGGCGGGCGGGGCCAGGCGTTTCTGCGAAGCCTTGCAAGAGCAAGGCGTGCTCGCTAAGGAGACCCATACGCACGTGATCCGCTTCGCTCCACCGCTGATTATCAACCGGCAGGACATTGATTGGGCGCTGCCCCGCATCCGAGAAGTGTTAACTATGAAATAGCGCCAGAGCATAAAGCGAGGTGGAATGATGAACATTGGGATTCCCAAAGAACGCAGGTCGTTTGAGTACCGGGTAGGTTTGTCCCCAGCTGGAGTGCAAACTTTGGTCAGGCAGGAGCATAAATGCTACATCGAACACGAAGCTGGACTGGGGGCAGGTTTCACCGACCAGGAGTACATTCAAGCGGGCGGCCAGATCGTCTATTCTCCGCACGAGGTCTTCGGACGAGCCGACTTGCTGCTCAAATTTGCCAGGCCGTTGCAGGAGGAAATTGAGTGGCTGCAACCCGACGCTACCATCGCCGGGTTTCTGCACCTGGCCTCTGCCCGCCAGAATAAAGTGGAAGCACTGCTGAAAGGCGCCGTCACCGCCATCGCTTACGAGCAAATCCAGCTCGACGACGGGCGGCTGCCAGTACTGCGCCCATTGAGTGAGATTGGCGGACGCATGGCGGCCCAGGTAGCGGCTCGGCTTTTGCAGAATGACGCGGGTGGAAAGGGCATCCTGTTGGGCGGCGTGGCAGGGGTACCGCCAGCCGAGGTGGTTATCATCGGAGCCGGCATAGTGGGCAGCAACGCTGCATTCGGCTTCATGGATATGGGAGCACATGTCACCGTGCTGGACACCGACTTGAACGCCTTGCAGCGTATGGTTGAGTACCAGAGGGGTATCTCAACCGTGTTCTCGAATGCCAAAAACATGGAGCGAGCGTGCTCGTATGCAGACGTGCTGGTAGGGGCCGTGCTCGTCCCGGGGCAGCGCGCCCCGGTAGTGGTGACGCGTGAAATAGTGCGTCGTATGAAACCGCGCGCCCTGATCATGGATATCAGCATTGACCAGGGCGGGTGCGTGGAGACTTCCCACCCCACCACTCACGAGCGGCCTACTTTTATCGAGGAAGGCATAATCCATTATTGCGTACCCAATATGCCCGGCGTGATCGCCCGCACGTCCACCTATGCCTTCGTAAACGCCGCCATGCCTTACATCGTGGATATCGCCAATAAAGGCGTGAATAAAGCCATTCAGGACGACCCAGCCCTGGAACGCGCTGCCAACACCTATCACGGCGAACTGCGGCACATCGCCCAGCTAACTGCACTCAGCTAGACTAAGGCGGTAAAGAACACCGCAGTTCAGAAGCGGTGTTCTTTACCGCCATTGTCCGGATAGACGGAGATCTGCATGGACTGGAATAAACTCTACCAATCGCGCATCACCACCCCGGAGGATGCCGTTCGGCACATCAAGTCTGGCGACCGCCTGTTCCTGACCGGAAACTGCTCTGTGCCGCAACGAACCCTGGCAGCCCTGGTGGAATATGCTCCAGAGCTCCAAGATGTGGAAATCTGCCAGGCGCTGACGATCGGCGCGGCGGATTATGTTGCACCCGAGATGGAAGGCCACCTGCGGGTGAACACCATGTTCATCAGTGCGAACGTGCGCACAGCGGTGCAGGAGGGGCGGGCCGATTTCACACCTGTGCTTCTCTCGGAGTTCCCGATACTCTTTAAAAAGGGCATTTTACCGATTGATGTAGCCTTGATCCATGCATCACCGCCCGACGAGCACGGGTTTTGTAGCTTCGGGATCGAGGTAGGTCTAACCAAGAGCGCGGCTGAGGCCGCCCGCATCATCATCGCCGAGGTGAACCAGCAGATGCCGCGCACCCTGGGCGATTCGTTTATCCACGTCAGCAAGCTGAACTATATCGTGCCGGTAAATTATCCGCTGCCCGAGCTGCCTATGGGTGAAGAGGGCGGCTCGGAGATCACTGAAAAGATCGCCGAGCGTATCGCGGAGCTGATCCCCGATGGAGCGACTATGCAAATGGGTATCGGGGCTATTCCAGACGCGGTGCTCAAATACCTGTATGGGAAGAAAGATCTGGGTGTGCACAGCGAGCTGTTCTCCGATGGCATTATTGACCTGGTGGACGCCGGTGTGATGAATAATTCGCGAAAAACACTGCACCCAGGCAAGATGATCGCCGGATTTGTTATCGGCACCCGGCGGCTGTATGATTGGGTGGACGACAACCCACTGATTGAGCTTCACCCCACTGAGTATGTCAACGATCCCTTTGTGATCGCCCAGAATGACCGTATGGTAGCGATCAACTCAGCTATCGAGGTAGACCTGACCGGGCAGGTGTGCGCTGACAGTTTCGGCCCCAGACTGTTCAGCGGTGTAGGCGGACAGCTCGATTTTATTTACGGAGCATCCCGCTCCAAAGGTGGCGTCCCGATCATCGCTCTGCCCAGCACCGCCAGGCAGATTAGCCGCATCGTTGCCATGCTGAAACCGGGGGCAGGTGTAGTGACCACACGCAACCATGTACACTATGTGGTGACCGAGTACGGCATCGCCGATCTGTACGGGAAGACCATCCGCCAGCGGGCGAGGGCGCTGATCAACATCGCCCACCCGCAGTTCCAGGAAGAGCTGGAGAAACAGGCGCACGAATTACATTATCTGTAAACTCATGAGTTTAAGGAGCAACTATGAGCCGTTTTGCTAAAATCGTCGCCACCATTGGGCCCGCCTGCCAGGACGAGAGCACGATTACCGAGCTGCTAAAGGCTGGGGTTAACGTGGCTCGCTTGAATTTCTCGTATGGGACACACGAGGACCACGCTCAGGTGATCGAGCGCCTGCGCAGGCTTGCCAGCCAGCTCAACCGTTCGATAATGATCTTGCAAGATCTTCAGGGGCCGAAAATCCGCACAGGACAGATCGGTGGCGGGCAGATTCAGTTAGAGCGCGGCCAGGCGTTGACCCTGACCACCCAAACGGTGGTTGGGGACGCACACTGTGTGGGGGTAGATTTCCCACAGCTAATTGAATGCGCCCGTCCAGGTGGGCGTATCCTGCTGGATGACGGCAATCTGGAGCTGGCCATTACAGCGGTCAAAGCCGACTGTGTGGAGACCCGTGTGGTGTTGGGCGGGACGCTGAAATCTCACAAGGGGGTAAACCTGCCCGGCGCAGACTTGGATATACCGGGTTTCACCGAAAAAGACCAGGACGACCTGGTCTTCGGCTTGCAGGCGAGGGTGGACGCGGTAGCCATCTCATTTGTGCGCACCCCAAATGACGTGCAAGTGGTGCGCGAGGCGATCAGACGCCTGAGCCCGGACCGCACCTCTACCCCCATTGTTGCCAAGCTGGAGCGCCCGGAAGCCCTGAAGAACCTGGACCAGATCGTTGCGCTGGCGGATGGCGTGATGGTGGCGCGCGGCGACCTGGGGGTAGAGATGTCCCCCGAAATGGTGCCGATCGCTCAAAAACAGATCATCGAATGCGCCAACCGCAACGCCAAGGTTGTGATCACAGCCACTCAGATGCTGGACTCGATGATCCATAACCCGCGCCCGACCCGGGCGGAAGCCTCCGACGTGGCGAACGCCATCTTCGACGGCACCGACGCGGTGATGCTTTCGGGTGAAACGGCCGCCGGGCAGTACCCGGTTCAGGCAGTGGAAACAATGGACGCCATCGTGCGCCAGGCCGAAGCTCACCTGGAGTGGAGCCGCTACCGGGGGCCGGATGCAGTCACCACGAAAGACGACACTTATTACATGACTCAGGCAGCCAGCGCCCTGGCGTCTGACCGCAACGTGGCGGCGATCGCGGTATTCTCCCGCAGCGGGCGGACGGTGCGGCTGATGTCGAAAACTCGACCGGATGTGCCAATCCACGCTTTTACTCCCGAGGATGGCACGTATAACCGCATGAACCTGTACTGGGGGGTTACGCCCCACCTTGTGCCGCATGTCGAGACGATCGAGACCATGATCGAAGCGATGGAAGCAGTGATGCTTTCGTCTACACCTATCCAGGCC
>Ga0315278_10002162_pt1 | contig 17460 bp, 16 predicted proteins | sample YL17G06_0_MG_FD_203880 | JGI IMG/M metagenome (GOLD analysis project Ga0315278, IMG submission 203880) | Sediment microbial communities from Yellowstone Lake, YNP, Wyoming, USA - YL17G06_0 | ecosystem: Environmental > Aquatic > Freshwater > Lake > Sediment | place: USA: Wyoming | collected... | reverse complement strand
AAGCAGACGTTCTTTTAGTAGATGACGAAGAGCAGTTTCTGAAAGTCCTTTCAAAGAGGATGGAGGGTCGTGGTCTGAAAGTTGATACATCTGTCAGCGGAGAGGAAGCGCTTAAAAAAGTGAAGGGGAAAGAGTTCGACGCGATTATACTCGACCTCGCTATGCCCGGAATGAGCGGGATCGAAACCCTCAAGCGTATCAGGAGCGAAAATCCGGATGTGCAGATTATAATGCTGACGGGTCACGGTTCCGTAGAAAAAGGTGTTGAGGCGATTAAGGCCGGGGCTGTGGATTTCCTTGAGAAACCTGCTGATATAAACAAGATTATGGAAAAAATTGCAGAGGCCAAAAACAAGAGAGTGGTTCTTGTTGAGAAAAAACACGAAGCTAATGTAAAGGAGATATTAGAGTCAAAAGGCTGGTAGCAGGGAGTATTTTTCCTCCTGGAAAAATACACACAAGAGCCCCGCAGCTGCGGGGCTCTTGTGTACTGTATGTCCGAAAAACCGCGTTTTTGCTGTGTTGTCCGGTGGGCAGCTTAGCTGACAGAATTTCTTTTTTTTCTGGCGTTATTAATTTTCATAATGAGTTCCCCTATATCTAACGGCTTCATAATGTATGCGTAAGCGCCGTTCCTTATTGCTTCTTCCACGCTACTGACGTCTCCATGGCCGGTCAACATAATAACCTCTATGGCAGGATCTATCTTTTTAATTCTTTTAAGAACCTCGATACCATCCATCCCGGGCATTCTGAAATCAAGCAAAACAACATCAGGCGGGTCACTTTGGACAGCAGCAATGGCATCCTCAGGATGAAATACAGCTCTTGCATTATAACTCCGCAATCGTAATCGTTCTGCCAGCGCTGATGCAAATTCTGTTTCATCATCTACCAGAAGCACGTTAGCCTGTAGCAAAATGATTCTCCTTAACCGGTCTTGGCTTTTACGGGTATCTCAACGATAAAAGAAGTTCCTTTTTGTTCCTCACTCTGAACAAGAATTGATCCCCCTAATTTTTGGATAATTCCGTAGGAAATGGAAAGCCCAAGGCCTGTCCCCTTCCCTTTTTCCTTGGTCGTATAGAAGGGTTCAAAAATATGGTTAAGTATGTTCTGAGGAATTCCAGGGCCATTATCTCTTATTGATACCGTGACGAAGTCTACATTCTTGATATCAGTTTGAATTTCGATAAAACCACCTTTTTCAACAGCGTCGACAGCGTTGTTGAAAATATTCAAAAAAACCTGCTGTAGCTGTCCTTTGTCACTGAAGACCTTTGGAAGATCCTCTTTCAGATGCAGCTTTAACCGGATATTCCTGTACAATATTTCCTTCTCTATAAATGCTAACACCTCTCTTATAGTATCATTCAGATTGATAACCTCAAAGGTTACATCTATTCGCCTTGAAAATCCTAAAAGCCGGTGTGTTACGGTTCGACAACGGTTTACACTTTCAAATATTCCATGAATTAAACCGATAAACTTTTCTTTATTCTGCGCAAAGTCTCCGGACATTTCAAGGAAGTCCTGCATCAAACCAGCCTTTTCGTTGATGATGGCCAATGGATTGTTGATTTCGTGAGCAACCCCCGCTGCCAGCCGGCCAAGAGCCTCCATCTTGTGAGCCTGCAGAAGCAAGTGTTCAGATTTCCTTAACGCATCTTCCGCCCGCATGCGCATACTGATGTCACGATTACTTGCACGAACTCCTAAGAATGCCCCCTTGTTATCAGTTACCGGTTGGCAGACGTGTTCAATCCAGCATATCTGCCCGTCTTGTCTCCTGATGCGAAATACAATATCCCGATGACCAAGCGTATCAAGAGCATCATGATGATGACCCGCCCAGATATTGTTGTCTTCAGGCACAGTAATTTCAGATATCAGGCCGGGGTTTTCGATAAAATGCTCAGCCTTATACCCGGTAATACGCTCACACGAGGGCGACACGTAGCGCAGCTTTCCTTCAGGGGTCTCCCAGTATTCCCAATCATTGGTAAAGTCAGCCACGGTACGATATTGCAACTCCGCCTCCCGAAGCTCTTCTTCCGCCTTCTTCCGTTCCACTATTTCGTGCCACAATTGTTCGTTGATGCGCCTCAGCTCCGCGGTCCGCTCTTCCACCCTGTGCTCAAGTTTATCGTAGGCTTTCTTCAAGTCTGTCTCTGCTCGTTCTCGTTTGGTAATTTCTTTTGATATGCTCTCAATCGTCTCGTTCGTTACTGTTTTCAGAGATTCCAGGAGTTCGACCTGCGATTTCCCGGTTACTCTGGTGAGAAGGTCCCCTCTGGAAACCTTATGCAATACGTCAAAAAGCTCGGCAAGAACTATGGCAAATTCATGAGATTGATCAACAATCCCGCCGATTTCCTGAGCGGTAATATTAACAAATTGTTTTAACTTGCTGATCAATTCAATATCAGACCTCTCATCCAATCTCACATCAGGGTCTCCCGACGCTATTTTCTTTAATCCCTCGAAGACTTCTGAGAGACTTATGGCTAATTCCATGCTCATGCACTCAAGCTCATTATCCCTCTCCCCAATAATCCTGGTAAATTCCTTGAATTGCTTGTTAACAGCATTGAGGGTAGCCTTCATTGCGTTGAAATCTCTATTCGCGATTAAAACCTCACAGTCAAGACACATCTCCATCTTCTCCAAAAATCTCCCCTGAATAGCTTCACGACAATGGGTTCCGGAAAAGAGCCAGCACTTGAGGTCTTTTGACCCGTAGGCAGGACATGCCTGCTTATTACATTGAAAAATCTCCCAGCATTTCATAGTGCTCATCTTTTTGTCTCTCAGGATTATCCTAATTGTCCGTATAATGCATATTTAAATATACTGCTAACCATACTTGCACTACCAATCAAACTAATTGAAAGTATTATAGTGCTATTTCCCTGAAATGTCTAAAGGCTGATGGAGAGATTGCCGAAACAAAAAAGAGAATTCTTCTCGTTGATAAAAAGAAAGAATTACAGGTAAGGGAGATATTACAATCAAAAGGCTGGTAAATAGAGAATAAGAACCGGGCTGCTCTTTTGAAACAGCCCGGTTTCAGGCAAGACACAAACAACAGAGAAATATTCTGCTACAACTTTTCCTGCTTCTTCATAGCCAGGCCAACCTTATAGACACTATTGCCTGTTCCACAGCACCAGCGAACAACAGCATGTATTGACTCATGTGTCAGCATGCTTTTGATAATGATCTCCTCTCCTTCTTCAAGGGGATTATGAGTCATGACACAGAGTCCCGTGGAACTGAAATCGTGCAGCAAACCTGTTGACACTGTATCAGCTATATGAGACTTAAGGGTATATTCAACAATAATGTTCGGGAAACCACACCTCGAATACCTTCTTTTCTCGTATACCATTTTTTCCCCTTACAAGAGTACTCTTCATAATACTATCAAGAATCAGGTATTTGTCAACATAAATTAATCAACTGCTTTAATTTGGCTTGTTTTCTGTCTTCAGTTTTATTTTTTCATTAGCTTTTTTAATCGTTTCGCTCAGTAAAGTTACATCCACAGGTTTTTCAAGATATGCAAATGCCCCTAATTCCATGCATAATTTTTTATCTGCTTCAGAGCCCTGTCCTGTAAGGATAATAATTTCGATATGAGGCTTTGTCTGTTTCACCCTTTTTAATACTTCTATGCCGTCGATCCCCGGCATTTTAAGGTCCAGGATCATTACATCGGGCTCCTCTTCTTTTATCATTTCGAGAGCGCTCTCGCCGTCATAAGCAACTACTGACCCTATCTCTCTTAAGCGCAGCCTGTCGGATAATGTCTGAATGAACTGCCGTTCATCATCCACAAGGAGCAGCTTGGACGGCACTTCAAGATCATACTGCCTGTAAACATCCGCCTGATAGAACTTTCCCCCTACTTTCGTTCTAACAGATTTTACCCCTGGAATAGTTACGGCCATTGCTTGCAGTTCTTTCTCCAGTTTCTCCAGCATAAGCACTTTTTTATTTATTGTTAAGGTCACAGCCCCGGCATCCGCTTCTGCAGCGACAAAATGCCCTTCTTTGGCCAAGGCAGTCTCAACCTGGGATGCAAGAAGAAAATTCTGAATGGCTTTCTCATCCTGAGCTAAAGTTTTCAGGATGTCAGTTCCCAGGTTTTTATTTACTAAATCTGCTATTTCCTCTGGAGTCATTTTATCTGTTGGTATAACCATATCATAGGTAGAAGCGTCCCATGGATCATCTTTTTCTAAAATGCTTCTCGTCCAGAAAATTCTGTCCTCGTCGCTCTTATGAAGCACTTTTAGTGCTTCACCTTCAGACATTCCGGCAGATAATGCTAAGGCAACCCTGTGCTTCATATCAGCGATGATACATACTCTCAGAACAGTTGAAATTCGTGCTGGTACAAGAAGACTTGTGAATCCGTTGATAAGGATATTATCTTCAAAAAGCGTTTCAGCCACAGCAAGCTTTAGATAAGAGATGGAACGTTCTTTCTCATGCGTGAACTGGTTGAAAGCAGATGTCTTTGCTGAAAATGCCTTTGATACTTTACCCTCCGAAAGCCCGGATGACCTGCTGGCTTTTGTAACAATATTTGAGTCTGTCCGATATTTATAGCCTGTTTCTTTCAGTATCTTCTCTATTACCAATTCATCATTACAATAGGTTCCTGCAAATACTGCAATAATAGACATTTTGCTCCCTCCCTAAAATAAAATCTAAATTTTGCAAACAGCCATAAGCGGACATTCTTTCTCGGGCGCCCCTTTATGTGCTGCTGAATAAATCTTACGGATAGCATTGTCACTTGTATTATATATGTGGTCATATCCGATTTTTTCCAGCAGATGAGTCCGCTTAATAACTTTCATGACTGACTCATTTACTCCGCTAAAGGATATATCAATTCCAGCGCTTCTCACTCTATCTACAAGCAATGACAATGTTTCCTCACCTGATGCATCCATTTCGTTGATCCCATTTGCAACAAGGATAATATGTTTGAGATCCTTCTTCCTCTCAATTATTGATCTTATGCTGTCTTCCAGATAGCTTGAATTTGCAAAAAACAGCGTTCCCTCAAATTGTACCATAGCGATATGTTCGCATTCCTGCAGACCATGGGTCTCCAGACAACGCAGGGATTCGTCTTCGTGTCTTGCCAACAGGGATATTTTTGGTTTCATGCTCTTATATAAGAATATCGAAATAGAAAGCGCTACGCCGATCATAATGCCTTTATCCAGATGAGGGGCAAAGGCCAATGTGGCGATAAAAGATATGATAGAAATAATCCCGTCATATTTTTGGGCCTTATATGCATGAATAAACCCGGAGACGTTAATCAGGCCGATAACCGCCATCATAATGACTGCTGCCAATACAGACTGTGGCAGATGATAAAGCAAAGGGGTAAAAAACAGAAGCGCAATCAAAACCGCTATGCCTGTGAAAACGCTTGAAAATCCCGTAAGGGCGCCGGCCTGGAAGTTAACCGCAGAACGGGAAAATGAACCGGAAACAGGATATCCCTTGCCTATGGCGCCTATCATATTCGCCAGGCCCTGTCCGATCAGTTCCTGATTGGGGTCCAGTCTCTGTCCTGTTTTTCCTGCAAGCGCTTTGGCAATAGAAATGGCTTCCATAAAACCGAGCAGGGCAATGATTATGGCATATGGGAGAAGATGCAGGAATACCTTAAAATCCAGCGGAGGGACTGTAAATGAAGGCAGTCCTTTTGGAACTGTGCCGACTACAGCGCCGCCGCCTATCATACGAATGGATTCTACCTTTATCGGTTTGTTTCCTACATTCATTCTCCATATCTTTCTGTCCGGGGCTACTCCCTGAGGCACTTCATCCTTTTGGTAAAATTTCATTGTGTCATCAGGCTGTTTTACTCCTGTAAAAAACATGTCCCTGATTTCTTTTCTCATTGAAGCCTGTTTGAGTTTCAGCTCCTCCATGTTTATGTTCAGTACTTCTTCATTTCTTTTTGTGTTCAGCATTTCTATCTTGTCATGGTTCTTTTTTGCCTCTTCCATGAGCTTCGTATTTTCTGTACGCTGTTTTGCGAGTTCAGAGATGTCATTCAGTGTTTTGTTGAAACCGGTCACAAGCTCCTGCATCTTTGGAGACTCTATCTTTGCAATATCCACCCTGACATCTTTTTCGAAACCTATGGCCCAGGAAATGAGAGTTGTTATGGTCACTGCGACGAGGACATTCGGTATTTTGGGATTGATCTTTTTCAGCCCGAACATTATCGCAAATGCCCCAACACCCATAATAAAAGTCGGCCAATGCGTATAATGCAAAGCTGCCTGAACAACACGTATGATTGTTTCATAATGGTGCTCTGCTTCGTCTACAGAAACTCCGAACATCTTTGACAACTGTGATGTGGCAATGATGATCGCAGCCCCGTTGGTAAAGCCATTCACAACAGGGTGAGACAGGAAATTCACGACTAATCCGAGCCTGAGAACACCAAGAAGAAACTGAAAAATTCCGACTATCAAAGCCAATAAAATTGCATATGCTATAAAGCTATCACTGCCTGCGGTTGCAAGCGGACCCAAAGAAGCAGCAGTCATCAGTGAAACAACAGCGACAGGACCTGTTGCGAGCTGTCTGCTGGAACCAAATAATGCAGCGACCATTGGCGGCAAAAAAGACGCATACAATCCATAATATGACGGTAACCCGGCCAATTGTGCATAAGCCATGGATTGAGGGATAAGAACCAGGGCAACTGTCAGACCGGAGATTGCATCAGCCCTTAATTTACCAAAATTATAACTTTTCAACCATTCAAGAAACGGGAAGATCCGTAACAACATAATAAACTCTCCTTTAATAATTTTATCAGGTAAATTTTATTTGAAAACAAATTTCAGAAAAGTTTAATGAGTTATAAATTAAATATGATGACTTAAATGTAATTAATTCGCCAGATCCACTATCATCATTATTGTTTTATTCATTTTACAATAATACTATTATTATTACAATTCTTGTATTTTATTATGATATTATAATTAATTTTTAACGTATCTTTCGTATTTAAGTTGAAGAAACCCCTTGATTCCCTCCATGAGTCGTAGACCAATCAATTTAAATAGCAATGTATGGACAAGCTCACATTATTCTCACAATTTTGTCAATCAATGATTATCATACTCCCTTCTTTATTCCCGGGCAGTTTATTTATGCTATAATCCTCATATGAAAGCCTCTGCAAATACTCATCTCAGCTACCCTGAGCAACAGGCATTGAAAGATATTATTCGGCGGATACCTTCACAGTATCCCATGATTAATACAATCATTCTCTATGGCTCCAAAAGCAGGGGCGATTTTGTGGAAGATTCTGACATTGACATTCTTTTGGTCACTGATTATGCCGTACCAAGAACTTTAAAATATGAGATCTATGATATGATCTTTGAGTTTGAAGTAGAACATAGTGTGGTTATTTCCATTGTTTTTATCAGCAGTGACGATTTTCAAAGAAAAGATATTTCATTTCTTAATCAGGCACACAGGGAAGGGATTACCATATGGTCGAGAGAATAAATAAGCAGATTATTATCCCGAGGTCCCTTTTACCTCAGAAGAAGCAGTTGAAGCCATTCAAATGGCTGCTGATTTCCTGGAGAGATCGAAAAACTTCGTGAGGTAACCGCTGACTTCTTTTTCGTTTGACAAGACCATAACAAACACCTAAAATAAAAATTATTGAATTGTAGCCGAAATCCATTCATAGAATGGATACGGGGGACCCAGAATATGGGGCGTAGTCCTTAATGGACAGGGCACTTCCAAGCCCGAGCCCGGCAGCTAACCTCGTAGGCATTTGGAAGGGCAATGGACAGAGACCCAAACCGCTGCCCTGCCAGCGGTTTTTTTGTTTCTCCTCCTTTGCCCTCAGAGGAGGAGTTATGCCGAACAGTGAATCTCCTGTGAAGGGGATAATCAAGTCCTTAGGTCTTGTCTTTGGTGACATTGGAACAAGTCCGATTTATACCCTAACCGTTGTCTTTCTCCTGACAAACCCAAATGAATCTCATGTCCTTGGAGTTCTATCACTGATTTGCTGGACGCTCATAATCCTGGTGACTGTTGAATATGCATGGCTTGCCATGAGCCTCGGGAAAAAGGGAGAAGGCGGCACCATAGTCCTGAAAGAAATCCTTGTGCCAATGTTAAAGTCAGGCAGACAGGTGGCCTTTGTTACCATGCTTGCCTTTATCGGAATATCTCTCCTTATTGGAGACGGCGTAATTACACCTGCCATAAGTATACTGAGCGCAGTAGAAGGCTCGCTTCTTATCCCCGGATTTGAAAAGACAGGGCGGGGAACCCTTATACTTATTGCAGGACTGATCTCAATAATCCTTTTCTCTTTTCAGAAGAAAGGCACAGAGAAGGTTGCTAAGGCATTCGGTCCTCTGATGCTCTTATGGTTTATATCGCTGACAGTCTCCGGATTTTTGTCAATAATCAAATTCCCTGTTGTACTGAATGCTGTAAATCCATACTATGCGGTCCATTTTCTATATGAAAATGGCATAACCGGATTTTTCATACTCTCTGAAGTCATTCTCTGTGCCACAGGGGGAGAAGCATTATACGCGGATATGGGCCACCTGGGAAGAGCGCCTATTCTCAGGGCATGGTATTTTGTCTTCTTTGCCCTCGTGATCAATTATCTCGGTCAGGGCGCCTTTCTCATCGAGCATCCGGATGCAAAGAATGTGCTTTTTGAAATGATATTTCATAACGTACGTATTCTTTATGTGCCGTTTCTTATCCTCAGTGTCATGGCTACGGTTATTGCCTCACAGGCGATGATCAGCGGTATGTTCTCGATCGTTTATCAGGGTATCACAACCCATGTCCTGCCTTTATTCAAGGTTGATTACACATCCACAGAAATGAGGTCGCAGATCTATATAGGGTTTGTTAACTGGTTTCTCCTTTTCTCCGTATTGTTTATCATTTACGAATTTAAGGAATCGAGCCGCCTTGCTGCCGCATATGGCCTGGCTGTAACAGGGACCATGACACTCACCGGGATAATGATGACCTGGATCTTTTATCTCAAAAAGAAAAAAGGACTGGCATTAATTTCATTATTTGTGACATGTATTGATATAATATTTCTTCTCTCAAATGCATACAAGATACCTCATGGGGGCTACTGGTCAATCATTATCGGAGCTATCCCCTTTCTTCTGATTCTGCTCTATACACGCGGCCAGAAAAGGCTCTATAAGGTGCTTAAACCCCTGCCGCTGACAGATTTTCTCATGCGCTATGAACTGGCATATAAAACCATGAGCAAGGTAAAAGGGACTGCTCTTTTCTTTTTGAAGGACCCGACAGAGATTCCACCTTATATGATTCGCAGCATGTTCGTAAACCATATCCTTTATGAAGACAATATCCTGGTCTCTATCATTAAGCGGGATGATCCGTTTGGAGTTATCGGTTTTTTTAAGGCAGAACTCAGCGACGGATTGCGGATCTTCGAGATCCAGCTGGGTTATATGGAGGTTCCTGACATCGAAGAGATATTGCGCGATGCCGGCATAGACGAACAGACGATCTTTTACGGACTTGAAGATATCGAAACGGATAATATTATCTGGAAATCGTATTCCATAATAAAGAAATTAACTTCAACATTTGTCCAGTTCTATAAACTGCCTTCTCACAAGCTCCACGGCATCATGACAAGGATCAGGATGTGAAAATTCGTGTTATCAATAACTTTATGTTGCTGTCTGTTCCTTCAGAACTGCATTCGATATCTCATCGAATACCTCTAACATTCTAATAAGGCCGATGAGCTTCCTTTTATTTTCTAACACTGGCAAAATAACCAGGCCATGGTGAAGCATCAGGTACGCAGCCTTTGTTATCGGGTCATCAGGTTCAACAAAAATCCTGGCGGGTATCATGATATCGCTCATTTCCTTTTCTGCAAGCTCTTTTGACTCCTTTGTAAAAAGCGCGTCCCAGACAAGAGAGAGTTCGGTTTCTTTCTCTTCTCCAGAAAATGGAGCACCTTTGGGTGGATTCAAAAACCTCGGCTCAAGTCCTTTCAGGATATCCTTAAGGGTCACTGTGCCCATAAGATTATATTTTTCGTCGAATACCAGTATTGCCATTGGCGCAGGATACTTTTTTGTACTGATGAACGATACCCTAATGATCTTAATAGCCTGGCTTATTGAAAACCAGTAAGGGACGTGAGGATAATCAAAGACACCAACCATTATGTCTTTTACGTTTTTTGTAACCTGCATTTAAACACTCCGCATGTTTTGATTCTGTACTGAGCATCTGATTTTTCAGACCCAGTGAATTTTATACTAAACTCGCAGTTTTTTCCATAAACCTTCATATTTCACTACAAAATTGTAGCATATTACAAAATTGTAGCATAGTTCTGACTGAATTTTACTTAAATATCAATGGGTTAAAGTTGGCAGGGTTTTTGATATATACAAATCAGGTGTTCAGAAAGAAGGCGGGGAAAAGTAGACTGTAGAAAGCAGACAGCAAACGGGGTAAAAAACAAATAAAAATAAAGGAGATAAAAAATGAAAAGTTTGAGAGCTTTAAGTCTGACATTGTTTGTTGCAATAATTTGTGCAACAGCGAGCGCATATGCCGAGGAGCCAAAAACATCGGGATACGCATCGGTTGACGTAATGAGCAATTATGTCTGGAGAGGTCAGAAATTAAGTAACAGCGTGGTTGTTCAGCCTTCGGTTGGAATTACTTACGGCGGTTTTGGCGCCAATCTCTGGGCTAATTTTGATACTGACAGGAATGAAACAAATACTTTCGGTGGTGGACATGGAGAAGGGACCGAAACAGATTATACACTGAACTATAGTTTTGCAGTTAACAAGTTCAATGTATCTGCCGGTTATATTTATTATGCGCTTGAAGGAGCAAATGACACGCAGGAATTATATTTATCAGTCGTATATGACACGATACTGAAACCGACACTTGCTGTATATTACGACTTTGATGAAGGCAATGGTGTATTCATAGTTGCTTCGGTCGGCCACTCCTTTGAGGTGGCGAAGGGCATTAACTGGAACCTTGGCGCATCTGCAGGCTACAACATCAATAATAAGGTGATGGGTTTTGATAAAGACGGGGATGAGTTCAGCAACTTTTACAATGCTGAATTCTCAACATCACTGAATATCCCGGCCTGGAAGGCTATCAGCATAACACCGAAATTTGCCTATTCTCTTCCCCTCAGCAACGATGCCAGGGAGGCGATAAAGAATATCAGTGACGATGGAGACAAAGAAATATTTTATGGTGGGATTAACATAACCCTGAGCTTTTAAAGGAGATTTAACATGAAACGATTTACTGTATTAGTAATTTTGATTTTAACACTTATCAGCGGATTCGCTTTTGCGGAAGAGATGGTTACTAACCCTCCTACCCCTCCCGCGGCGGAGCAGGCAGTGCCTGCTCCTGCTGCACCAACAGTGGAGGCAGCGCCAACAGCGCCCAAAATTGATACAGGGGATACTGCCTGGATGATCGTGGCAACAGCCTTTGTCATGCTCATGACCTTGCCGGGGCTGGCGCTGTTTTACGGCGGACTGGCAAAGAGAAAAGACACCCTGAACACGATGGCAATGTCGTTTGTCACCTACTGCATCGTAAGTTTACTCTGGGTTGTTTATGGATTCTCATTTGCCTTTGGAACAGACATCGGTGGCATCATTGGAAGTACCGAAAAGCTGTTCCTCTCAGGCGTTGGCGTAAACAGCATAAACGATCTCGCAAAGACGATACCTGAGTATATCTATATTGTTTACCAGATGACATTTGCTGCAATAACCGTAGCATTGGCAAGCGGCGCGTATATCGAAAGGATGAAGTTCTCGGCATGGGTGATGTTCTCGATCCTCTGGATGACCCTCGTCTACGTACCTGTAGCACACTGGGTATGGGGCGGCGGGTTCCTGGCCAAACTCGGGGCGCTGGACTTCGCAGGTGGCACAGTAGTCCATGTAAATGCCGGGATTGCAGCTCTGGTAGGGGCGTTGGTCTTAGGGAAAAGGCGTGAAGCGTCACTGAAGCCAAGCAATCTCACGCTCGTTATAACAGGAGCCGGGCTTCTCTGGTTCGGTTGGTTCGGATTTAATGCAGGCTCTGCTCTTGCTGCAAACGGACTGGCAGGGGCAGCTTTTATAAATACTAATACCGCAACAGCCATGGCTGCAATATCATGGATGTTTACTGAGTGGATGCATACAAAGAGGCCGACTGTCCTCGGTCTTGCATCAGGGGCAGTTGCCGGTCTTGTTGCCATAACCCCTGCTGCCGGTTTTGTTAACATCACAGGCGCAATGATCATCGGAATCCTGGCCGGCATAGTGCCTTATTTTGCAGTTGCAACCATTAAGCCAAAACTCGGGTATGATGATTCTCTTGATGCATTTGGTATTCACGGGGTCGGTGGAATTCTCGGCGCGATACTTACAGGTATTTTTGCAGATCCTTCGATAAATGAACTGGGCAGAGGGCTCCTTTATGGAAACCCGAAGCAGCTTTTAACGCAGATAATAGCAGTAGCTGCAACCATGCTCTACAGCGCTGTAATGACACTCTTAATCTTCATGCTCGTTAAGGCAATTGTCGGAGTTAGGGTCGATGCTGAACATGAAATTACCGGACTCGATGAAAGCCAGCATGGTGAAAAGGCCTATAGTCTATGAAAATAGTAGATAGTAGGCTGCAGATAGTAGACAGGGAAATATTAAAAACCATAAAAACAGTAGGCAGTAGAGTGGAAATATTTAAAATCAGGTATCTAATTATTGTTCCTACATTCTACATGCTGTCTACAACATACTGTATTAAGGAGGAGAGATGAAAAAGGTAGAAGCAATAATCAAACCCTTTAAATTGGATGAGGTAAAGGATGCCCTCGCAAAGATTGGTATTTACGGGATGACAGTCACAGAGGTAAAGGGATTCGGCAGGCAGAAAGGTCATGTTGAGGTATACAGGGGAACAGAGTATGAGGTAACCTTTATCCCCAAAATAAAAATCGAGGTGGTTGTCCCGGACGCCATAATCGACAAGGTTATCTCAACAATTCTTGAAAAGGCAAAAACCGGAAGCATAGGTGACGGAAAGATATTCATCTTCTCACCCGAAGATGTAATACGTATAAGGACAGGTGAAAGAGGTGAAGCTGCGATTTAATTCATTAATCTTTTAGAATTACCGGAAAAAGAGCATTTTCCCTCATTCTCGGTCGTTCCTCCCTGCGAGGATTTTGCCTTTTTGTATTAAGAATCCATATGACTATCGGCAAAATAATCCGCTCAAATGCTCTTTCTCCGGTTGGCATTCTTTTAGTGAATATCCATAAAATCATTGTTTGTCAGTGGATCACCGCCTTCGTGGGAATGACAACTTTTTCGGCAAACATCATTTTATATACAGACTCTGAAGGAATTCCCTACAAAATTGTAGAAGCTACAAAATTGTAGTTTTAAGAGGTTACATTCAGGCTGCCCGTGAAGCGCTGATAAACATTGGAAAAATGGAAGCTGGTATCCGGTACGGATATTTTCCATACAAAATTGTAGGGGAAATATATAATGGAAAACTTCCCGTGATAATATTCCCTTATAAATCAACAGGTTTTTAATCGGCATGATTTTAGCTATAGGGTATGCATAGAACTGAATACCTTAAGGGAGGGTGCATGGGAAGATTAATGAGTGTTTTTATTGTAATCTGCGTGCTGTGTATAGCAGGTTTTGCATTCGGCGGAGAACAGCCGGTTCAGCCTGCTGTAGTTGCGCATGCAGCAGTCATTACATCAAAGATCGATACAGGGGATACAGCCTGGATGCTGATCTCTACTGCCCTTGTTATGCTGATGACACCCGGCCTTGCACTTTTTTACGGGGGGATGGTCAGGGGGAAAAACGTGCTGGGAACGCTCATGCAGAGTTTTATCGCAATTTCTGTGATCAGCATTCAGTGGATTCTGATAGGATACAGCCTCTCTTTTGGACCTGATGTGAATGGATTAATCGGGAATCTTGACTGGATCGGATTGAATGGTGTGGGCGTTGAGCCAAATCCTGATTATGCGCCAACCATACCGCATATGGCATTCATGATGTACCAGGGCATGTTTGCAGTTATAACACCGGCTTTGATCACCGGCGCCTTTGCTGAAAGGATAAAATTTTCAGCTTACCTTCTTTTCACCCTGTTATGGTCGACACTGGTCTATGACCCGGTCGCCCACTGGATATGGGGTGCCGGAGGATGGCTCAGAGGAATGGGCACCCTCGATTTTGCCGGCGGGATCGTCGTACACCTTATTTCCGGTATCTCCGCTCTTGCAGCAGCAGTGCTCATTGGGAAGAGAAAAGGATACATGCAGGAGGCAATGACACCTCACAACCTGCCGATGACTGTACTCGGGACAGGACTTCTCTGGTTCGGATGGTTCGGGTTTAACGCCGGGAGCGCCCTTTCAGCCGGGGCATTAAGCACCTTTGCTTTTGTCGCCACCCATGCATCCGCTACCGCAGCAACCGTTACATGGGTAATCATTGAATGGGTGCACAGGGGCAAACCAACAATGTTTGGAGCTGCAACCGGTTCTGTTGCAGGACTTGCAACGATAACGCCGGCTTCGGGCTTTGTGAGCCCCATGTCGGCATTGATCATCGGTCTCGCAGCAGGCGCTGTCTGCTATCTTGCGCTCAATATGAAGGGCAAAATCGGGTACGATGATTCACTCGACGCATTCGGAGTTCACGGGGTCGGCGGGATAGTCGGTACCTTTGCCACTGGTCTTTTTGCCCAGACACTGATTAATCCGGCAGGAAGCAACGGTCTGCTTTTTGGCGGCCATAAGATGTTTAACGCACAGATAATTGCCATCCTGGTAACAGCAGCCTATTCTTTTGTTATATCGGTAATTCTTCTGAAGATTATTGACAAGGTTATCGGATTGCGGGTTGATGAAGAATCAGAGTTAAACGGACTTGATATCTCACAGCATGGCGAAAGTGGATATACTTTTTAATCTGTTAATTGTTAACGATAGGAGGTGGTCTATTGGTCAATTGAATAATAAATCCAGGCCGGTTGTCATTCCAGCTTGACTGGAATCTCTTTGAAGATAAGAAGGATTCTGGACAAGCCAGAATGACAAAAACGCTATTTTTAAATCCCATGAAAAAATAAAACCATAAGGAGGCAGAAATAATGACACCAAAAGAAGTAATGGATGTGGCGAAAAAGAACAAGACAGTAATGGTAGATCTGAAGTTTATGGACTTTCCCGGACTCTGGCAGCATTTTTCAGTGCCCATGAAGGAATTCTCAGAGGATATCTTTGAGGAGGGTCTGGGTTTTGACGGCTCATCAATAAGAGGCTGGCAGGCAATACATATGAGTGACATGCTGGTAATCCCTGACCCTTCAACCGCAGTAATGGACCCGTTCACACAGCATCCGACAATCAGCCTCATCTGCAATGTGGTTGATCCGATCACAAAGGAGCCTTACTCAAGGGACCCGCGTTATGTTGCACAGAAGGCAGAAGCATATATGAAATCTCTGAAGATTGCCGATACAGCATACTTCGGTCCTGAAGCAGAATTCTTCATATTCGATGACGTCCGTTTTGATTACACAGCAAACAGCGGTTATCACTTCGTGGATTCGAACGAGGGGATATGGAATTCCGGGAGAGAAGAGAATCCGAACCTTGGTTACAAACCAAGGCATAAGGAAGGATACTTCCCGGTTCCGCCGATGGACAAACAGCAGGACATCCGCACAGAGATGGTCCTTGAGCTTGAAAAGGCAGGAATAACTATTGAGGCACAGCACCACGAAGTTGCAACAGGCGGACAGGCTGAGATAGACATGAAGTTTTCACCTATGGTGAATATGGCTGATAAACTGATGATGTACAAATATATTATCAAGAATGTAGCAGCAAGAAACGGCAAGACCGTAACCATGATGCCTAAGCCCCTCTTCGGTGATAATGGCTCAGGAATGCATACGCACCAAAGCTTGTGGAAAGGCGGCAAGCCGCTTTTTGCAGGCAATGGTTATGCCGGACTGTCAGACATGGCGCTCTACTATATCGGTGGAATCCTCAAGCATGCTGCTGCACTTGCAGCCTTTGTAGCGCCGACAACAAACTCATACAAGAGGCTCGTGCCAGGATACGAGGCGCCGATTAATCTTGCGTACTCCAGCAGAAACAGATCAGCAGCCATCCGTATTCCCATGTACTCCGCAAACCCGAAGGCAAAGAGGGTCGAAGTAAGGTTCCCCGATCCATCATGCAACCCATACCTTGCATTCTCAGCCATGCTCTTGGCAGGTCTTGACGGCATTGAGAACAAGATCGACCCCGGGGAGCCGCTTGATAAGGACATTTATGACCTCGGTCCCGAAGAGCTTGCAAAAGTGCCAAGTCTTCCGGGCTCACTCGAAGATGCGCTTGACTGTCTTGAGAAAGACCACGAATTCCTCAAGAAAGGCAACGTGTTCACAGAGGATGTTATCCATATGTGGCTGAGCTACAAGAGAACAAGAGAGGTTGACGCCTTAAGGCTCAGACCCCATCCATACGAGTTCTTCCTGTATTATGATATTTAATTCTATTAACCCAGTAAATTGAAAGGAGGCATATCATGTCAAACAATTGGGGGCCGCATTTTATAGTTCCTTCAGAGGTATTTGAAAGCTACTCCGGAAGTATTTTGCTGCGTGAGGAATTCGATGAGTCCTTATTGCGCAAAGAATTGGAGGACTTGGGGATATCAGGCCCTGTATTGCATGTTACCAATCCCTGGTATTACCGCAGTAAGAACACAGATACCTGGATCAAGATTGGGGAATCTGATAACATCGATGAAAATTTTCCAGTTAGCTGGGAGACTACCAAATTAGAAAATGGGCAGTATGAGGTAATGGGATTAATGCATGTTTTTGTGAAAAGTGGAAATGAGGAAAAGGGAATAGCCCGGCAAAACATAGTGGAAATTACTGTCAAAAACTGATTTGGCAAAGTCGTCAATATAATATTGGGCGGGTTCAGGCTTATCACTTGAACCCGCTTTATCATTCGAACCCTCAATATGAGTGAAGCCTTTATCCTGCATCTTCGTGCTAATATAATTAAACTTATATGTATTTAAAAACAGTTATCCTTGGTTGTCTCACAGGCTTTTTATCAGCATTCTTCGGTATTGGAGGCAGCAGCATTGATACTCCGTTATTGAGGACATTTCTTAATCTTCCACCTTATATTGCCCTCGGGACGCCCTTACCATTGACTTTATTAACAGCCACCATAGCATCATTTGCATACAAAAGAGAACACCTGGTAAATTTCAGGATCGCCTT
>Ga0315278_10002160_pt1 | contig 17462 bp, 8 predicted proteins | sample YL17G06_0_MG_FD_203880 | JGI IMG/M metagenome (GOLD analysis project Ga0315278, IMG submission 203880) | Sediment microbial communities from Yellowstone Lake, YNP, Wyoming, USA - YL17G06_0 | ecosystem: Environmental > Aquatic > Freshwater > Lake > Sediment | place: USA: Wyoming | collected... | reverse complement strand
CGTCGATCCGCTGCCGCATCAGCTCGAAGCGGTCTACGACTACCTGCTCAAGCTCGCGCGCGTGCGCTTCCTGCTGGCCGACGACGCTGGAGCGGGCAAGACCATCATGGCGGGCCTGCTCGTTCGAGAACTCGAGCTTCGGGGGCTCGCCGAGCGCATCCTGATCGTCTGCCCCGCGAACCTCGCCTTCCAGTGGCAGCGCGAGCTGAAGGAGAAGTTTGATACCAAGTTCCTTGTCCTCAAAGGCCAGGACATCCGCGACCAGTTCGGTGTGAACCAATGGCTCGAGCGCAGCCGGGTCATCACCTCGCTCGACCTCGCGAAGCGCGCCGAGATCCTCCCCGGGCTGCGCCAGGTCCACTGGGATCTCGTGATCGTGGACGAGGCGCACCGCATGTCGGCCTACGACGAGTCGCACAAGAGCCTGCGCTACAAGCTGGGCGAGCTGCTGCGCGACTCCTCGGACCACATGCTCCTGCTTACGGCGACCCCCCATCGGGGCGACCCGCAGAACTTCAGCCTGTTCCTGCAGCTCCTCGACGCGGATTGCTACGCCGACGTGAAATCGATCCGCGAGGCCATGGACCGCAAGCGGGCGCCCTTCTACCTGCGCCGAACCAAGGAGGCGATGGTCTACTTCCCGCAGCGGCGAGAGGACGGCACCTGGGCCGCCGAAAATATCTTCACGAAGCGCATTCCTCACACCGTGGACTTCCACATCGATGGCGTGGAATTCGACCTCTACCGCGACGTGACGCGCTTCGTGAAGCGCGAGAGCGCCCGTGCCGCGGCCGAGGGCGAGGACCCGCGCGCGCGCGCGATCGGATTCCTGATGTCTCTCTACCAACGACGGCTCGCGTCGAGCACCTACGCCATGCGACGTTCGCTCGAGAACCGTGCACGGCGCCTCGAAGAGGGTCTGAAGCGCGCGCAAGATCTCGCTCGCCAGGCGCCGCCGGATCTCCCGGACCCGGAAGAGCTTGAGGAGATGGAGGAGAGCGAGCGCGACCGGCTGGAGGCGCTGATCGAAGCGACTACGCTCGCGGGGAGCGCCGACCTCGTGCGTCAGGAGGTCCAGGAGCTGCGGCGGTTGGCTGTCCAGGCCCAGGCAGTCGAGGATGCGGGTACGGAGGCGAAGCTCTCGGAACTCAAGGCGCTCCTTCAGAAGGAAGGCTTCTTCGACCACGCGGACCAGCGCCTGCTCCTCTTCACGGAGTTCAGGGACACGCTGGACTACCTCATGGCGCGCCTCAAGTCCTGGGGTTTCCGCGTCGGCTGCATCCACGGCGGCATGAAGTCCGGCTCGCGTGACGAGCCGGGCACACGCCTCCACGCCGAGCAGCAGTTCCGCGAAGGTGAGATCCAGGTTCTCGTCGCCACCGAGGCCGCGGGCGAGGGGATCAACCTCCAAGTCTGCAATATCCTCTTCAACTACGACATCCCCTGGAACCCGAACCGCCTCGAGCAGCGGATGGGCCGCATCCACCGCTACGGCCAACGGAAGGACTGCCTGATTTTCAACTTTGTGGCCACCAACACCATCGAAGGCCGCGTCTTGCAGCGGTTGCACGAAAAGCTGCAGGAGATCCGCGACGCGCTGGACGACGATGCCGTGTTCAACGTCATCGGCGAGGTCCTGCCTGCGGCCCACGTCGAGCGCGTGCTGCGCGACTACTACGCCGGGAAGCTCGGGGATGCCGACCTCGAGGAGCGCATGCTCCGCGATGTCGACGAGGGGCAGTTCCGCGCCATCTGCCAGAACGCCCTCGAGGGGCTCGCGAGCAAGAAGCTCAACCTCGAAATGCTGATCGAACGGCGCGCGCTGGCGCAGGAGCGGCGCGTCGTGCCGGAGACCATCGCGCGCTTCCTCCGCGAGGCGGCCGATTACGTGCCGCTCACCCTCAAGGCCATCCCGAGCGTTCCGCACGCCTTCGAACCGGCGCGCACGCCCTCGATCCTCCGTCGTTACGAGAAGGACCCGGACTGGAAGCTCCCGGCCCTCGCGGACCGCTATCCGCGCTGCTCCACCGACCGCGAGGCAGCCGAGACCGGGAAGCTGGAATGGGTCACGCCCGGCCATCCGCTCTTCGAGGCGATCCGACGGCATACCCACGTGCGGGCGCTCGACGTTCTCGGCAAGGGCGCGACATTCCACTCGCTCCAGCACGAAAGGCCGGCGCGCATCGACTTCTACCGGGCGCGCGTCGTGGATGGACTCGGGCAAGTCGTCCACGAGCGGCTCTTCGCGGTGGAGATCCCCGAGGACGGCGAACCTCGGCTCCAGGAGCCTGGCCTGCTCGGCAACTTCGCGCCTGCGGACTTACCGGCCGAGATGCCCGCGGTCGCGACCCTCCCCGAGGCGATGTCCTGGCTTCACGAGCACGCGCTTGCACCGTTCCTCGAAGAGACACGCAAGGATCGCCTTTCCGAGGTCGAGCGGGTCAGCGTCCACGTCGAGCTTTCGCTCACCGAGCTGCTCCAGCGCGCGGACGAGGAGATCGGACGCGCGGCGTCCGATGTGGAGCAGAAGCTCCCCGGCGCCGAGGGGCGGCTCGCGCAGGCCGAGACGCGCCACGCGGAGCTGCTTGCTCGCCGCGACCGCCGCAGGATCGACCTCGATCGCCAGCGGGCGCTCACGCTCCAGGCAGTCGAGCGGCTCGCGAGCGTCCTCGCGCTGCCGCACCCCGAGCGTGAGGCGCCCGAGGTTCGGCGTCTCAAGCCGAACTTCGAGACCGAAGCCATCGCCATGCGCGTGGTCATGGAGCACGAGCGAGCGCAGGGGCGGCAGGTCTACGACGTCTCCGAGAAAAACCTGGGCTACGACGTCACGAGCCTCGATCTTGCTTCCGGAGAGCTGCGCCTCATTGAGGTGAAGGGCCTTGGCGCGGCGACCGGAACGATCCTGCTCACGCCCAATGAGCGGCGCGTGGCAGAAGATCGTCCCGACTGTTTCTGGCTCTACATCGTCACCGATTGCGACAATGTTCCACGGCTCCAGGAGCCGATCCGCGACCCGGCGCGGCTAGACTGGAACGAGGTGACGAAGGTGGCGCACTACTATTTGGCGGTCAACGCGATGACGAAGCCGATGCAGGTGCGCGAGGATTCCCCGCCGTACGGAGGAAACCGGCCATGACGGCCATGTGCATTCCCGCGAACGGGTCCACGACCCCATCAAGGACCGGTATCCCGACAGGCAGGTGAGGTTAAGGACATGATAGTTAAGGCGCTTCACGTCAAAAACTTCCGCTCGATTCTCGACGAGGGGCTCGACTGCGACAACCTGACGGTTCTCGTCGGGCGCAACGGCACGGGCAAGTCATCCTTCCTGCGAGCATTGGAGATGTTCTACGACCCGAAGGCGTCCGTGACGGCGGAAGACTTCTATGCCGAGGACACGAGCAAGGAAATTGAGATCGCCGTGACGTTTACCGACCTCGGCACGGAGGAGAAATCACTGTTTGCGCCGTATCTCGATGGTGATGATCTTACCGTCGCCAGGGTCTTTTCCCTCTCGGCCAAGAAGTCGGGCACCTACCATGGCATAAAGCTTCAGAGCTCCGACTTTGCGAACGTTCGCAATGCTGGAGGAAAGACAGAAATCAGGAGCAAATACAACGAGGTCAGGAATAGCCCGGCGTACTCGTCTCTCCCGGCGGTGAAAAGTGCTGATCAAGCTGAAGAGGAACTCAAGAAGTGGGAAGCCGCCAATCCAGGTTCGTGCACGCGGATGCGCGATGACGGCCAGTTCTTTGGTTTCACAGGAGTTGGCCAAGGCTACTTGGGTCGGCACACACGTTTCATCCTCATTCCCGCCGTTCGAGATGCGGCGGGCGATGCCATCGAGGGCAAGGGGTCGTGCGTTACCGAGATCATGGACCTTGTTGTGCGCCGGACGCTCGCCAACAGGAAGGATTTTGTTGCGCTGAAGGACGACACCCAGGAGAAGTACCGCGGGATCATGGACCCCGCGAAGCTCACGGAGCTTGCAAGTCTTCAGGCGCAATTGTCCGACACCCTGCGATGCTACGCCCCAGAGGCGAACGTCTCGCTCGAATGGGGCAAGCTCGTCGACATTGATTTTCCCCTGCCGAAGGCGGAGGTCACGCTTCACGAAGACGGATACAAGTGCTCGGTCCAGCGGACCGGCCACGGTCTTCAGCGCGTCTTCATCCTGACCATGTTGCAGCATCTCGTTGCAGCCAAGAGCGGTGAGGGCGCAGCCGAAGAAGGCTCTGCAGCGGAAACGGAGATCCCCAAACAGGAAGAGCCACAACTCCCCGGTCTGTTACTCGCCATCGAGGAGCCTGAACTGTACCAGCATCCAAGCCGCCAGCGGTACATGGCGGCTGTCCTTCTGAAACTCGCGCAGGGCGCAATCCCAGGCGTGGCAAGGAAGACGCAGGTGCTATACACGACCCACTCCCCTCTGTTCGTCGGCCTTGACCGCTTCGAGCAAGTCCGTCTATTGCGGAAAATCGATGATGCTGCAGGGAAACCAAGGGTGACGAAAGCCATCAAGGCGGAATTGAACGCTGTGGCCGAGGAACTGTGGGTTGCCGGTAACCGACAAGGCAGCAAGTACACCGGCGATACACTTCGCCCTCGTCTTCAGGCAGTCATGACCCCGTGGGTCAATGAAGGGTTTTTCGCCGACGTCGCGGTGTTGGTCGAGGGCGAGGGTGACCGAGCCGCCATCCTCGGCGTGGCAACATCGATGAAGCATGACTTCGACAGCGACGGCATCTCCGTCATCCCCTGCACGGGCAAGAACAACCTGGATCGTCCACTGGTCATCTTCCGATGTCTCGGGATTCCCGTCTACGTTGTCTGGGACGGCGACTACGGCAAGACGGATGCGAAAGCAGAAGACAACCGGCGGCTTCTACGACTCCTTGGTCAATCGGAAGAGGACTGGCCCTGTGGCGTAAAAGACCTGCACGCCTGCTTCAGGGCCGAACTCGAGGAGACGCTTGCCGAGGAGATCGGGAAAGACCTTTTTGATCGATTGCTCTCGGAAGCGCAAAATCAGCTTGATATCGCGAAGAAGAAGAACGCTCTAAAGAACCCTGTCGTGCTCCAGCGGATTGTCGAAAGTGCATCTGCCGAGGGTAAGACGAGCGCGATGCTCAAAGGCCTTGTCGAGAGAATCGTTGCCCTGAAACCTCCACGAAGAGGAGTGCAATGATCCCCAAGGACTGCAAGCGCCTGGCCGAGGTGTCGTGGCACGCGGCGCGGGAGAAGTCCATTCTGCACGGGGATCTGGGCACGCTGCATCCACTGCGTACCGATCTGCAGACAGAGAACAACCAGCGGGAGGAATGACCTGATGAGTGAAAAGACCGAGTCGCTAAGATTTTCAAGCCTCCGGCTGCAGAACTGGAAGAACTTCGCGCGGATCGAGGTCGATCTTCAGAACCGCGTCTTCCTCGTTGGACCGAACGCCGCCGGGAAATCTAATTTGCTGGACGTCTTCCGCTTTCTGCGGGATCTGGCCTCGCCGGGCGGTGGGTTCCAGGAGGCGATCCGACGTCGCGGCGGGGTGAGCGCCATACGGTGTCTGGCCGCGCGCCGCTATCCCGACATTGAGCTTCGTGTCGTCGTCGAGCCGCGGCAGGCGAACACGCGCTGGGAGTACGAACTTGCCTTCAAACAGGACGCGCAGCGCCGCGCGCGCATTAGCAAAGAAAAGGTCGTTCGAGACGGTCAAGTACTGCTCATGCGTCCGAACGACGATGACAAGCAGGACCCGGCGCGATTGACGCAGACACATCTCGAGCAGGTCAACGTCAACCGTTCCTTTCGGGAGCTCGCCTCCTTCTTCGAGTCGGTGCGGTATCTGCACATCGTCCCGCAGCTCGTCCGCGAGCCGGACCGCTCGGTCGGACGTCCGAACGATCCGTTCGGTGGTGATTTTCTGGAGCAGATTGCCAAGACCCAGGAAAGAACGCGTCTTGCCCGCCTGAGTCGGATCCGCGACGCGCTGCGAGTGGCCGTTCCCCAACTCGCGGAGATCGAGCTCGCACGTGATGATCGCGGCACCCCGCACCTGCGAGGGAAATACGAGCACTGGCGCCCGCAAGGCGCTTGGCAGACCGAGGATCAGTTTTCCGACGGCACCCTGCGTCTCATGGGACTGTTGTGGGTGGCGATGGAGGGTGGCGGGCCCCTCCTGCTCGAGGAACCGGAGCTGTCGCTTCATCCCGAGATTGTGCGATACCTGTCGCAGATGTTCGCCCGCGTCCAGCGCCGCACGGGAAGGCAAATCATACTCAGCACCCATTCTCCGGATCTGCTTCGCGATGAGGGCATCGGACTCGACGAGGTGCTGCTGCTGCGTCCGGGTAGCGAAGGCACAGAGGTGACGCCTGCCGGCGCCTTCCAGGAAATCCGCGATCTTCTTCAAGGGGGGATGACACTCGCAGATGCCGTCATTCCGAAAACGCGCCCTGCGCGCGCAGACCAACTGACCTTGTTCGGGGATTTGTGAAGATGGCGGGCGGCACTGTGATCTCGGCGGCGGTTGAGGGAATCGTGGACGAAGCGGTAGTTCGTAAGCTCATCGCCCACTCAGACGCCACACCCGGAGACGTGTACGGCAGGCAGGGCAAATCCTACCTGCGGCAAAAGATCGCTGGCTACAACAACGCCGCAAAACGGATGCCCTGGATCGTCCTCGTGGACCTCGATCGCGATAATAACTGCGCGCCACCGCTACGCAACGCATGGCTTCCTCAGCCGGCGTCGTATATGTGCTTTCGGGTTGCCGTGCGCGAGGTCGAGGCATGGCTCCTGGCCGACGCGGAGCGCCTTGCGAACTTTCTTGGCGTGGCGCGCAGCAGGCTTCCTTCCAATCCTGAACGTTTGGGCGATCCCAAGGCGACGATGGTCAAATTGGCACGAGCCTCGCGCCGCAGGGATATCCGGGAAGACATGGTGCCTCGGTCTGGAAGCGGCCGGCAGGTCGGACCTGCTTACTCGTCCCGGCTCATCGAGTTTGCCTCGGCGTATTGGCGGCCGGAGGTCGCTGCCGGCCGGGCGGATAGCTTGAAGCGGGCGATGCGCAGTCTGAAGCGACTCGTCAGAGGCGCTGCATGATCCCGAAGGACTGCAAGCGCCTTGCGGAGGTGGACTTTCCGATCGCCGAGGTTTCGCGGCACGCGGCGCGGGAGAAGTCGATCCGGCACGGACATCCGAGCACGCTGCACCTGTGGTGGGCGCGGCGGCCGCTGGCGTCGAGCCGTGCGGTGCTGCTCGCGCTACTGTGGCCGGACCCATGTGATCCGCTCTGCCCGGCAGAGTTCAAGGCGAAGGCGCGTGAGATGTTGCCGAAGGTCTTGGGCAAGGTTGGCCTAGCGGACGAGGACCTCCGCAAGGCGCTACTCAAGTTCATTGCTGACTTCGCGAACTGGGATAACGCGGCGCAACGCACCTATCTCGAGGTGAGCCGGGCGCTGGTGAAGGCGGCGCATGGCGAGGAGCCGCCGCTGGTGGTGGACCCGTTCGCGGGGGGCGGCTCGATCCCGCTTGAGGCGCTGCGGCTCGGCTGCGAGGCGTTCGCGAGCGATATCAACCCCGTCGCCTGTCTCATCCTCAAGGTGATGCTCGAGGACATCCCGCGCCATGGGACGAAGCTCGCTGAGGAACTGCGCCGTGTCGGGGCGGATATCAAGAAGCAAGCGGAGAAGGATCTGGCAGACCTCTACCCGAAGGACCCGGATGGCGCGACGCCCATCGCCTTCCTCTGGGCGCGGACCGTACGCTGCGAGTCGCCCAACTGCGGTGCGGAGATCCCCTTGGTGCGCTCGTTCTGGCTGTGCAAGAAGGTGAAGCGGAGGCGCGCTCTCCAGTACCGGGTCGTGCGGCCCGCGGGCGAGCCGCCCCGAGTCGAGTTCGAGATCTTCGAGCCGAAGACTGAGAAGGACCTGCCCAGCGGCACGGTGACGCGCGCGAAGGCCACGTGTCTCGCGTGCGGCGCGGTGCTCCCGCCGGAACGCGTTCGGGCGCAGCTCGGGGCGGAGCGCGGCGGAGCCGATGTTGTCTTCGACGCGAAGGGCCGCCGCACGGGCGGGGCGCGGATGCTGACCGTCGTGACGCTCCGGCCCGGCGAGCAAGGGCGGCATTATCGCTTGCCTACCGAGCGCGACGACGAAGCGGTGCGCGAAGCTCAGGCGCGCGTCGCACGGATCCTCGACGAGTGGGAGCGCGACGGGAAGCAGGGCCTTTGTCCGGTGCCAGATGAGACGCTGCCGCTGATGAGCGGAACGTTCAACGTGCCTATCTACGGCATGAATCGTTGGGGCGACCTCTTCACGGCAAGGCAAAAGATGGCGCTCTTCACCTTCACCGCCGCGATTCGAGGCCAAAGTGGTCAGTCGCAAGCTGTCCGAGAGACCCTTTCCCAGACGTTGAGCCACGTTCTCGATCGGAACGCGTCGCTGTGTAGGTGGCGTCCCGAACCATACATGGAGACAGTTGAAAGCCTCTACGGACGACAGGCCCTGCCGATGGTTTGGGACTTTGCCGAAGCCGTGCCAATCACGGATTCTACCGGCAGTTTCCACCATTGCCTTCGCGTCGTCAGCCAATGCGTTGAGAGCGCAACTTCTATCCCGAGTGGCGGCGCGCAGGTGCAAATTGCCGACGCTGCGTCGCATCCGCTGCCTGATGAGACGTCAGCCGTTTGGTTCACCGATCCGCCATACTACTTCGCAGTGCCTTACGCGGATCTCTCGGACTTCTTCTTCGTGTGGCTCAAGCGCTCATTGCCAGGTCATCCACTCCTACACGATCCGTTCGATTCCGAAAACGTGCTCACGCCAAAAGACCAAGAGCTCTGCGAGATGGCGCACTGGGATCAGGTGCGGTACGCACACAAAGATCAGGCGTTCTTTGAGGAAGGAATGAAACGAGCCTTCGCTGAAGGTCGCCGCGTACTTCGCGATGACGGAGTGGGCTCCATCGTCTTCGCCCACAAGACGACCGAGGGCTGGGAGGCGCTTCTCTCCGGAATGATCCGCAGCGCCTGGACGATCACCGGGTCGTGGCCGATTGCGACTGAGATGCGCTCACGTCTTCGCGCCCGCGAGTCCGCTGCGCTGGCCACCAGTGTCCACCTCATCTGCCGCCCGCGCCCCGATGAAGCTGGCGTGGGCGACTGGGCCGGCGTCCTGCGCGAGTTGCCGAACCGTGTGGGCGACTGGATGGAGCGCCTGCAAGGCGAAGGGGTCCGCGGCGCAGACCTCGTCTTCGCCTGCATCGGGCCCGCACTCGAGATCTTCAGCCGCTATACGAAGGTCGAGACCGCCGACGGGCGCGAGGTCGCGCTCGCCGAGTACCTTGAGAAGGTCTGGGAGGTCGTGGGCCGGAGCGCCCTCGCGCAAGTGCTCGGCACCGCCGAGGCCAAGGCCCGCAACGGCGCCGCCGGCGCCGTCGAGGAGGACGCGCGGCTCACGGCGCTCTTCCTGTGGACGCTCCAGAGCACCAACGGCGAGGCAGATGACTCCGCGAGCGACGAGAGCGAAGATGATGAACCGTCCGACGAGGACGACGAAGAGGGCTCCTCCCGTGGCAAGGCCAAGGGCTTCACGCTCGTCTTCGACGTCGTGCGCCGCTTCGCGCAGCCGCTCGGAATCGAGCTTCCCAAGTGGGAAGGCCGCGTCATCGAGACGAAGAAGGGCGTTGTGCGCCTGCTGCCGATCGCGGAGCGCGCGAAGCAACTCTTCGGAGAGGAAGGCGCGCAGGCCGTTGCCGCGCGGCTCGAGCAGGAGGTGGCCGTCGGCACCAACCCGCTCCAGGGGATGCTATTCCCGGACATGCGGTCCAGCGCTGCTCCCGCGATCCGCGGGCGAGGCCGGATCCGCGGGACACGAGGCAACGTCGACGTTTCCGACGCCAGCCTGGCCGCCGCCCACGAGGCGACGACCCTCGACCGCGTCCACGCGGCAATGCTGCTCCAGGCCGGCGGCCGCACGAACGCCCTGCGCGCGCTCCTCAAGGCCGAGCAGGAGCGCGGCCCCGACTTCTTGCGCCTTGCCAACGCCTTCTCCGCGCTCTACCCGAAGGGGAGCGAAGAGAAGCGATTGATCGACGCGATGCTGCTGGCGGTCCCGAGGTGATCCCGTGGCCTATGCCAACCTCGCACGCCTGAAACAACCGGCGGCCGACCTGTTCGCCCGCATGCAGAGACCGTAGGAGGATCGCAATGGAACCCTGGTACAAGATCGCGACACCGCGCAAGGAAGTCCGCGAAGGCCGCTCGTTCAACCCGGACGAGTTCGCCATTGCCCTCGAGCAGGTCGTGGCCGGGACGGCGCCGGAGGACTATCGCGACCCTGAGCAATTCTTCGCGCGCACCTGCTTCACGCGGGCACTGCGTGAGCACGCGGGCATGGTGCTGCGCAGGCTCTCCGGGAGAACCGACAACACGTCGCCGGTGCTCACGCTCATCACCCAGTTTGGTGGCGGCAAGACGCACACGCTCACCACGCTGTACCACCTGGCGAAAAACGGAGACGCCGTAGCCGCCCACAACGGGGTCACCGACTTGGTGCGGGAAGCGGGCGTCGGTTCTGTGCCAAAGGCGAAGGTCGCCGTGTTCGTGGGCAACGCCTGGGACCCGCAGCCGGGGCGCGAGACGCCGTGGATCGACATCGCCCGCCAGCTCGCGGGCGACAAGGGCGTCGAGGCGCTCGGGCCTGCGGCCAAGACCACGCCCCCCGGCACCGATGCCATCGCGCGGGTCTTCCAGGCGGCCGGCGCGCCGGTGCTCCTGTTGTTCGATGAGGTGCTGAACTACCTGAATCGCCACCGCGGCAGCGCTGAATCGTTCCACGCCTTCATCCAGAACCTGACGGTCGCCACCACCGGCACCACGCATGGGGCGGCGGTGATCAGCCTGCCGCGCAGCCAGGTCGAGATGACGCCGTCGGATCAGGAGTGGCAGGACAGGATCTCGAAGGTGGTGCGGCGCGTCGCCAAGGACCTGATCGCCAACGACGAGACGGAGATCAGCGAGGTCGTCCGGCGGCGGCTCTTCCAGGACCTTGGGAGCGAGAAGATCCGGAAGAACGTCGCCAAGGCTTACGGCGACTGGTGCTTCGAGCGGCGCGCGCAGCTCCCGCCCGAGTGGACCGCCGTGGACTCGGCCGCGACGGAAGCCAAGGCGCGCGAGTTCCTGCAGCGCCGCTTCGAGGCCTGCTACCCGTTCCATCCGGCGACGCTGTCGGTCTTCCAGCGCAAATGGCAGGCGCTGCCGCAGTACCAGCAGACGCGCGGCACGCTGGCGATGCTGGCTCAGTGGATCTCGATCGCGGCGCAGGAGGCTTTCCGAAAGGCCCGCACGGAGCCGCTCATCACGCTTGGATCGGCGCCGCTCGATGAGCCCGGATTCCGGAGCGTAGTACTTGGTCAGCTCGGCGAGTCACGGCTCATCGCGGCGATTGATACCGACATCGCTGGCGAGCAGGCGCACAGCAAGGCGCTCGACGCTGACACCAAAGGTCAGCTCCGCGACATCCATCGGCGCGTCGGCACCGCGATCCTCTTCGAGTCGTCCGGTGGGCAGACCGACAAGGTTGCGCATCTTCCCGAGTTGCGCTTCGCGCTCGGCGAGCCAGAGCTGGACACGACATCGATCGACAACGCCGCACTGGCTCTCGAGGGTAGGTCGTACTTCATCCGCAAGACGGGCACGGACGGCTTCCGCATCGGCTACCAGCCGACCATGAAGAAGGTGGTGAGCGACCGGCGCGCGTCGCTCGACGAGGAGACAGAGGTCAAGCCCGCGCTGCGCAAGCTCGTCGAGGAGGAGTTTCGGCGCGGCGCGAGCATCTCCGTCGTGGCCTTCCCGGGCGATGGGGCGGAGATCCCGGACACGCCGAGACTGACTCTCGTCGTAGCCGATCCGGAAGTGGAGTGGTCGGGTGGGGGCTCGTTGCGCGCGCAACTCGCCGAGTGGACCCGCCAGCGCGGAAAGTCGCCGCGGCTCTATCCGGGAGCGCTCGTCTGGTGCATCAAGAAGCCGGGCCGGGACCTGCGCGACAAGGTGGAGCTGGCACTCGCGTGGAAACGGGTGGCGCGCGAGGTCGCCGAGGGCACGCTCGGTGGTGAGTTCGACAGGAACGACCGGGCGGAGCTTCAGTCGAAGCTCAAGGACGCGGAAGGGGCGGCGAAGGACGAGGTCTGGGGCGACTATCGCTTCGCGGTCGTTGCCGACGGGCAGGAGCCTGACGGCCTCAAGGTGGTCGACCTTGGCGCAGGGCACTCTTCGAGTGGCGAGACCCTGTGCGGCCGGGTGATCGGCGCGCTCAAGTCCGAGGCGCTTCTCAACGAGTCTGTCGGCGCCGGGTACGTCGAGCGCAACTGGCCGCCGGCCCTGAAGGAGTCCGCGGCGTGGCCGCTGGCGAGCCTTCGGCAGAGCTTCCTCAACGGCTCGCTCACTCGCCTCGTGGATCCCGATGCAATCCTGAAGAGCAAGATCGTCGAGTTCGTGAGCCGGGGCGACTTTGGTTTGGCGTCGGGCAGGAAACCCGACGGCAGCTACGAGCGGGTGTGGTTCGGGGAGTTGGTTGCACCGGACGAGGTCGCCTTCGACGCTGGCGTATTCCTGCTGAGGAAGGATTCGGCGAAGGCGCTCAAGACGGGTGCTCCACCCGAACCCTTGCCTGGGCCGAGTCCCCAGCCTGGCCCCGAACCCACCATCGCGCCTGGGCCCAGCCCGGCACCGGAACCAAAGCCCGCGCCTGGCGCCACCACGAAGACGCTGCGCCTCGTCGGAACGGTTCCGCCCGAGGTCTGGAACCGTCTCGGGACGAAGCTTCTGCCGAAACTGCGGGCGGGTTCCGACCTCCGGATTGGCCTGGAGTTCACAGTCACAGTGAAGGCTGACACCGCGGGAAGTCTGGTGGCGGAGATACAACAGATTCTGCAGGAGCTGGGACTTGGTGAAGCAGTGCGGGTCGAAGAAGACGGTCTGACAAGCAGATGAAGCTGACGGTCGCCTGCGGCGCCCGCAGCTGGTATAGCGCGCCATCTCAATGAATTCGAACTATCATTTAGAGTCAGCAACAGGAGTGTCCGGTCGAAACGGGGGTAACTTCAGGGTGCCTATAATCCGAAAAGGCGCTGCTAGCGACCGAGAGATCGCGCTGGGTCTAGGTCTACCGCCTATTCCAGAAAGACTTCTCCTTTGGCATTCGCGTGGAGAAGTTATGTTTATCACAGGCGCTGGTATCTCCCAGCCAGCTGGTCTGCCCGATTTCCGCGAGCTAGTGGTCCGCGTCTACGCACAGCTTGATAAGGCTGTGCATGCGGTCATATCTCCACCGGGAGTCAGTGGGAAATTGGGTGTAGTCCCAGCTGGATTGACGGTTCAACAAGAAGCGGAAGTGAATAGGTTTAATCGCAAGGACTACGATGTTGTCCTAGGTATGCTCGAACGACGAATGGAGAAGGAGCCGCACGTCAGGAGTCGTGTCAGGCAGGTAGTAGCAGGGGTACTGCGGGGTGCAAAGCCGGCCCAGATCCACCGCTCGTTGATGCGTCTTGCTGACCGTGGCGGCGCGGTTGCGATTGTAACGACGAACTTCGATCTCCTCCTTGAGGACGCGGCGAGGCGATCCAGCACATCGGTCCAGACATACACCCTTGGAGGAATCCCAAGACCAGGCCGTCGCAACGATTTTGCTGGTGTCCTTCACATCCATGGTGCACTGGATCGGAATCCAGACAGAACCTCGGACCTAGTCATCACAGATCGGGATTTTGGCGAGTTTTATCTGCGTAGACGGGTGGTTCCGGACCTAATTTACGATGCAGCGAGGCTATTCAACTTGGTCTTGGTCGGGTACAGTGCGAACGACCCGCCAATGAGATACCTTCTGAACTCTGTAGCTGCGGACGGAACTCGTTTCAAGGATCTCAGAGAACGATTTGCCTTCGTAGGGGGAAGTGGTGCATCTGATTCTGTCGAAATGGAGGACTGGAAGGGGCGCGGCATCACTCCGATTCCTTACGATGAAGCCGACAACCATTTGGCGCTTGGGAAGACCTTGGAACGTTGGTCCGCCTTGTCCGCCATTAACGGGAAGAAGGGATTGGTTGATGCTGAAATAAAACGTATTGTTCGACAGAAGTGGAGTGCTGCGACCGATGCAGATCGCGACCTCCTGGACCATCTATTTCGCCGGAGTGATTCAAAGGAGCGTGACCGGCTCTCTTCCCTAGCGTCCGAACAGAAGGCAGATTACCGTTGGCTTGAGGTTATCGTCGCAGTTGCCAAGGAGCCGGTTCGGGAGAGTCCGTAGTGAGACCACGGTGGTTAAAGCTCAATGAACACGATCAAGCGATCTATCGCGTGACAGCTGCGTTTTTGGCTGGTCGTCTGGAAGAAAAGGAAAGTATTGAGTGGGCCCTGAAGCCTACCGCAAACGATTCAGTCATGCGTTTGGCACTGCTCGACGTGATCGATACCCCTGCAGGGCAGAGGATCGATGAACCTTGGCGGTCCGCGTGGCGCCTGATTGAAGAAAGCTGGAAAGAAGGAGTAGTCATAGAAACAACGACCGATGTATACCATGTGCAGCATCGCTTGGCAGAGGGAGACAGGTCGGGAGCGATCGTAACGCAGATTGTTGATCTTGTCACACCATCTCTTGAGATTAGGTCTTTCTCGAATGCGTTGCTGAATATCCGAAGAACACCCAGAAAACCAAAGAAGGTCGAGGACCTTTTGGCCGCAGGTCTGACAAGCGGAGAGGTCATCGATCCGCATATGCTAAAGGTGGATGAATTGTCCGACCGGTCCTTTCTTGTGTCCTTGGCCCAAAGGCTGGATGCGGCTGTTAGCAAAGGGTTGGATATTGCTGGCCGAATCGGCTGGAAGCCTGAGAACATGTTTTGGCAGCTGGGAGGGCTTTATCGGGTCTACTATGTGCCGGTTCCGGAACGTGGTGCTGACGAGAATGAGCCGGATGAGTTTCATCGAGGAATCGCGCCGTCAGTAAAGCTCCTTTACGCGGTAGTTTCGCGGCTTCTAGTTATGGACGATCCTGCGGCAATGGAATTCGCCTTTCGCTGGAAGCTTTCCAACTCCCCGATACATATGCGACTTTGGGCGGCACTGGCTACTGATGCGCGAGTCGCACCCGCTAACGAAATAGCCGCTTGGCTCATGACATTGGACGACTCTGTTTTTTGGGATCTGCACGAATATCCTGAGATCAGTGAACTACGCGCAAGACGATATGGCGATATGGGGCGCACCGAACAAGCGGCGATCTCGACACGAGTGCGACGGAGTCCACCTAGAAGGCAGTGGCCAAGAAAGGCTGATCTGGAACGGGTCAATATAGAGCGGGTATATTGGGCGGCTCGCGAGTTGCGACGCATCGAAGTCGCTAGTGCCTCTCTTTCTTCCGAGGACAAGACCTGGCTTGATGCATTGATCATCAGCAAGTTTCCGGACTTGGCGAAAATGGTCCGCATCGTTGAAGGCTTCCCAGGATCAATGAAGGCGCGATGGGGGGGCTCAGGGCCGGATAGGCAATACGACCTGCTAGTGGGTGCAGACCGCTTGCGGGCTCTTGAGGAAGCGCTGTTATCTGGACGTCGTGGCTGGGATGATGATCCCGCGGACAGCGCCGCAGAATGGATCAGGCAACCTGGCAACACGCTTCAGGTACTTGCGGACCTTGAGATAGTGGCTGACGGCGGAGGTGCCTTCAGCGCCGTATGGGAGCGATTTGGGTGGACGCATGCGCCGATTGTGGCCGAAGGCGGGGACACGGCGAATCGCGACCTATTGGCTGAAAGTAGTCGTGTGCTAGCAATTCTCAGTAGACTGGCTGTGTCCACGATTCGGTCAGCTATCGCGGGCATTTCGCATTGGCTATCTACATGGGCGAAGCAGCTGGAAGCTCTGCCTGACGGATTAACTGTCTGGCTAAAGGTTTGGCCGATTGCAGTAGAGGTCACGAACTCAAAGGAACTCAACGAGGACCAGGTTCGCCTCGATACTGTCGCTCGGCCCGACGGCGAGGACGGAGAGCCAATGGACCTCGACACGTTAAACACTCCCGCTGGCAAGTTGGTCGGCGTGTTCCTTACTGCATGTCCAAACTTGGGAGTAGACAGCCACCCATTTGACACCGACGGTCCACCTCGCACAATGCGAGATGTTGTTATTGTTGCTCCTGGGCGTTCGGGGCTGATCGCTCGACATCGGATGATCGAGTCCTTGTCCTATTTCCTGTGCGCGGCAGGAGATTGGACTATGGTGCATTTGGTAGCTCCGCTGCGCGGCGACAGTCAGGAGGCATTACCTCTTTGGCGCGCAATAGTCCGCAGACCCTTTTCCAAGGCCGTAATAGAGATCCTCGGCGATGAAATGGTGAAACGCGCGAATGACCGCCGCCTAAGACGAGACACTAGGCAGTCGCTGGTGTTCAGCTTGGTCGTCGAATCTTTGTATGCATTTCATGAGAATCGTGACCCGGTGGTATCACGTGCCAGTATCCAGCAGATGCTCAGGTCACTCGAGGACGAAGTCCGCGCCTACGGTGCAGAGGCGGTGCAAAGGTTTGTGCGCGACGTATCAGCACAACGAATAGCGGGAAAGGAGCCGATATCGGCTGAACAACTCCTTCGGTCTGCGGCGGCGCCATTCCTTCAACAAGTGTGGCCACAAGAACACTCATTGGCCACTCCGGGCGTGAGCAGAGCACTCGCAGAACTTCCCGCAATTTCGGGCGAGGCGTTCGCTGAAGCCGTCGGTGTCATTGAGCGGTTCCTCGTGCCATTTGACTGCTGGTCCATGATCGATTATGGCCTCTACGGAGAAGAGGATGGCCAACCGAGGCTTTCTTGGATTAACGACCCTGTGAAGGCAGAAGCTTTCTTGCGGCTTCTTGATCGAACGGTTGGAACCGCAGAAGGATCTGTGATTCCTCATGACTTAGCTAATGCACTTGATCAGATCCGTAGTGTGGCTCCTAACCTCTCGGGAAGACAGGAATATCGTCGCTTGGCGACTGCAGCCCGGCGGGCGTAGGGTTGTCTCGCCGACATGGTGTCTGGAGCAGGTCACGAAGGCAATATGAGATTTGCTAGCGCAATGGCTCGGATTCTTTGCAATGGCCCGTCGTCGCCCAGTGAACAGCCTTTCTCACCATCCATCTGTTGATTCCAAGGCGCTCAGAAATACTGGCATAAGTCATCCCCAACCTATGGAGATGTAACGCTTTTTCTGAAATTTTCATGTAGATAGGAACCGCGTCTTCGTCCGTTAGGTCCACCTCGATGGGGATCTCGGAGGCGGTTCGAATTCTTTCAGATGGGGCGCGCCACTCTCAATGAATTCGAACCACCCTGTCAAATGGAAGTCGAGCCAGGTTGCTGATGCGCCGAGTCCGACCTACGGATGCATCATTTCCGCCGTGGACCCTTCGCGCCAGTCGGGAAAG
>Ga0315278_10002159_pt1 | contig 17462 bp, 15 predicted proteins | sample YL17G06_0_MG_FD_203880 | JGI IMG/M metagenome (GOLD analysis project Ga0315278, IMG submission 203880) | Sediment microbial communities from Yellowstone Lake, YNP, Wyoming, USA - YL17G06_0 | ecosystem: Environmental > Aquatic > Freshwater > Lake > Sediment | place: USA: Wyoming | collected... | reverse complement strand
AATGCCCCGGCCGTACATCTTCGAGAGATTCGAGGTTTCAATCACAGCAGTTGGCGAGCGGCCGGCGCGCGGTTATGCACCACACATCACTCACACGAGGTTCGGCGAGTATAGCATACGGCCTGGCGGGCTCCAGGACACACCGACGCCTTCACCGCGCCCGGGCCGCGTGATACTCCACCAGTTCAGCGCGGAACGATCCGAACGGCGCATCGATGTCGATGAGGACGGGGATACGGCGCGCGTCGGTCGTCACCCACAGCGTGGCCCGCGGACTCCGGCGATACTCGACCCGGTACTCGATACGGCCGTCGACACGAACGACGGTCTGGGTCCTGCCCTCGGCCGCGATCGTCTCCGGCCCGCCCGCCCGTAACTCGACCGTGAGACTGCGGCCGAGGTCGTTGACGGGAATGCGAAGAGTGGATCCCGTCGTCAGCGGGCAGGCACGCGCATAGTAGAAGGCCGACAGCGGATCGCGCGCGCCTGCAGAAAGCGGCAGCCCCGTGCCCGTCCTGGCCGCCTCGGCGGGTCCGTTCGCCGCCCGCACGACGCGCCGCGCCGGGTCGAACCACGCCGCGCGATCGAGGACGCGCCTCCCTTCGCGCAACTCCTGGACGTGCATGGTCGGCAGCAGGTCCGCGCGCGTCAGGCTGACGAAGCGATCCCGCGCCTCGAAAAACCCCGACACCCACGGCGCAGTGACGGCGGTCATCTCAAACTGGAAGGTTTCGCCCGAACGCGCCAGGGGCCCGGATGGCGCCGTGACGCTGAAGACGATGTCGCCGGCCGAGAGCGACATCGCCGAACCGCCGCTCCAGAACACCCGGTACCGCGCCGTTTCTCCCACGTTGAAGGGCAGCGTCGCTGGGGCTGGCGGGGGCGCGGGCAGATCGGCACGCTCCAGGCGCTCCTCGATCTCGGGCGTCCACACCAACTCGTAGATGGTCCGGCTGCCGAACCTGGCACGCTCCACAAGCGGTGTTGGGTCGGGTTGGGACGTCAGACGGTCCGGCGCCACGACAAATCGCACGTTAAAATCGCGCAACGTCCACAACGCGTCGGCCGACGGGAACTGACGAAGCGTATCGACCAGGCCCGCAAAGAACGCCGGCCGCTGTCCGCTGTAGCCGTTGACGATCGGCCGCCGGTGCTCGAGCGACTCGATCATGAACGGGGTGTTCTCGGCGTCGAGGCCGAGCGGAAGGTAGATCACGGCTCCCGGCCCCGGCTCGTCCTTGAGCCACTGCCCCACTGGCGTGCTCATGGACGGTGCATCAACATACGGGAGCGGAGCGTTGGCGTACTCGACGGCCATCAGCGCGACCAGCGTCCAGGCCAGACGAGGCCTGCGCACCGCCACGCCGGCCAATCCAAACGCGGCCAGCACGGCACATCCAAACGCCACCAGGACGGCAAATCGTGCCGGTGCGCGGATCGCCTGAAACCCGAACACGTGCTCGTGGAGCCAGGCGTACAGCGGGCGAACGCCGTCGGGCCCGAGCGACAGCACGAAGCCGGCGACCACCAGCGCCGCGAACGGCCAGACGACGACGCGCCGCTGGCGCCACCCGACCTGCCACAGCGCCAGCAGGCCGAGTCCCATCGCCACGAACCCCACGAACAGCTCGCGCTCGGGGCCGCCCTTCTCAGCCTGGTTCGCACCGGCGGCCGCCGGCCACAACAGACCTGTGCGACCGTACACGGCGTTATCGGGCGGGACGCGAAGGTAGTGACCTGGTGTCGCTGCGTTCTGTCCCGCCTGGTACAAGTTCCGGACGAAACCTTCCTTGCGCTGGACCTCGAGGTACGGCCACGTGAACGGCGCGACGATCACGCCGGCCAGCGCGACGGCCAGCACGACGCGCCGCAGCAGCACGGCATGCCGCCAGCGTCCGACCGAAACGGCGAGCACGATGCCGCCGACGGCCAATCCGACCGCGCCGATCACGCCGATGTAGACAGAAGCGGCGGCCTGCAGCCCCACGGCAACGCCGAGCCACACCGCGTCCATCCGCCGCGTCGTGGCGATCAGGCGATGGAGAAACAGGAACGCGAGGGGCAGGAAGTACATCCCCTGCAACTGCAGGTGAATCAGATGCGCGAAGTGGAACGGCCAGAATCCCCAGACCAGTCCCGCACCGAGCGCCGCTATCGTCGACCCGGTCAGCGCGCGCGCCAACGCGAACATCGCGAGCGCCGACGCGACGAGCGAGAGGAGCAGCACCAGGTTGTAGCAGAGCACGACCGACCGCGTGACCAGGAAGACCGGGGCGGTGACCACGGCCTGCAGCAGGAAATGATCGGAGTACGCGAGGGTCAGCTTCTCGGGATAGAAGATGTTCGCATCGAACACGCGCCCCGTGACGATCGCTGGCGGCGATGACGCCAGCGCGTGCAGATCCCAGCCGAGAATCCACGCATTGAGGTAGGGATCGCCCGGGCCCTGAGGCGCGGCCAGCACGCGTGTGGCTGTCACAGCCAGCGGCCACGTGTAGAAGATGGTCGCCGCCACATAGACCAGGACGGCGAGCCGCCAGGGGTGTTTCGTCATCAAGACGATCCGATGCCGGTCAGACGCTCGCGAACCAGTTGGTCGACCAGCCTCGGGTTGGCCCGACCCTGGCTGGCTTTCATCACATGGCCGACCAGAAAGCCGGCCACACCCTTACGCCCCGCCCGGAACTGGGCAATCTGATCGGGGTACCCCGTCAGGACGTCGTCGACCAGCAGCCGAAGCGCATCGACATCCGATTCCTGCGCGAGATGCTCGGCGGCGGCCACCGCATCAGGTGTCTCACCGGTCTTGCACATGCGGGCCAGCACCTGTTTGGCGGCCGAGTTCGACAGCGTCCCCGACGACACCATCGCAATCAGGCGCGCCAGTGAGGATGGGGTCACCTTTAGAGCTTCTATCGGACACCCGCTCTCGCGCAGCCGGCGGGTCAACTCACCCGTGATCCACGTGGCCGCCGCGACGGGGTCGGCTCCGTCGGCAACAGTCCGTTCGAACAGCGCGGCCAGCCCCGGCGACCCGGTGAGAAGGTCCAGGTCGTCGCCCATCACGCCGTAACGCGACGCGAGATGTTCGCGGAGCGCACCAGGCAGCTCCGGCAACGACGCCCCCAATGCCGCAATCGATTCGTCGCCAACGACGAGCGGCGGCAGATCGGGTTCCGGAAAGTACCGGTAGTCGTGCGCCTCTTCCTTGCCTCGCATCACGACCGTCTCGCCCGCGCGCTCGTCCCAGAGCCGCGTCTCGGTCTCGATTGTCGCGCCGCGGTTGATGACCCGGATCTGGCGTTCAATCTCGTGCGCCAACGCATGCTCGAGGAAGCGAAACGAATTCAGGTTCTTGATCTCGGTCCGCGAGCCAAGCGTGACGTCGCCCCGGACGCGCACCGACACGTTCGCGTCGCAACGGAGATTGCCGCGCTCCATGTTGCCGTCGGACACGCCGATGGCGACCAGCAGGGCGCGGAGACGGCGGAAGCACTCCGCGGCATCGTGCGCCGAACCGAGGTCTGGCGCTGTCACGATCTCAATGAGCGGAAGACCGCTTCTGTTGAAATCGAGGCAGGTCGCGCGATCGGCATCCGCGCCGCCGGCGTGGAGCGACTTGCCAGCGTCCTCCTCCAGATGCACGCGGACGATGCGGACCTGGCGCGGTTCGCCGTTATCGGTCCACTGCAAGTGCCCGTCCAGCGCGAGCGGACGATCGTACTGGGTGATCTGGTACCCCTTCGGCAGGTCGGGATAGAAATAGTTCTTGCGCGCGAAGACCGATTCGCGCTGCACGCGGCACCCGAGCGCGAGAGCGGCCATCACCGCCAGGTCCACCGCGCGCCCATTGAGCACGGGCAGCGCGCCGGGCAGCCCTAGGCACACCGGGCAGGTCAGCGTATTCGGCGCAGCCGCCCAGGCCGTCGCGCAGCCGCAGAACAGCTTGGACGCCGTCTGCAGCTGGGCATGAACCTCGAGGCCGATGACTGATTCGTACATGGCGGGCCCGACGCGCCGCCCCCTCAACATCGGGCGACGCGCCAGCCACGAGTATAGCCGACACGACTTTCGCCGGCATGCGATCTGTTCGTGCATTAAGGCTGCAGGCCGATTCGCCCGATACGAAAGAGGTGCCTTCCCACGGATCCATGAGCAACCTGCACGCTGGCCACCGGATCGCGTTGATCGGTCGCACAGCGGTCGTCGCCGCGCTCACGCTCTCGATCGTGGGTTGTTCGTCCGGCCGGGGTCGTGTCGGCCCCCGCGTGACAGTGGCCCCGCCCCGCTCACCGGCTGGTTCGACCACTCAACCTCCCGCACCCCCAGCCGCCGCCGATCGTCATCAGCCGCGTCTGGTGCCGGCCCTTCGCGTGCGCGTGACCGACGCGCGAGGCACCGGCATCATGACGCTGCCGCTCGAGGAGTACGTGCTGGGCGCCGTGCGCGCGGAACTACTGCCGAGAACGCTGCAGGAGGGCGCCGCAGACCCCCTGATCCAGGTCCAGGCGATCGTGTCGCGGACGTATGCCATCGCCAATCTGGGACGCCACGCCGCCGAAGGATTCGATCTGTGCGACAGCGCGCATTGCCAGCTCTACCGCCCGGGCTTGCGGACCGAAGGACCAACCGACCGCGTCGCTCGCGTCGTCGCCGAGACCCGGGAAGAGGTTGTCACCTTCGAGGGGCGCGTGATCCAGGCGCTGTTTCATTCCAACTGCGGCGGACACACCACCTCGGCTTCGTCCGTGTGGGGCGGTCCCGACCAGCCGTACCTGCGGCCGGTAGTCGACACATTCTGCGCCAGCATGTCGCCGGGCGACTGGACGTTTGCGGTCACCGAATCCGATCTGCGTCGCGCGCTGAACTCCGATCCCCGGACCGCAGTCGGCAGCACGCTGCACCGGATTGAGGTCACCGACCGCAACGAATCCGGGCGAGCCGGACTCCTCACGCTGGCCGGCTCCCGCACGCCGATGGTCAGGGCTGAGGAATTCCGGGCCGTCATGGGACGCGTCTTTGGTCCCCAGGCCATCCGGAGCACGTGGTTCACCGTCAGCCGGCGAGACGGCCGGTTCGTCTTTGCCGGCGTTGGATATGGTCACGGCGTCGGCCTCTGCCAGGTGGGGGCGACACTGCGCGCACGGTCGGGGCAGTCTCCGATCGAGATCATTGCCCACTACTTCCCAGGCACCAGGGTCGAACGGGCGGCGGTCGCGCTGGCGCTGCCGAGCCAGCCGCTCCACATCGGCGAAATCCCGTAACGTATTCCCGCTCAATATGTTGCCGCGGCAGCGACGCCATCGGGTAGGATGGACACGATCGTGTGTGCAAGGTGCGGCGATCTGCGGGAAACGGTAAACGAAGCCTGCGATCCAGGCGTAAAACAGGTGTAGAGGGCAGTGACTGGAACACGGGGGTCCTGGTTCGGCGCGAAATCGGGGTCTCCAGGTGGCGACCTGGCCGGAGATTCGTCTCGCCACCCGGTCCCCCCGGTGGATCGGCCCAAGCCGGGCAGTTCGGAAGAAGCCCGTCGGGTCAAGGCTCTGGTCTTGTCGGGCGAGATGGACAAGGCCCACGAGGCCTTTGCCGATCTGGTGGCCGCCCAGCAGCGACAGGCGTCCAGGCTGGCGTTGTACCTGTTGAGGGACGTCTCGGATGCTGATGAAGCGGTACAGGACGCCTTCGTCAAGGTCTTTACGCATATCACGTCGTATCGCGAAGACCTGTCATTCGAGGCGTGGTTCACGCGCATCCTGGCCAACACCTGCCGGGATCGCAAGAAGGCGCGGCGGCGGCGCGGGCGGTGGGAACTGAGTGGGATTGACGATCATCCCGAATACGGCACGCGCGTCGAACGGGCCGTCTCGAATGCGCCGACGCCGGAAGACCTGGTGCTTGGTGCGGAACTGCGGCGAACGGTGATGGCGGCGATCGACGCCCTCCCCGAGCGCCAACGAACGGTGCTGCTGCTGTGCCACGCCGAAGGCCAGTCGCCGCGGGAAGTGGGAGCCTTGACCGGGCTCAATGAGTCGACGGTGCGAGTTCATCTCTTTCGAGCGCTGCGCAAGTTGAAGGCGGCGCTGGAGGGAAGCCGTGTTCACCGCTAAGCGTCATATGGACGACAACGCGCTGGTTCGGCGCTACCTGGCCGAACGGGGGCTCGAAGTGCTCGACGCGGCCGACGAGCCGTTGCTGCGGCATCTCGCGCACTGTTCGTCCTGCCATGCTCGGTATGGCGCACTCGGCGCCTCGCTCGATGACAGCCGCGACCTGACGGTCGAGCGCGTCGATGCCGCCTTCACCGCTGACCGGCTGGCGCATCAGCGCGAGCGCATCATGCGCCGCATCGAAGCTCAGAACGGCGCCCGTATTCTGGCGTTCCCGGCGGCGGCACCCGCCGTGCGCGCTCCCCTGCATGCGCGGCCGATGATGCGCTGGGTCGCGGCCGCTGCGATTGCCGGCGTGATGGTCGGCGTCGCCGCCGGCCGCTATCTGAATGTGTTTGATTTCGCCGCCGGCAGCCGGTCCGCCTCGCGCAACGTGGTCGCCACGGCCGCAGGTGGACCACGGGCCGTGCCGGTGATTCGCGCCGTCGGCACCAGTCGTCCGCTGGTGAACGATGATGAGTTCCTGTCGGAAGTGGATGGCGCGATCGCCCAGCCCCGCACGTCCGAACTGATCGCGATCTACACCCTGACGCTTCAGGATCGCAATGCGCCGAGGCTCGTCAACGCGAAGTACTAGCCCCGCTCGGCGGCGCGCGTCCCGAACCACTCGATCGCCCGCGGATCGTCCCTGATGAGGGTGTCCTCACGCGCGGCGCCGGTCGATACGAGCAACACCGGCACGCCGGTCAGCGCTTCGATGCGGGCCACGTAGTGCTTGGCCTCGGCGGGCAGCGCGGCGAAGTCGCGACGACCGGCCGTGGGCGTCTTCCAGCCCGGCATCGATTCAAGCACAGGCACCGCACGCTGCACGCGACGAAGATCGGCGGGGAACTCCGTCACCGTCGTGTCGTCAATTTTGTAGCCGACGCAGATCTCCACCTTGTCGAGCCCGTCGAGCACATCGAGTTTTGTCAGGGCGAGCCCATCGAGCCCATTCACTCGCGCCGCGTGACGCACCACCACGGCGTCGAACCAGCCGCAGCGGCGCGGCCTGCCGGTCACGGCGCCGAATTCCTGGCCCTTCTCGCGCAGCGCCGCCCCGAAGTCGTCGTGCAGCTCGCTGGGAAACGGCCCCTCCCCCACCCGCGTGGTATACGCCTTCGCGATGCCGATGACGGCCCCGATCGCCCGAGGCCCAACGCCGAGGCCGGTACACACGCCTCCAGCCGTCGAGCTCGAAGACGTCACGTAAGGATACGTTCCATGGTCCACATCGAGCATCGTGCCTTGCGCCCCTTCGAACAGGATCGACTGCCCCGCCTTCATCGCGCCGGCCAGTAGCACCGACACATCGACGAGCATCGGCTGGAGACGTTCGCCGAGTGCCAGTGTCCCAGCCACCAGCTCGCGCCAATCGTAGCGAGCGTCGTTGTCCATCAGGCTGAGGGTGTCCAGCGCCTGGCGGACGTGTTCCTCAACGAATTCCGAATCGGCGAGGTCGCAGGTGCGCAGTCCGCGGCGGGCGATCTTGGCTTCGTAGGCAGGCCCAATCCCCCGCGAGGTCGTACCGATCTTCCGGGTCCCCAGGCTGGCTTCGTTGAGTTTGTCGAGGTCGCGATGGAACGGCAGAATCACGTGCGCGCGGTCGCTCACAAACAGCCGGCCGTCCACCGGGATCGCCGCCACACGCAGTTCCTCGACCTCATCGAACAAGGCCTTCAGATCCACGACGAGCCCGTTGCCGATGACGCAGGCCACACCGGGATTCAAGATCCCTGACGGGATCAGCCGAAGCACGAATCGCCTGCCCGCCGCGTGCACGGTGTGCCCGGCGTTGTGGCCTCCCTGGTACCGGGCGACGATCGAGAACCGCGACGCCATCAGGTCGACGACCTTCCCCTTGCCTTCGTCACCCCATTGCGCCCCGACTACGGCGATATTCATGGACTTTCCTGCTCCGGCTCGCGTCAATCCACGCGTCCTAAGCCCTTCGATTCATAAGTTCGACAACGAACTCATTCACTCCGGACTTAGTGCTGAGCGAGCATTTTTCACCGGATCGGCTCGCAAGAATCCGCAACCGTACTTGCGAGTCGAAGCACAAAACCAACCGGTGATGTTAGCACAGGACTCGGAATCGCTCAGGTTTGAGCGGGTGGGTTGACAACGGCCGCTGGTCTTCATAAGTTCTAGGGCTCATGCCCAAGAAGCTCATCCAGGTGCCATCATGAACTCGTCGTCTGCTCGCCCGGTGCGAGCGCCCCGCGGAACGGTCCTGTCCTGCAAGGGATGGCCGCAGGAAGCCGCCCTGCGGATGCTGATGAACAATCTCGATCCCGAGGTCGCCGAAGACCCCGACCGCCTGATCGTGTATGGCGGCACAGGGCGGGCTGCGCGCAGCTGGGAGGCATTTGACGCGATCGTGTCCTCGTTGCGGGCGCTCGGTCACGACGAGACCCTGCTCGTGCAGTCGGGGAAGCCGGTCGGCGTGTTCCGCACCCACACTGGCGCGCCGCGCGTGCTTATCGCCAACGCGCTGCTCGTGCCGGCCTGGGCCACTATCGAGAACTTCCGCGACCTCGAGGATCGCGGGTTGACGATGTACGGGCAGATGACGGCGGGCAGTTGGATCTACATCGGCACGCAGGGCATCCTGCAAGGCACATACGAGACGCTGGCCGAAGTGGCGCGTCAGCGCTTCACTGGCACGCTCACCGGCCGGGTGTTCGTGTCGGCTGGCCTCGGCGGCATGGGCGGGGCTCAGCCGCTCGCGGCGACGATGAACGGCGGCGCGGCGCTGGTCGTCGAAGTCGATCCGCACCGGATCGAGCGCCGGCTGGCGACCCGTTACGTAGACGAGGCCACCGACAGCCTCGATGCCGCGCTGGCCGCCGTGACGCGCTGGCAGCGTGACGGCACGGCGCGATCGATCGCGTTGTGCGCCAACGCGGCCGACGTCCTGCCGGCACTGGTTGCCCGCGGGTTCGTGCCCGATGTGTTGACCGATCAGACCTCCGCGCACGACGCGCTCGACGGCTACGTGCCGAATGGCATGAGCCTGGCCGACGCCGAGTCGCTGCGGCGCAGTGCGCCTCGGGACTACATCGATCGATCGATGGCCGCGATGGCCACGCACGTTCGCGCGATGCTGAGCTTGCAGAAGCGTGGCGCGATTACGTTTGACTACGGCAACAACATCCGCGCCCAGGCCGTCAAAGGCGGCGTGACCGACGCGTTCGACATCCCGGGATTTGTCCCCGAGTACGTCCGGCCGCTGTTTTGCGAAGGCAAGGGGCCGTTCCGCTGGGCGGCGCTCTCGGGCGATCCGGCCGACATCGCGGCCACCGACGAGGCCGCGCTCGAGATGTTCGCCGACAACGCGGCGCTCTGTCGGTGGATCAAGCTGGCCGGCGAACGCGTGGCCTTCCAGGGCCTGCCCGCCCGCATCTTCTGGCTCGGCTACGGCGAACGCGCGCGCTTCGGCCTCAAGATCAACGAACTGGTTCGCAGCGGCGTCATCAAGGCGCCCATCGTCATCGGACGGGATCACCTGGATACCGGCTCGGTAGCCTCGCCCAATCGGGAGACCGAGGGCATGCTCGACGGCAGCGATGCGATTGCCGACTGGCCCGTGTTGAACGCGCTGCTGAATACGGCGGCTGGCGCGACCTGGGTGTCGGTGCATCACGGAGGCGGCGTCGGCATCGGCTACTCGCTGCACGCCGGCATGGTGATCGTCGCCGACGGCACGCGCGACGCCGACGAGCGGCTCGAACGGGTCCTGACCTGCGATCCCGGGACAGGCATTGCGCGTCACGCAGATGCGGGCTATCCAAAGGCGATCGAAACGGCCATCGCGCGCGGCGTGAACATCCCGATGCTGCCACGATGAATACCGGATTTCAGAACTTCGAATCCGCCGTCGTGGCGGTCGTCGACTCGACGCCGTCGCGGATCCCCGTCGTGGTGGGACCCTGCGGCGCCGGCCGCACGTCGCTGCTGCGGCGGGTGGGCGACCGTCTGGGCAAACCGTTCTGCCAATACGTGGCGCTCGATCGCGCGGTGTCGACCCCGGAGCGGTTCCTGGCCGAACTGTCTGCCGCGTCACCGTTCACATGGGGACGCCCGGACTCAGCTCCGGAGAGCCCCAGGGAGGCCTTCGACCGAATCGCGGCGTATCTGACCAACGCCCGGTCGCCCAACGGGGCGCCCGCCACGTGGCTGCTCGACGAGTTTCTCGAACTGAAGACGCTCGAGAGTTTCCCGGGCCTTCGGCACGTCGTCGGCGAGGCCATCGATGTGCTGGCAGCCAGCCGCAACCGGTTCGTGATGACGTCGCGCTTCGTCTCGCGGACGCTGCGCACGCTGCGCGAGGCCGACGAGCGCTTCGTGGTGCTGCACCTGCCGCCCCTGACGCCGGCCGAGGTCGCTGCCGATCTTTTGCACCTCCCGGGATTCCGGTCCGACTCCGCCGAAGAGGCAGCCCGCGTGATTGTCGCCCTCACGGGCGGTCGATTGGCGTACGCTGCCGACGTGGTTCGCGCACTCGGGGATCCGACCCTGCGAGTCCGGGATCCCATCTCGGCCTTTGCGGCGCTGCTCTCGCCAGGTGGCGCGGTCTGCACCAGGTGCCGGCACAGCTATGAGTTCAGGCTGCATCGGGCGCGCGGCTACGGCGCGCTCAAGGCCATTCTCGGCATTCTGTCCGAAGACGAGCCGGTGACGCTCACCGACATCGCGGGGCGCATGCGGCGCACCCCCGGGTCGACCAAGGACTACCTCGGCTGGCTCGAGGACGTCGATCTGGTCGTCTCGCATCGCAAGCGCTACAGCTTCGCCGACCCGGTTCTGCGCCTCTGGGTCAGGTTGCACACTCAGTGCGATCCGCCAGACGACGCGCGGGTGGCAGACCTCGTGCAGCGATACGCGGTGATTCGCCTCTCGGCGGCGCCGGAACCAGCGTGATTGCAAATTGTGCAACGTGGGGCCTGGCCCCAAGTGGCGCTCGAGGCCGGGGCTTCGCACTGGAGGCCGGGTCTTCAGACGCGGCGAATCACTCGGCGAGTGACTGACGTCCGAGGCGGGCCGCTTCCTGTTCCGCGTCCTTCTTCGTGCGGCCTTCGGCCACGGTAATCACCTCGCCCCGCACGCGAAGCTCAATCCGGAAGATTCGCCGGTGGGCCGGCCCGCTCTCGGCCACGACTACGTATTCGGGGAGCGGGTCGCCACGCGACTGCAGCAGCTCCTGCATCGCCGACTTGTGATCGTCGCCCATGCCCCCATCGAGGGCGGATTCCCGCATGACGTCGTCGAACTCTCGAACGACGAAGGTGCGCGCCGCGTCAAGCCCGCCGTCCAGGTACAGCGCCGCGATGACCGCCTCGTAGGTGTCGGCCAGCAGTGCCTGCTTGCGGCGGCCGCCTGTCTTCTCCTCACCCCTGCCGAGCAGCAGATGGTCGCCCAGCTGCAGCCGCTCCGCCAGGCGCGCCAGCATCGTCGTGGACACGAGCGCCGCCTTCATTTTCGACTTCTGGCCTTCGTCGCGGTCGGGATATCGCTCGAATAACATGGCCACGATCACCAGGCCCAGCACGGCGTCTCCCAGGAACTCGAGCGACTCGTTGTCCAGGACGCCGCCGGTCACATCCTCATTGGCGCGCGATCGGTGGGTCAGCGCGTGCTCCAGCAAACCGGGATCGCGAAATCGATGCCCGAGGGCCGCTGATAATGCGTCGAACTCGTCCCGCAAGCGCACCGTCTGACCGTCGTGCTCGGTGGTCCGGTAGTCGGCGATCACATGTTGCGCCTGATCGGCATCCTCGGCACGAACCGACACGCGGACCGTGCCGACAACGCCCCGGTTGAGCGGCAGCACCGAATTGGGCACGTCGGATTGTATCGCGGCGTGTATGTCGTGGGCATCGAGCAGGCTTCTGACCACGCTGGCTTCGATGTTCGAGTGCGTGACGAACACGACCACGGGCTCAGCCATGGGCCTGCTCGACCTGCTGGTCGCCATCCACCTCGAGCAGGATGAGCGTCATGTCGTCGTGCTGGGGCGCCCCTCCAACAAAGGCGTCGATCTCGCGCAGGATGCGCTCGCGCAACTCCTCGACCGGCAGGTGGGCATGTTCCTCGATGAGCTGTCCGAGCCGCTCCTCGCCAAAGCACTCCTCCTGATCGTTCATGGCCTCGCTGATGCCGTCGGTAAAGAACACGAGCAAGTCGCCAGGCTCAAGCGGGAGCGTGGCTTCCTCAAGCAGCGAGACGAAACGCTCGCCATTGTCGAGACGCAGTCCGAGCACCATCCCATCGGGCACGAGAATTTCTGCCTTCCCGCGCGTCGATGCGGCGTACGGCAGGTGCAACAGCGGCGTGTGACCAGCCCTCGCATAGGTCATCGTCCGTGCACCCGAATCGATGACGGCGTAGGTCATCGTGATGAAGCTCCGGCTGTCCAGGTGTTTCGAGATCAGGCGGTTGGCCGCGATCAGCAGCTCGCGCGGCGACTGATGGATCTGGCTGAGCGAGAGGATGAGGCCCTTCAACTCGGCCATGTACAGGGCCGCCGACATGCCTTTGCCCGACACGTCCGCGATGAGCATGCCGACGCGGCCATCCGGAAGCGGCAGCACGTCGTAGTAGTCGCCGCCGACCTCGCGGGCAGGGACGCAGACGGCCGCCACCCGCATGCCCGGAATCTCGAGCGGGCCTCGCGGGAGCAGCGACATCTGACTCTCCCTGGCGAGCCTCATCTCTTCTTCGAGTCGTTTCTTTTCCGCTGACTGCCGCAACAGGTCCTCGATGCTGGCCGTCATCAGGTTGAACGAATCGGCCAGTTCGCCCAGCTGGTCCTTGGCAACGACCGCGATGCGGTGGCCGAAATCGCCCTGCCGCACGCGCTCGGTCCCGGCGGCCAGCTCGTGCACCGACCCGGTGATCGATCGGGCCAGCGCCATGCCGGTGGCGGCTGCGCCGACCTCGATGATGAGAAACAGCGCCGACACGGCGAGCAGGCCGATGACGAGCAGGTCGCCGAACGTACGCTTCCCGGACGAGCCCTCGGTCACAGACAGCCGGTGATAGATTTCCCAGACGCCCATGCCAATGTTGAGCGTCAACCTCTGCGCGGTTCCGGACGACCAGTCGTAGACGTCGAGCAGCGCGACCCACGGAATCGGCGTCGCCGCGCCAAGGCCGGTCGCACGAGCGGCGACGGGACGGGCCGCGGTCCGCGCCCGCCCTTTGAGCGCCGTGTTGGCCGGATCAACCAGGCTCGCACTGCCCACCGCGACGCCGGTCGATTCCTCCATCCGCGTTTTGATGATCTCGGACACCGGCAGATCGACGACCACCGCGTACCCGGCCGATCGCTGCGACAGCGCCACGGCGCGGATGACGAGTTGCGCCTCCCTGGCGGCGGCCGTTGCCGCCCCGTCGTTCTCGTACGCCAGCGCGCCCGCGAACCCCTCACAGGAAATCCACAATGGCAATTGCTCCGGCGCCTCGGCGTGTTCCCACTCACCCACCTTGATGGCCGTCGATCGCAGCACATCGGTCAGTGGCGATCGCGACACGCCCTGGCCGCCGCATCGTTTTGGATCGACGGGCACGACCGCAAGCGACAGGCCCGGCAACGCCAGTCCGCTTGACGCCTGACGGCGCCCCAGGATGGCCTCGGCAGCGGTGGCGTCCCACGCGCGTTCGAGTTCGATGGCCGCGCTGATGGCGACGCCAGAGGTCTTGCTTCCGAGTTCAGCCAGCGACGAGCGCACCAGGTACGCGCTGAGGTTGGTGAGCAGCAACCATCCGCAGAGTACGAAGAACACGACAATCAACACTGCGGGCACGAACCCGATGAGCAGATACGAGACGATCAGCTTGCGGCGTACGCGCCAGAGCAGGCGGCGCCGGGCCGTCTGGGCGAGTTTGTAGAGGATGACGCCGCCGCCGCACGCGAGCGCGAGTCCGCCCAGGCTGCTCAGGACCTGGAGACCCCCGGAAGCCGGCACGCCCGCGGCGGCCAGCGCGACGACGAGGAGTTTGACGCAGGCGCCGATGGCGAGGAGGTAGCCGGCGATGCTCCTCAAGAAGAATGCCCGGACCACGCCGAACCTGGTCGGCTGGGGACCTGGCGGCGATTGGACGCTGGCTGACCGCGGTGCCATCGGTGGTGTCAAGGATGATAGCTCAGGGAACGACCGACTGCCGAACCCACGCGAGGTAGTCCGCGCTGCCGTCGGCTGCGGTGAGCACGATGAACTCGGGCACCGAGTAGGGATGCAGGCCCGTCAGCCTGGCCTGCAGAGCCTGGACGCGGCTTGCGGTGGTCTTGATGATCACCTGCCGCTCGGCATCCTCCGTCACCCGACTCTCCCAGCGGTACACCGAGCGCATTTCGCCTGAGACCGAGACGCACGCCGCCAGATGTTCGCCCACCAACGAGCGGGCGAACGCGCCGGCGTCGGTCCCGGCTGGCAGCGTGGTGAGCACAATCACGACGTCAGACGGCTCCACTGTACGGCTCCCCGGATCCGATGAACATCCCCTTGCGCTTTCCTCTGTACAATCGTCGCGACTTAGGGTACAACAGTTGCCTGATGACTGCCACGCGCATAACCACGCGCACAGCCACGGCTGGTTCTGCGAATACCCGCAAGGGTGATCGTGGCCGTCGTCCCCTGCTGATTGGCCTCGGATTCGTCGTCTGCTTCCTGATGGTCAACCTCATCGTCGGCGAGCACGGTGCGTTCACGCTGATGCGGGCGCGCGCGCAGAATGCGGAACTGGCGCAGGAGGTCGCCAGGGCAAAGGCTGAGAACGCGCGGCTGCGGGAAGAGGCTCACCGCCTGCTGACCGATCCGGCCGCCATCGAGGACATCGCGCGGCGCGAGCTCGGGCTTATCAAACCGGGCGAGAAGCTCTTCATCATCCGCGACGTACCGGCCGCGAAGAAGCAGACGCCATAGCCGCCCTCTCGGGTTTGCCCCCTCTCGCCTGGCGTGGTATCATCAATTGATGTGGTGCAAGCAAGTGATGCACCCGTGACGCGGGGTGGAGCAGTCCGGTAGCTCGTTGGGCTCATAACCCAAAGGTCGGGGGTTCAAATCCCCCCCCCGCAACCATATTCGAGAGGGCCGTATTCATTGAGTGAATCATGAATAGGGCCCTTTCCTTTTGTGGTCGCTTATTCAGTTCCAGCTAACACCCAGCTAACAGCTTCTTGGACGCCTGCCCGCCAGCTAACACCAGCTAACAGCATCGCCGCGCTTACTCATCGATGGGCTACGTCGGGCGAGTTCGGTTCGAGCTGCCGGTTTACGTGCAGGGCGATCTCATCTACGCGTTCGTGCGCCCAACGAGAGAACTGACGGGGGCGGAAGCCCACGAGTTGAAACGCGAGCGGTTGGCGAAGGGCTGGACGGACCGGCCGGTGATGCCCGATTAGCAGCTGCTCAGGTGTGCGACGGCGAGGTCGATCGGGATTAACAGATTCTGCTCAACAGATTCTGCGTACGTTCGCGCGGTGATCGCATACAATCCGGCCACGCCTCGTCGTGCCCCCTGGCGCGCCCCTTCGAACGGCCCGTAATCCCATTACGCTTGGGACGGCTGCAGCGTATACCCCTGACGTCGCCACTCGAACCCGGCGGCAAGTGGCCGTGGGAGAGGGAGTTGCCTTGTGCAGCCAACTACGAGCCGTAAGGCTATAAGCTGCGAACCGCTGCAGCGTATCGGGAGAGAGCGGCGCCGAAGCGCCGCAGGCTAGCTAGAAGTTAGCCAGACGAAAGACAAATCCGATGAACCCGTGGCCCGCGCTTGGTCAAGAGCCACCTTTCGTGCTTCCGGATGATCGCGAGGTGATCGTCCAGTTCAACGCGAGAGCCACCGAACGAACGCGACTTGAGCTCGACTTGCTTCCAGAGCCTTTCGTAGGCAGGCTTGACGCACCAGTGGTTCTGCTCACCCTGAATCCGGGCGTCAGCGACGGTGACTTCGCGTTACACAACGACCCTGCCTTTCGAGATCGGATTCGAGCGTGTCATCGACAAGACAAGGTGGCTTGGCCGTACTACTACCTCGCTCCGGAGGTCACGGGACCGGGTGCTCGTTGGTCCGCCCGGGTTCTGGGTCCGCTCATTCGCGAACTCAGCTTGGGTGCGGTCTCGCGGGGGGTGGCGCTGTTCGAGTACCTTCCGTACCATTCTCGTGGCTTCGGGCACGCTCGACTCGAGGTCGCGTCGCAAGCGTTCACGATGGCGGCGGTGCGCGTTTCGATTGCATCTGCGGCGGCCATCTTCATCACGCGCGGAGCAAAGCTGTGGTCGACCGCGATCCCCGAGCTCGTTGGGCATCCGCACCTTTTCACGACGCGTAGTACTCAGAACATCGTCATATCGCCGCGCAATTGTCCCGCCGGCTGGGACTCGGCAGTGGCTGGGATTCGACAGGCTGGCTAACATGGCTTGCAGCCGACGGCGCGGGCGTTAAGATTTGGTGACGCGCCGCGGCTGAGCCGCGGTCGTTAGCCGGTCACGAAACGGCGAGTCATGAGCGAAACGCGTATAGATCCCTACGACACTGAGAACAGGTCCAAGGTCGGCGAGTACCTCGATCTCGTCGAAGCCCGGGTGTTGAAGCCACTCGCTTCTGAGGCTGTGCAGCAATCGTGCTCGACTACCCTCTTCCTCGTGTTCGCGACCGTTGATGCTCTCGGCAAGTTGATTGACCGTGACGCTCGGGCACGTCCCAGCGTGCGGTTCCGGACGTTTCTCAGTTTCATCGGCGCGGAATACGAAGAACGGTGTGAGGAGCTGTGGAAGCTGCGGAGCGCCCTCGTTCATAACGCCATGAATGTGGAGTCCTACCTGTCGTCCACGGAACTTCAGGGCTGGGCACATCTGAAGAGGATCGGTGGCAGTGGGCTCATCTACGTGAACACCGGTCTCGCCTCGCGCGACCTGGTCGAAGCGTTTCGCCGGATGAAAGTCCTGCTCGACACGGACGACGTCGTGGCTCGACGCGCCGCTGGCAGGCTGGAGTGGGTGGAAGACACGCAGGAGAGCGTGGGTGAGGAGGCGCTGCCAACTCAGCCTCCACAAGTCCAGTTCGTGTACGCTCGGTGACCGGCGCCTGGCGGTGCATTCAAGACGAGGGCTGAGGCAGGCCAGGCGACATTTCCGCGGCCACAAGACTAGGTGTCCGGTTCAACCAACGAACCCAAGGCCGGCTAGTCAGCAATTGTGCCCAGCACATGGTGCGATCGTGAAGCGTCGCAGCTGACGCCGAGCGTTGAGTCGATCAAGAAACGAGGACGGTGGCGATGCGCACCCCTCGGTCCCGAAGCACGTG
>Ga0315278_10002157_pt1 | contig 17477 bp, 15 predicted proteins | sample YL17G06_0_MG_FD_203880 | JGI IMG/M metagenome (GOLD analysis project Ga0315278, IMG submission 203880) | Sediment microbial communities from Yellowstone Lake, YNP, Wyoming, USA - YL17G06_0 | ecosystem: Environmental > Aquatic > Freshwater > Lake > Sediment | place: USA: Wyoming | collected... | reverse complement strand
GCGCGGCGTTCAGGCGCCATACCCACGCAACTCGGTCTATGCTTGGCACATGGCCAAGACATTGCTGATCGTTTACCACACCCTCACCGGCGGCACGCTGCAGATGGCGCAGGCCGCTGCGGGGGGTGCCGACGACGCCGAGGCGTCGCTCACGGTACGGCTGGTGCGCGCGCCGCAGGCCAGCGCTGCCGACCTGCTCGCGGCCGACGGCTTCATCTTCGCGACTCCCGAGAACCTGGCATCGATGTCGGGCTTGATGAAGGACTTCTTCGACCGCAGCTACTACCCCGCGCTCGAGCGCATCAACGGCCGGCCCTACGCCTGCATGGTCTGCGCCGGCAGCGACGGCCTGGGCGCGGCGCGCCAGGTCGAGCGCATCGCGACCGGCTGGCGCCTGAAGCAGGCCGCGCCGACGCTCGTGGTGTGCACGCAGGCGCAGACGCCCGAGGCGATTCTTGCGCGCAAGGTGATCACGCCCGACGACCTGCAGCGCTGCCGCGAGCTGGGCGCGGCGCTGGCCAGCGGCTTGATGCTCGGCGTGTTCTAGAGTCGCGGGCCCGGCGCAGGCCCGCCGCTTCGCACCGAGGAGACAAACATGATCGTCGAACGCATCTGGACCGGCAACGCCTACCGCAACTTCAACTACCTGATCGCCTGCGCTGAAACCGGTGAAGCGCTCGCGATCGACCCGCTCGATCATGAGAAGTGCCTGTCCACCGCCAAGGCGCGCGGTTGGCGCATCACCCAGGTGCTGAACACGCACGAGCACCATGACCACACCGGCGGCAACGCCGCCGTGATCGCCGCCACCGGCGCGAAGCTGATCGCGCACCACCGCGCCGGCGCCAGCATCAGCGGCGTCGACCGCGGCGTGCAAGCGAGTGACGTGATCAAGGTCGGCAAGACGGTCGAACTCGAATGCCTGGACACCCCCGGCCACACCCTGTGCCACATCTGCCTGCGCTCGCACACGGACCAGCCGGCGCTGTTTTCGGGCGACACCCTGTTCAACGCTGGCGCCGGAAACTGCCACAACGGTGGCCACCCGGACGAGCTCTACAAGACCTTCACCGAACAGCTCGATCGCCTGCCCGGCAATACGCGCGTCTACCCGGGGCACGACTACATCGAGAACAACCTCAGGTTCACGCTCTCGCGCGAGCCTGACAACGCTGCTGCCAAGGCGCTGCTGGAGAAGGTGGCAGGCCACGACCCGGCGCGCTCGGCGGTGACGACGCTGGCCGACGAGAAATCCTTCAACGCGTTCTTTCGCCTGACGAGTCCGAGCCTGATCGCCAGGCTGCGCGAGGCATTTCCCGAATTGCCCGAAGCGCCGGATGCGAAGACGGTGTTCATCAAGCTGCGCGAGCTGCGCAACAAGTGGTGAGGCGCACCCGCCTTGGGGCGGCCCGGCGCCGGGCTCATGACGACCCCCCGATCGCCGTATACGGCGATCGACCCCCGGGGGGGTATCCGCCCGCCTTGGGGCGGCCCGGCGCCGGGCTCAGGCCGCGCCGGGTGCCTTGGCGCGCCATTGCAGCAAGAGCGCACCCAGACCCGCAAGCAGCGCGGCGAATCCGATCCACCTGCCAAGCCAGGGTATCGCGCCGAGCAGCGTCAGCGCCGCCAGGGCCGCTGCGGCAGCGCCGATGCGCCAGCCCAGCTGCGCGGCAGCGGCGGCGCGCAGGCGCTGCAATGCCCAGTCGCCCAGGCCGACCGCGGCGCTGACATAGCCCAGCGGCAACAACGCAAGATAGAGCGCAATGACCAACAGCCCGAGCGGAATGCCGATCAGCGTGACGATCAACAGCAGCGCGGCGATGGGCGTGCACACGAGCAGCACGAAGCCGAGCAGCAGGCTCATGCCGGGGCGCGCCTGAAGCGTCTGCGAGACCCGCGCCAACGCCGCGGGCTGCACCGCCAGCAGCAGCGCGGCGAGCAGCATGAGCCCGAGGGTCCACAGCCAACCGGCGGCGCCCCAGCCGTAACCGTGGTGGCGGCCGCGGTGCGGCATGGGGTGCTCGTCGTTGTCGCCCCATTCCGGCAGCATTTGCTGAATGCCCCCCTGCACCTGCGCGGCGGGGTCCTGGCGCAGCGCGTCGCCGCTGCGGTAGCGCAGCGCACCGGCGATGCGCGCGTTCGGCCCGAGCTCGACCTGGCCCGACGCGGCGAGCACATCGCCGCTGATGGGCCCGTCGATGAAGACACGCCCGCCGGCGGCCTGCACATGACCCAGCACCGTGCCGCGCAGGCTCACCTGGCCGCCGGCAACGCTGACGTTGCCGGCGATGCGCGAGCCCGGGCCGAACTCGACCTGGCCGCCCGCCGCGCGCACGTTGCGCCCGACCTTGCCGTTGAGCGTCACCTGCCCGCCCGCCGCGAACACCGAGCGCGCGATGTCGGCACCGATGCGCAGCTTGCCACCGGTGAGCACGGCGTCGCCGTTCACGGCTGCGTCGGCGTCGACGCTGCCGCCCGCGGCAAACAAGTCGCCCGCAACCGGCTGCCGCACGGCGACGCTGCTGCCGGCGATGAACTGGTCACCGCCGAGTTCATGCCGCGAGATGGGGGCACTCGCGGTGCTGTCCTGCGCCTGGGCGTGGCAGACGGCCAGCGTGCAACAGGCCGCGACGAGGCAGTGCTTGAGCATGGGGTTCTCCTGATGCGTGAGGCAATGGCGCCGATGGTACGAGCTGTGAGTAGAGCGGCGTTTCGAAGCCGTTCACGCACAGCGTGCCGCAGCGGTGCGAGCCGCGTTTGCGGTGAGTCAAATCCAGGGCCTGCCGCGACGCGGTCGCACCGGTTCTCGTACCAGGTTCGCTGTTGCAGAATTCGGCACTCATGCGAGCGCACCACCTTTTCCTTGCGGCGCTGCCCCGGCGTGGCCGTGCCGCGCTGGCAGTTGCGGCATTCGCCGCGATGCTGCTGCTGGGCCACGCCGGGTGGCCGCAGGCGCGTGACGCCGCGGTCGCGCGCAGCGTCACGCCGCGCGGCGCGTTGCCGGCAGCGGAGCAGCAGGTGGTCGACCTGTTCAGCGCCACAGCGCCGAGCGTGGCCTACATCACGAGCGAAGTGTTGCAGCAGACGAGCCTGTTCAGCGCCGAGGTTTCGCAGTCGGCCGGCAGCGGCTTCGTCTGGGACACGAGCGGCCACATCGTCACCAACAGCCATGTCGTCGAAGGCGCGCGGCGCCTGTTCGTGCAGCTCGACGCGGGCCAGCCGATCGAGGCGCGTCTCGTCGGCCGCTCGCCTGAATACGACCTCGCGGTGCTGCAGCTTGCGCGCGTGCCGCGCGACCTGAAGCCGATCCCGCTCGGCGTGTCGCAGACGCTCCGCATCGGCCAGGCGGCGTATGCGATCGGCAATCCTTTCGGCCTGTCGCGCACCCTGACGCAGGGCCTGATCAGCGCGCTCGACCGCGACTTGCCGACCACCGATTTCCGTGAAGTGCCGGGCGTGATTCAAACCGACGCCGCGATCAACCCGGGCAACTCGGGCGGGCCGCTGGTCGACAGCGCCGGGCGCCTGATCGGGGTGAACACGGCGATCCGCTCGGCCTCGGGCAGTTCGTCCGGTGTCGGTTTCGCGATTCCGGTCGATCTGGTGAACCGCGTCGTGCCGCTGTTGATTTCGCGCGGAGTCGCGCCGCTGCCCGGAATCGGCATCACACCGGTGCGCCCGGACCTGGTGGCGCGCGCCGGCATCTCGGCCGTGGTGGTCGGCGAAGTCGGGCGCGGCACGCCGGCAGCGGCGGCGGGCTTGAAGGGGTTGAACCGGCGCAGCGGCGAACTCGGCGACGTGATCGTCGCGGTGAACGGCCGGCGCGTCGAGACGCTGTCGACCTTCGTCGCCGAACTCGACCGCGTCGGCATCGACAACAGCGCCGAACTGACGCTGCTGCAGGCAGGAGTCGAGCGCAGGGTGAAGGTGAAGGTGATCGACCTGGTTCGATAGCGGCGCCCGTTTCACGCAGAGCGTCGGTGATTGCTTCGGCGATTGCTTCGGTGAAGCTCAAGGTGATCGGCCTGGTTCGCTGGCGGTGCCGCGCCTGCCTGCGCTACAGTGGCCGCGATGAACGCACCGAACTCGCACGCGAACCTCGGCGCTGTGCTGGCCGAAGCGGTTCTGCGCTACCGTGCGCGCAACCCGAACAGCGAGCGCCAGTACGCGAGCGCGGTGCAGGTCTTGCCCGGAGGCAATACACGCAGCGTGTTGTTCCACGAGCCGTTCCCTCTCGTGATGGAGCGCGGCGAAGACTGTTGGCTGTGGGACGCCGACGGCCACCGCTACCTTGATGCGTTGGGCGAATTCACGGCGGGCCTGTATGGCCACTCGCAGCCCGCGATTCGCGAGGCGATTCATGCCGCGTTGGCGCAGGGCTTGAGCCTGTCGTCGCACACCGCGCGAGAAGTCGAGCTGGCGCGCGAGATTGCCTCGCGCTTCGCTTCGATGCCATTGCTGCGCTTCACGAATTCGGGCACCGAAGCGAACCTGATGGCGCTCGCGCTGGCCAAGGTGCACAGCGCGCGGCGCAAGGTGCTCGTGTTCGACGGCGCGTACCACGGCGGCGTGTTGTCGTTCGGCGCCGGTGCTTCGCCGCTGAACGTGCCGCACGAGTTCGTGCTCGCGCCGTACAACGACCTCGACGCGGTGCGCGCGATCGTTGCGCGCGAGGGCGCGGCGCTGGCTGCGATCCTGGTCGAACCGATGCTCGGCTCAGGCGGCTGCATTCCCGGCGCGCCCGAATTCCTGCACGGGCTGCGTGAACTGGCGAGCGGCTGCGGCGCGCTGCTCGTTTTCGACGAGGTCATGACGTCGCGCCTGGCCAGCGGTGGGCGCCAGGCGCAACTCGGCATCACGCCCGATCTGACGACGCTCGGCAAGTACTTCGGTGGCGGGCTGTCGTTCGGCGCCTTCGGCGGGCGCGCGGATGTGATGGCGCGCTTCGACCCGCAGCGCGCCGACGCGCTGGCTCACGCCGGAACATTCAACAACAATGTGCTGACGATGGCGGCGGGCCTGGCCGGTCTGCGCAACGTGCTGACGCCGCAGGCACTGCAGGGGTTGAACGCGCGCGGCGATGCGCTGCGAGCCCGCTTGAACACGCTGTTCGCGCAGCAGGAGGTCGCGCTGCAGGTCAGCGGGCTGGGCTCGATCATGACGCTGCACGCCACGCGCGCACCGCTGCGCTCACCCGCCGACCTGGCCGGCGCCGACGCGCGCGTCAAGGAGCTGCTGTTCTTTGCGCTGCTCGAGCGCGGCGTGTTCATGGCGCGGCGCGGCTTCATCGCGCTGTCGCTGCCGTTCGGCGACGCGCAGGCGGACACCCTGGTCGACGCGCTGGCCGATTCCTTGCGCGTGCACCGCGCCGTGCTGCCGCGCCCTGCCTGATTGCGGTCGGCGCCGGCCAGGGCCTGGGCCACAATCGCGGCCACATCGATCACGCAACCAGGAGCAGGCGATGGCCAGCGTCGGATTCATCGGGGCCTCGGGTTTGATGGGGCATGGCCTGGCCCGCAACCTGCAGGCCAGTGGCCATGAGTTGCATCTCGTCGTGCATCGCGACCGCACGCGCATTGCCGACCTGCTCGCCGCAGGCGCGCGCGAGCAGGCAACACCCGCCGCGCTGGCCGCGAGCTGCGACGTGATCTTCATCTGTGTCACCGGTTCACCGCAGGTGGAGCAGGTGGTCGACGGCCCGGCCGGCCTGCTGCGCGATGCGCGCCGCGGCAGCCTGATCGTCGACTGCTCGACGAGTGAACCCGATTCGACAACCCGCCTGCGCGAACGCTGCGCGGCGCTCGGGGTCACGTTCGTCGATGCGCCACTGGCGCGCACGCCGGTCGAAGCCGAAGCCGGCAAACTCAACGTGATGGTGGGCGCCGATCCGGCGACGCTGGAGCGCCTGACGCCGCTGCTGCGCTGTTTTGCCGAGAACGTGTTTCATGTCGGCGGCCCCGGCGCCGGCCACACCGTGAAGCTGCTCAACAACTTCATCGCGCAGGCGATCTGCACCGCGTCGGCCGAGGCCTTTGCGGTCGGCCAGCGCGCCGGCATCGAGCCGAAGCGCCTGGTCGAAGTGGTCTCGGCAGGCGGCGTCAATTCGGGCCTGTTCCAGGCGATGGCGAAGGCCTTGAGCGGCGACATGGCGGGAATCAGGTTCGAACTCGACAACGCGCGCAAGGACGTTCGCTACTACACACATCTGGCGGAAGGCCTGAATCTGCCCGCGCCTGTCGGCGATGCGGTGCACCAGTCACTCGCGCTCGCGAGTGCCCTGGGCCACGGCCGAAAATACCTGTCGTCGCTGATCGAGGCGCAGGAGCAGCTGACGGGGGCGAAGCTGATTCCGCGCTGAGCTGCGCGCGCCGTCGTGGTTCAGGGCAGGGATCGGCCTGGCGAGACGCGGCACGATTTCCAAGCGCCGAGCTGGGCGCGCCGGGTGGGTCAGGGCAGGGCTGGCTGCGGCGGCGCGGGCTTGAGCAGCACCAGCGACAAGGCCCCGACGCTGCACGCCATGGCCAGCCATTGCAGCGCCCCCAGCGGCTCGGCGTGAAGTATGGCGCCCGCAATCATCGCCACCACCGGCACCAGGATCGCCGACAGACCTGCGACGTTGGCCGGCAGCAGGCCGACGATCGAGAACCAGCACAGGTTGCCGATCGCCATTGGGACCACGGCAATGTAGAGGATCACGGCAATCGACATCGTCGACGGCATGAACCATTGCCAGTCGCCGAGCAGCAGCGCGCCGATCGTGGTCGGCACCGCGCAGATCAGCAGTTGCCACCCGGTCAGCACCATCGCCGAGACCGCGATGCCCGAGCGTTTCAGGATCAAGGTGCCGATCGCCCAGCCGAGGCCGGCGAGCAAGCCCAAGCCCATGCCCAGCGGCGCTTGCGCATAGGCCTCGAAGCTCGGCACCATCAACAGCGTCACGGCGGCGGCGCCAAGCGCGACCGCGCACACGATGCGGCGCGTCAGGCGTTCGCCGAGCACGGCCCACGAAATCAGCGCCGACCACAGCGGCATCGTGAAGCCGAGCACGGCGGCCTGGCCCGAGGGAATCAGGATCGCGGCGTAAGTGCTCGCGATGTTCCACAACACCAGGTAGAACGAGGTCGCGGTCACGATGGTGGGCCAGGCGGCGCGCGGAATCGCCAGCGACAGCCCGCGCGCGCGCGCCACCGCGAGCAGCAAGGTGCCGGCGAGCGTGACGCCGATGGCGCGAAACGTCCACACCGAGACTTCACGCGTCGCGTACGGAAACAACGGCCAGTTCGTGCCCCACAACAGGGTGAGAACGGCGAGCAGGATCAGCGCGCGCGAAGGGATATGCGGGGGGTTGCTTGCACTCATTCGGCTCCGAGGCTCTCATGCCTGCGCTGCCTTGGCAAGTGCGCTTGACGGCATCTCGGGCCGATACAATCCGGCCCCCTTTGCACCCTGACCCGCCGGCGCGAGCTGGCCGGCGCCCGATGTCGACAAGCCTGCACGACCGCCTGTTCGTCCTGGCGCAATACGCCATGCCGAAGCGGGCGCTGACGGCGTTGGCCGGCGTCATCGCCGGGGCGCGCGGCGGTGCCATCACGCGCTTCATCGTGCGCCGCTTCGTGCAACGCTACGCCGTCAACATGGCCGAGGCGGCGCTGCCCGACAGCGGCGCTTACGCCACGTTCAATCAGTTCTTCACGCGCGAGCTCGCACCCGGCGCACGCCCGATCGCGCCGGCCGACCTGGTGTGCCCGGTGGACGGCGCGATCAGCGCGTTCGGTGCGATCGAGCGCGATCAGATCTTTCAGGCCAAGGGCCATCGTTATTCGAGCGCGGCGCTGCTGGGCGGCGAGGCCAGCCTGGCGGCAGAGTTCGACGACGGCCATTTCGCGACGCTGTACCTGAGCCCGAAGGACTACCACCGCGTCCACATGCCCTGTGCCGGGAGGCTGCTGCGCATGATCCACGTGCCGGGCGATCTGTTCTCGGTGAACCCGGCCACGGCGCAGGCGGTGCCGGGGCTGTTTGCGCGCAATGAGCGCGTGGTGTGCATCTTCGAAACCAAGTTCGGGCCGCTGGCGCTGGTGCTGGTGGGGGCGACGATCGTCGGCAGCATGGCAACCGTGTGGCATGGCGTGGTGAACCCGCCGCGCAGCGGCACCTCGCGCGAATGGAGCTATCTCGAGCGCGACCTGCGCCTGGAGCAGGGCGCCGAGATGGGGCGCTTTCTGCTCGGCTCGACCGTCGTCATGCTGTGGCCGAAGCTGGCGCTGCGATTCAACCCCGATTGGCAGCCCGGCGCGGCGGTCCGGCTCGGGCAGGAAATGGGCAGGGTGCGAGCGCCACTGCCTGAGTCGGTGCCGCCGATGCGGTAACCCTAGGAACCGCAGTTGGACGCGCCCGAGTGGGCCGTGATGCGGTGCGCTGGCAAGGCGCGACGACGCGGCGGGCTCATGCCCGCGAGGCTGAGCCCGGACACAGACAGTCCTGTGGACTGGCTGTGCCTGGCGAAGGGCCAAGCCCCCGGCTTGGCGCGGCCTGCAAGGTGGAGCAACGCGGCCAGCGTGCCGCAGCGCGGCTCAATCGGGTGCGTAGCGATCTCACCCCAAAGCTGAGGGTGGTCGTGGAGATGGACCGCAGTGGACATGCGGTGTAGCCAGCGCAGGGAAGCGGTCAACTGCGGTTTCTAGGGTAACCTCGTCGCCATCAACGTCATGGAGCGCGCGATGAAACGATCCGTCAAGACCCTGGTCGAGGAAGCGATGGCCCAGGTCACGACCTATACCCTGGAGCAGGCGCGAGCGCTGCACGCCGAGCCGGGGGTGCAGTTCGTCGACGTGCGCGATGTGCGCGAGCTCGAGCGTGAAGGCGTGATCCCGGGCGCCGTGCACGCGCCGCGCGGCATGCTCGAATTCTGGGTCGACCCCGAATCGCCGTACCACCGCGATGTGTTCGCGCAGGACAAGGAGTACGTGCTGTTCTGCGCGCTGGGTTGGCGCTCTGCGCTGGCGACGAAGACGCTGATGGACATGGGCATGCAGCGCGTCGCGCATTTCGAAGGCGGATTCAGCGCATGGAAGGAAGCGGGCGCTCCGGTGGCACCGAAGGCCGACAGGTCGGACAAGCCCGCCAAGGCTTGAGCGCGCCGCGCATGAGCCACGGCTAGAATCGCTCGATTGACGTATACGTCAATTGCGCAGCAGGTCCGCACCGGGCCATCAAGGACAGCATGCCTGCACTGACCTCGAAACTCAATCCGCGCAGCGCTGAGTTCAAGGCCAATGCCGCGGCGATGCGCGGTCTTGTCGACGACCTGAACGCGAAGCTGGCGCAGGTCGCGCTCGGCGGTGGCGACGCGGCACGCGCGAAACATCTCGCACGCGGCAAATTGCTGCCGCGCGAGCGCGTCGAGATGCTGCTCGACCCGGATGCTCCGTTCCTCGAGATCGCGCCGCTCGCCGCGCTCAACATGTACCAGGAGCGCGGCGGCCAGGACGCCGCGCCGGGCGCGGGCCTGATCGCCGGCATCGGCCGGATCTCGGGAGTCGAATGCGTCGTCGTCTGCAATGACGCCACGGTGAAGGGCGGCACCTATTTCCCGATGACGGTGAAGAAGCATCTGCGCGCGCAGGAGATCGCGCTGCAGAACCGCCTGCCGTGCATCTACCTCGTCGATTCGGGAGGGGCGAACCTGCCGAACCAGGACGAAGTGTTCCCGGACCGCGAACATTTCGGCCGCATCTTCTTCAACCAGGCGACGATGAGTGCGCAGGGCATACCGCAAATCGCCGTGGTCATGGGTTCGTGCACCGCGGGCGGCGCGTACATGCCGGCGATGAGCGACGAATCGATCATCGTGAAGAACCAGGGAACGATCTTTCTCGGTGGCCCACCGCTCGTGAAAGCCGCGATCGGCGAAATCGTCAGCGCCGAAGACCTGGGCGGTGGCGACGTGCACACACGCCTGTCGGGCGTGGCCGACCACCTGGCACAGAACGACACGCATGCGCTGGCGATCGCGCGCGCGAGTGTCGCGAACCTGAACTGGCGCAAGGAAATCGGGATGCGCTGCGTCGCACCGCGCGCACCGCTGTTCGACAGCACCGAGTTGCACGGCGTGATCCCGACCGATACGCGCCGGCCCTACGATGTGCATGAAATCATCGCGCGCATCGCCGACGCCTCGGAGTTCGACGAGTTCAAGGCGCGCTACGGCACGACGCTGATCACCGGCTTCGCCCACATCGAAGGCCTGCCGGTGGGCATCGTCGCGAACAACGGCATCCTGTTTTCCGAGTCGGCCTGCAAGGGCGCGCACTTCATCGAGTTGTGCGGCCAGCGCAAGATCCCGCTCGTGTTCCTGCAGAACATCACCGGCTTCATGGTGGGGCGCAAGTACGAGAGCGAAGGCATCGCCAAACACGGCGCGAAGATGGTGACCGCCGTGTCCACCGTCAACGTGCCCAAGTTCACCATCATCATCGGCGGCAGCTTCGGCGCCGGCAACTACGGCATGTGCGGGCGCGCCTACTCGCCGCGCTTTCTGTGGATGTGGCCGAACGCGCGCATCTCGGTGATGGGTGGCGAGCAGGCGGCGAGTGTGCTGGCCACCGTCAAGCGCGACGGCATCGAGGGCAAGGGCGGCAGTTGGTCGGCCGACGAAGAGGCGGCATTCAAGCAGCCGATCCTCGACCAGTTCTCGACCCAGGCGCACCCGTATTTCGCCAGCGCGCGAATCTGGGACGATGGCATCATCGACCCGGCCGACACGCGGCGCGTGCTCGGTCTGGCGATCAGCGCGAGTTTGAACGCGCCGATTCCGGATGCGAAGTTCGGCGTGTTTCGGATGTAGGCGCTGCGCCATGAATCCGGACACGACCCAACTCCTGGCGATTGCCGCGGCACTGGGCTGGGCGAGCGGATTGCGCCTGTACCTCGTGCTTTTTCTGACGGGCATGGCCGGAGTCCTCGGCTGGGTCGAATTGCCCGCGGGATTGCGGCTCTTGCAGCACCCAGTGATGTTGGGCGCGAGCGGCTTCATGCTGTTCGTCGAATTCTTCGCCGACAAGATTCCCGGTGTCGACACGCTGTGGGACGTGGTGCACACCCTGGTCCGCATTCCGGCCGGTGCAGCGCTAGCGGCGGCGGTGTTCGGCGCCGACCACGCGAGCTGGGCCGCGGCCGCCGCGCTGCTGGGCGGCGCGCTCGCTGCCGCCAGCCATGTGGCGAAGGCGAGCACGCGCGCCGCGGCGAATACCTCGCCCGAGCCGTTCTCCAACATCGCCCTGTCGTTGCTCGGCGACGCCGCTGTGCCGGCGGCGCTGTGGTTGTCGTGGCAGCATCCGCTCGTGTTGTTCGCCGCATTGTTCGTCGCGCTTGTCACGATGGCGGCGTTGATCTGGGTTTTCGCGAGGTTCCTGCGCGTCTTGTTCAGGCGCATGTCCAATGGGATTGGCGGCGGGGCGCAACATGTTTAAGAAGATCCTGATCGCGAACCGAGGCGACCAGCCGCGCAGCGGCGCAGCGACGAAGTCAAATCGCATGGCACGCGCAGCGTGCGCAGGCGATCTCGCCTCGGGGGCTCAACGTGTTTAGGAAGATCCTGATTGCGAACCGAGGCGAGATCGCCTGCCGAGTCGCAGCCAGCGCGCGGCGCATGGGTGTGCGCACGGTGGCGGTGTACTCCGACGTCGATGCCCAGGCCAAACATGTGCTGGCCTGCGATGAAGCGGTGCACATCGGCGGCAATGCGCCGAAAGACAGCTACTTGCGCGCTGACCGCATCATCGCCGCTGCCAAAGATCGCGCTGCGCAGGCGGTGCATCCGGGCTACGGTTTCCTGAGCGAGAACGAAGAGTTCGCGCAGGCCTGCGCCGACGCCGGGCTCGTGTTCATCGGCCCGCCGCCATCGGCAATCAAGGCGATGGGCCTGAAGTCACAATCGAAGATCCTGATGGGCCGCGCCGGCGTGCCGCTCGTGCCCGGTTATCACGGCGCCGACCAGGACCCGGCGTTGCTCAAATCCGAGGCACGAAAAATCGGCTTCCCGGTGCTGATCAAGGCCAGCGCCGGCGGCGGCGGCAAGGGCATGCGCATCGTGACCAGGGCCGAAGACTTCGACGCCGCGCTCGCCTCGTGCCAGCGCGAGGCGCGCAACAGTTTCGGCGATGACGCAGTCTTGATCGAGCGCTACGTGACGCGGCCGCGCCACATCGAGATCCAGGTGTTCGGCGATACGCACGGCAACTGCATCCATCTTTTCGAGCGCGACTGTTCGGTGCAGCGGCGCCACCAGAAAGTGCTGGAAGAGGCACCTGCGCCGGGCCTGAGCGATTCACGTCGGCGCGAAATGGGTGCGGCCGCGGTTGCGGCGGCGAAGGCGGTGGGCTATGTCGGCGCCGGAACCGTGGAGTTCATCGCCGAGCCTGCGCCAGGGCCGCAGGCCGGGCCCGGCGGCACCGGCCAGGCTGGAGACCTGCGGTTCTTCTTCATGGAGATGAATACGCGGCTGCAGGTGGAACACCCGGTCACGGAAGCCATCACCGGCCTTGACCTGGTGGAGTGGCAGTTGCGCATTGCGTGCGGCGAACCGCTGCCGCTGCGCCAGGAGCAGTTGCGCTTGCACGGTCATGCCATCGAGGCGCGCATCTGCGCCGAAAATCCGGACGCGAACTTCCTGCCGGCGACCGGCACGCTCGCGGTCTATCGCACCCCCGATTGCGCAGAGTTCGAGCGCGCTGCGTTGCGCATCGACTCCGGCGTGCGCGAGGGCGATTCGATCTCGCCGCACTACGACCCGATGATCGCCAAGCTCATCGTCTGGGGCGAAGACCGAGCCCAGGCGCTGGCACGCCTGGACGCTGCGCTCGCGGGCACGCACATCGTCGGCCTGCACAACAACGTGGCGTTCTTGCGCCGCATTGCCGCCAGTGGCGCGTTTGCGAGTGCCGACCTCGACACGGCGTTGATCGAACGCGAGCGCGCCAGCCTGTTCAATGCGGCGCCGCTGCTGCTCGAAGTGGCTGCCGCCGGCGTGATTGCGCATGCGCTCGCGCGCGAGCAGGCAGCGGAAGGCGACGACCCCTGGTCACGCCGCGACGCCTGGCGTTTGCACGGCGCTGCGGTGCGGCGCTTTGACCTCGAAGCCGAAGGCGTGCGCAGCAGTTTCATGCTCGAGCGCAACCACGCCGGCGCGCAGTGGTTGCTGCACGGCGCGGAGCGCTGGCCCTTTGCCAGCGCAATCCGCGGCGCGGCGCGGCATGACGTCAGCCTTGGTCCACGGCGCTGGCCGCTGACCGTCTACGCCTGCGGCGAAACCTTTGCGGTCTACGCGCCCGACGCGCAGGCGTTGCTGACCGAGATCGATCCGATCGCGCACGCCGCCGACGGTGCGGTCGAAGGTGGCCGGCTCACCGCGCCGATGCCCGGCAAAGTGGTGGCGTTTCTGGCCGCGCCTGGTGACGCGGTGAAACTCGGCCAGCCGTTGGCTGTGATGGAGGCGATGAAGATGGAACACACGATCACCGCGCCGCGCGACGGCACGGTGCAGGCTTTGCTTTATGCCGCGGGCGATCAGGTGATGGAAGGCGAAGAACTGTTGCGCCTGGAGCTTGCCCCGTGAGCGCGGGTCGCGCGCCATGGCTTGCGGCGCCCGCACGCGGCGCAATCAGGCCAGGCTGGATTGTTGCGGGCCTCCCCCGAGTCAATGGGCCGCAACGTGAGTGATGCGCTGCCCGATGAGGCGCCGCAAGGCATGAAGCGCGTTGCGCAACACCTCGCGCAGTGCGGCCATCCGCACGCGCCGCTGTGGCTCGACGTTGCCGCGCGCACCTCGCAAGAGGCGGCAGACGCGCTGGGCGTACAAGTCGGCCAGATTGCGAAGAGCGTGGTCTTCCGTCGCAAGAGCGACGACGCTGCGGTGCTGGTCGTGACTTCGGGCGACCGGCGCGTCGACGAGGCGAAGGTTGCGGCACGCGTTGGTGGATTGGCGCGCGCGAACGCCGACTTCGTCAAGCAAAGGACCGGTTTTTCGATCGGCGGGGTTGCGCCATTCGCGCACCTGACGCCGCCCCTCACGCTGGTGGACCGCGAGCTGTTTCGCTTCGAGTGCATCTGGGCAGCGGCGGGGCACCCGAATGCGGTGTTCATGGCCAGCCCCGATCAATTGCTCGGGCTCACCGGCGCGCCCGTGGCCGATGTCACCCAAGACTGATTCATCGCGCCTGATGCAGGCCGTGCCGAGCCCCTGCATCGACGTCTGCCGCATCGACGCAGGCACCGGCTGGTGCGAGGGGTGCAGCCGCACGATCGAGGAAATCGCGCAATGGTCGGCGCTCGACGCAGACGCAAAGCGCAGGGTCTGGGATCTCCTGCTGCAGCGCCGCGCCCAGGCGATGGCGATTTCGAAAGGTGCGCGATGAAGCTGCTTCGATTCTGGTTCGATCCGGTTTCTCCCTATGCCTACCTCGGATTCGAGCGGCTTCCCGAGGTCCTGGCCGGGCTGTCGTACTGTGTCGAGTACAGGCCGGTCCTGTTTGCCGGGCTGCTGCAGCACTGGGGCCAAAAGGGACCGGCCGAGATCGAACCGAAGCGCGCCTGGACTTTTCGCCACGTCGAGTGGTTGGCCCGACACCACGGCATCGCATTGCATACGCCGCTGCAACACCCGTTCAATCCGCTTCCCTTGCTGCGGCTCGCGCTGGCCTGCGCCGAGGCGGGGGCTGCGCCGAATCGGCGCGTCGTGGAAGCGGTTCTGCGCCATGTCTGGTGTGGGGCTGGGGCGGATGCGAACGACCCGGCGCGCCTCGAGGCGTTGATGCAAGACCTCGCGCCTTGCCGCGACGCGCAAAGCCAGCAGGTCAAGGATGAACTGCGCAGCGCCGGCCAGCAGGCGTTGCAGCGTGGCGTGTTCGGCGTGCCGACGATCGAGCTCGAAGGCCGCCTGTTCTGGGGCCTGGACAGCCTGGAAATGGTCGCTGCATGCCTGCGCGGCGAGCCCTGGTTCGGCACGGGGTGGGACGCTGCCGGGGCGCCGCGCGCCGGAGTGCGACGCGCGGGCTGAGACGGTGTGCCAGCCACGGTTTGGCGAGGCTGGCAGCAGGCCCCCCGCGCCGGAATGCGACGCGCGGGTTGACGCGCGAGCCGAGGTCCGAGCCTTGCCCGGTTCAGCGCCGCCAAACCCAGGCGCGGCGCATTGCGGCCCATGCCAATGCGTGCCGTGGATCCAGTTCGCGCGCCGCAGCCGCGTAGCGGCGCCAGACGACGAACGCCATGCTGGCGAGCAACGCCAGCAGCGTGCTCGCGATGACGATCAGCGCGCGACTTGGTTTGGACTTCCGGTCCGGCGGCAGCGCCTTGTCGACCTGCTGCAACACCGGGCCCTCCTTCGCCTCATCGAGTTTCGCGATCTCGAACTGGCGCACCATGCTCTCGAGCAGCGTCTCCTGCAGTTTGAGTTCGCGCCTGGCGCGCACGTACTCGATCGCCGCCTCGGGAATCTTGCCCACCGGAATTTCCACCGCGCTGCCGCTGGAGGGGCCGCGCGCCGATTCCATGCGCGCCAACTCGAAGCGCAGCGCAGCCAGCTCCGAATTGAGCTTGAGAACGTCCGGGTTCTCGCCGGTGGCCGCGGTGCGCAACACTTTCAGCTGCACGTCGCGTTCGGCGATCATTGCGCGCAGCTGCGCGGCACCGCCGATCAGCGCCTCGGCCTGTTTGTCAAGCACGATCACGCCCGATTTTTCCTGCACGGCGCGCAGCCCGAGTTCGGCCTTGATCAGGTTCTCTTTGATGTCTTTCAACTGCTGTTCGAAAAACACGCGCCGCAGCTGCGCTTCCGAGACCGCAAGGCGACCCAGCAGCTTGGTGATCTCGGTGGCGTGCGCGTTGGCGAGATCGGCGGCGAACGCCGAATCCTTGTCGTCGACCTCGACGCTGATGACTCCGCTCTTGCGATCCGACGCGACACGCACTCTGTCAGGCATCGACTTGCGCAGCTCTTCATAGGTCTTTACCTCGTAGCGCGCCTTCAGGTCGAAGCGCGCGTCGAGTGCGCGCAGCACGCTGTCGCTCTTGAGCAGCGCGACGAAGAGTTCGTCGGGCGACTTCGCGCCGAGCCCGCCGCTCAGGCCGCTCAGGCCGCCCACCGCGCCAAGCGCCGCCAGTGCCGCTGAGGCGCCGCCACTTTGCTGCGACGCGGGGGGCAGCAGCGTGGTGCGCGCGGTAAAAATGGGCGGCAACAACAAGGCGACGACGATCGAGGCAAGCGCCGCAAGCGCGGTGCCGCGGGCGACGAGCCACTTGCCTTCGCCGACCCAGGTCAGCAGATCGACCAAACTGACCGAAGGGCCGAAGTCTTCTTCGGCGGGCTGCGCTTCGGCAATGGCGTTCGACAGGTCGTCAGGTTTCATGCCGCAGGCTCTATTTCTTCAGCGAGTCGATCGCGGCAATACCCAAGCCGAATTGCGCGAAGATCTGCGTCCAGTCCTTCAAATTGCGCACCAGGGCTCTGCCCCAGGTCTCGAAGTCGAGTTGATTCGGCACGATCACTGCATCGCCGGGCTGCAAGAGTTCGCCCTCGATCGCACTGCTGCGCCAGAAGCCGCTCTTGTCTGCGGAACTGTTGATCGTGCCGTCGGCGCGCAGGATGAACGTGTTCGACGGGTCGGCGGATTCTTCCACGCCAGCCAGCTTCATGTAATCGCCCGCGGTGCGGCCGGTTTTCCACAGAAATGCATTGCTGTTCGCCACGGCGCCGGCAACGGTGACAAAGGCCGGCCTTGTGGGCACGCTAATGCGGTCGGCGTGATCCAGCGGCACATCGGGCAGCCCGTCGAGGTTCTTGACCCCCGGCGAGAGCTCGAGCGCGATGCGGCCATTCGGTTCGAGGCGCGCGAGACGCGCCAGTTGCGCCTGTGACACCGCGCTGCTGACAGCGGCGGTGCTCGCAGCCGAAACGTCGTCGCGCCGGTTCGCGGCGTCGCGCGCCGCTTGGGTTGCCGACAACGCTTCGAGCCGCGCTATCGCCGCGGCAAGACTTTCGCGCTGGCGCCGGCGCGTTTCTTCACGGCTGAATTCGAGCCCATAGACGTAGGCCTGCGGCGTAAAACCACCGACACGATCGATGATGCCCTTCAACGTCTCGCCGGGCAGCAGTTGGTACACCCCGGGAGAAGCCACCTCGCCTTCAATCGTGACCAGGCGCGTCTGGCGTGCGACGGGAACACGCACATCCTTCTGGCTGTAGACCGTGACGACGTCGCCCGGCAACAGCTCGAGGTTGTGCGCTGAATCGCCTTCCAGCACCGCCTTGCCCAGGTTGAACGGAATCACCTGCGTGCTCAGATCCTTTTCGATCAATCGCTCGATGACCGCGTAGTCCCAGTTCAGTTCGTCGAAAAGCGCTGCCGGCGCCTTTTTTGCGCGCTTTGCCGCGAGCCGGTTCTGCAGTGCGAGATCGCTCGCGCTGTTGGCGCCAGATTCGG
>Ga0315278_10002153_pt1 | contig 17485 bp, 20 predicted proteins | sample YL17G06_0_MG_FD_203880 | JGI IMG/M metagenome (GOLD analysis project Ga0315278, IMG submission 203880) | Sediment microbial communities from Yellowstone Lake, YNP, Wyoming, USA - YL17G06_0 | ecosystem: Environmental > Aquatic > Freshwater > Lake > Sediment | place: USA: Wyoming | collected... | reverse complement strand
TTAATTTCCGGGGACTAACCTCTCGCTGCGTTGTCGGAAGGACATCCGACTGGCTAATATTTTAATTCAAAATTAATAACCTCCGGGCCAAAAACAAATCTTTGTCAATTATTCGATAATACGTTTCCAGGTCTCTATTGCATCAACTTGAAGAGTATCATTTTTATAAACTGTAGAAATTGTCCACAAATCTCCTTCTATCTTAGATTTAAAAACAATTGTGTTACCTACCATCCCTGAACCAGTATGGTATTTAGGGTAACTTGTAAAGCTATCTCCTTCATAAGTATATTCTCCACCACCCCCAGTAATTTTGTTTTCACCTTCCTGACGTCCAAACGCATAATGTTTTTTTGTAAGGAGTTTTATAGTAGGATTAGCAAATTGGTTTGTCTCATAAGTTGTATCAGGATATACAGCCTTTGAATAAGTAATTTCCCATGCACCCTCATATGGATTTTCTCCTACATCCTTCTTAAGGTTATTGCAGGCAATTATAAGAATACCTGCGAAAGTCAAAATGAAACAGATAGTTTTTTTCATAAGATTTGCTTTAGTGAATTTATATTCAGTTTCTTAACTTAACCAAAATTTATGAAGTAACCGAATACAAAACAAATTTATTTTGTGTCCGAATAAAAAAACCCCGGCATACTGATTTCCGAGGGCTAATAAAAAGTTATTGTAATAAATAGTCTAATAATTCCAGACACAACGTACAGACAAACCATATTTCTTAGGACAAAAGAACTTTTGAACGTGGTCGTTATGATCATACATGAACCGGCAGATGGATAAATCTTCGTCTTGGCCATAGGAAGTAGTCCACCAGCCACCCATTTCACCAAGTTTGTCGAATAATGCATCAGGGCTGTTAAGACGGACGCCTCCCGGAAGGGCTGAAAAGTAGGTTTCATTAGTGGCGCCGGTGTTGGGGCTTTTCCAATGATTGAAACCTGATTCTTTCAGCTTACCACCTGCTATGTTTTCGCTTCCCAGGTAGTTCGTCAATTTGGTCCATTCTACATCGCTCGGTACATGCCAACCGCTGGGGCATAGCTTGCCAGTGTTAACCGTATACCAGTTATATAGGACACCATAAGTAACTTTACGAGCTGGATCATTGTCTTGCCAGCAACAGGCCGGGATTAAGAGATTGCTCCAAGATGTTGCATTAGTTACAAGTGGAATGGATGTTCCATCATTGTACATCGTGGTTTTAAGGTTTCGAACCATCCATGTTTGGGTGCCGATAAGTATGGTTTTATAAGTATTCCCATCTTGATCAGTCATACTACCATACTTAATCCATGGATCAAGATTTATGTAAACAACATCTTTCTCCTTATTACAACTATAAAATAAAATAAAGACAGTAATTAATGTGTAAAGCCAAATTCTGTTTTTCATTTTCACATCTAATCATATTAAAGCCATTAATCCTTATTTTATCAATCATTGTTTTATCAAAGTTATGCTATCAAAATGCCAATGTCAAGTTTATTTTAATAAAAAGCCCCGGCTTTTATTTCCGGGACCTGATCGCTTACTTTAAAGGTTTTACTTCACAAATGATCTGATTTCTGCGTTGTAATCAACAACGATATCAAGCCATTCATCCAATATCTGCTGCCAACTGCCGTCACCAAATATTTTTTCATATGCCTTTTTGCTTCCCTCATCTTTAGACCACTCAGCATATGTATTAAAACTCCAAAGTATACTCACATCCACACCTTTACTAGTATGCAGGGGATTATCAAAGATGATAAAGGCGGTGTTTGCCATTGATTCATAAGCTTTCTTTAACTTCTCTGCAACCGCTTTAAACCGGTAATACTGGCCACGCTTAAGTTGCACACTCCATGCCTCATAATAGTTTGATTTCTTTAAGATGTCCATGCCATACGACAGATCGGGATTGTAAGTCCACAAACTGATTTCCCCATATGTTTCTACCAATGGATCGATTGTTTTTGCCCAGTCATCGTTATGTCCATTTTCTTTTGTGGGACGGGTGTCAAGTGCAGCATATGTCGTAGGCCCGAATACCCATACGTACCATCCAGCTTTCTCGCCGTATTCAACCTTTCTAAGGCCTGCTTTGTATTGGCCATCAGGATGGAATTTCACGTCATGAGCTTTTATGGCAGCTTCAAAAGTTTCTTCCATTCCCTTTTTGGGCAAAATGTACGTATTTTCCGCAACCGTAGTAGGTTTCTCATCACTTGTTTGTGCAAAAGCACTGCTAACATAGAACAACGCAATAATTGACATTGCAATAATCTTTTTCATCGTTTTAGATTTTTGGTTTATAAAATTATATAAAAAGGAATTGAAAATTACATATGTTCTGTACTGTCGAATTCAAATAATTACCAATTTATGCAATTATTCTCTATTTAATAGTACATTTGATGATATATATTTCTGAAAATCATTTTGTTAATATATTAACAACAGAATTTAAAGAGTTGATACTTTATTTTAATAGTCTCCAGCATCCCTTTAGATTACTACTGCTGAATACTTTAAGCGGGAAAATAGTACCGGGCTTTTAAATTTGAATAGTCACCTGGCGTCTGGATAATTTATTTTAAGAATATAATAAATTTGATAATTTTAAATAATTATGGAGAATAGTTTAGTTGAAAGTACCACCCCGGTCTACACCCTGAGTACAACTTCCACTCTTTCAGGAATTCCGGTTCATTCAATAAGGCAATACATTGATAAAGGATTGATTATACCTTTTAAGAAAGAATCCAACCGGAATTTATTTTCTCAGGTGGATATTTTAAGGCTAAAATTTATTCATAAATTACTGGATGAAGATGGATTGAATATTGCCGGGATAAGAACTTTGCTCGCTGTTATTCCTTGTTGGGCAATCCGGCAATGCTCTACAGAGGAGCGTGAAACATGTCAGGCTTTTCATAGTGATGCTAATCCATGCTGGGAGGCATCTGAAAAAGGAACACTCTGTAAGAATACTAATTGCAGGGAATGTAAAGTTTATCGTATTGTTGAAAACTATCCTGATGTAAAATCATTTCTTAAGACACTTATACCATAAAATGCAGATGATAATTTCAGATAAGAATATTACAAAGTAAACCCTGACTGCTTATTTCCGGATCTTATCCTCGCTTCATGGCCGGAAGGAAATCCGACTGGCTAATATTAATTTAAATATCTGACTTTAAAATATTACTTTAAATCCAATGCCATTTATCGAAGCTGAACCTTTTAACCCAGCCAGTGCAATTTCAATATGGCTCTCTTTTGTCCCTCCAATTGCCCAGAAAGGGATTCCTGTAGCCAATAATCCAATCCCGACCAAGAAAACACCACCACCTTCATAATCTACATGAGAGTACCAGATATTATTAGGAAATAGCGGGTCATACACCCTTTTACTATTACTTAACATTACAAAACCAGTAACTGTTGCCACGGCACCAATAACGGTACATACAGCGCCGGTTCCTTTCATATTTTTAGCCTTCACTAAAGCAAGATTCAATTGTTCCTGATTTAATGGGCTTTGCTTTTGAGCACTTACTGAAAATGCAAAAAATACAAGTAAACAAATTGAAACTAGCTTTTTCATGATTTTTGCTTTAGTTAATTGATTTTAAGTTTTTCATCTTAATTCAAATATATGAAGCAGCTGAATACAAAACAAATTTATTAAATTTATTTGTACCCGAATAAAAAAGCTCCCGGATACCAGGGTCAATGCATTTAAATTTTAATGAATATCCGGAATCATGCACATAAATTCTATAATTTTTCTACTCGAGGTGAGATTACCTTCGGTGAGCTCGTACTTCCTTTTCTGTATCACTAGATCATTACTTTTAATTGAAACTCATCGCAGCAAGGTGCTATGAGTCTTTAATCCCCATCGTACAACTATACTTAAACAATCTCGAACTTATCGGGCTTAAGCATTGAAAAGACCCTGTTAATTGTATCATGTGAAGGAATGCCATTGGGCAGATGAAGTATCTTTTTCAGAAAATCGATCCGCGCTTTACCGAACTCTTCTATTGAATCCCATGACTCAGCTCTGCATATAACAGTCAGAATTACAATATTATAGCATCAAGTTGTTAACATCCATCTAAAAACTGCTTTTGAAAAAAAGACTGTTAATAAGCCTTGCTAATTTGTTAATAGTCTTGCAGTTTTGTATTTCTTCGTGCGTTGACCCTGATGCAAATTATGATTTTCATTCTATAAAGAAAATTTTTCCAACATGATATTTGTCACTTTATCTGGTTAATAAAAATCCATCCCCCTTAGAATTAAATCAGCAAGTGTTTTTGGTTTAAGTTCTGCCAAGGAATTAAGCAATTTAGACATTCAAAACATAGTATTAACGGAGGCGGGAGTAACCAGTCACTACTTCTTTAACAACTTCCATTCTTAAAGAATCCCTCTCAAACAAGGGCCAGGAAAAGAACACCACTCCTCGTGACGGGGGTTTTAAGGCCTCTCTCACGCACCTCTTAAAATCCTCCGTTGTAAAACGTTGGTCGATATAGTACGGATACACCTGGATGCTTGGTAAAACCATATCCGGAGAACGTTTATCCATATCGACAACCACCGCAGCAATCCAGCCGGCATCTCGTTTCAGCATCTGGGAATAACACATGGGGGAAATATAATCGGCATACGGTGAAATCTTCTGCAGATCCTGCGCTGCGACCCGGACATTGGCTCCGCCAAAATCTTCTTCTCTCCAGGGCACAACATGAATATTGACCATCAAACCCGGCTTTATCTGTCTGGCCTTTTCTGCCAGTCCCTTCACCATTGTGGCGATCAGGTCGCACCGGAAGCTGTCCCATGAGTTTGAATAGTTCATGACCACCCAATTAGCTTTTTGTACCGTGGTCCAGCACGTATCCGGGATGCCAATACCTTGTTGCCGAGAAAATCCTGCCAGGCAGCTGTCGCAAAAGCAAGCCCTGTCAATACTTTCCTGCTCCCGGCCTGGATAGATCATCTCCCAGAAAACAAACTGTCGTATAAAATCGATGCTGATTCCATCAGGATTGAGCTTTTGGATCAGATCAGATAATTCCGCAATTTTCGCTTTTCGATAGGTTTCCCTGGAGGGACAGACAAATTCCACCCAGTCGTCTTTGGCTTTTATACCTTTGCTTGTGATTGCATATAGACTGCTGTCCTGTATCAGGACTTCGGGATTTTGAAAAACAGGGAAAATTATGAAGACGGGGATATTATTCTCTTTCAGTGCCTGCCGGAATGTATCATTGGCAGCCAGAGTAGGGCTGATAAAGGAGGTATTGATCCCCATGTCTTTCCATTGGGCGGCGAGGGCAAAGTAATCACCATTGTATTCGTAGATTTTTACACCGACGATTTTACCGGAATTTTGCGTACAATTACTGCACACAAAACCCATAGCCAGGATTATCAGGAGTTTAGTTAGATACTTCATTATAAATTAATTATGGATGAATAAAAATACATGGAACTGTCCCTCCTTTTCGCTATTTGTTATTCGTTTATTGAGTGTCGGGAAGGTTAAATAAACTGATTACATCATAGAAAATAATTTAACATGAATGTATTCAAATTTATTGAATTATTTCAAGGGGTGATTTGCGACAGACTCATAATATTTTATAAAACAGGAATCCCTGATATCAATATTTTCATTTTTCCGTAGATTGTTATTTGTGCAGAGATTTTTTTTTATAAGGTTCTGCTATTCGGAATATCTAAAAGCTTACAAACGACTATTCAACTGATCTTCGATTGTTCTGGGCTCTGAAATATGTTAATCCATTAATCTCTGTCATGTCAATTACTTTGAAGCCGTGTGATTCAAGAAGTCTTGAGACACCTTTTTTATCAACTTCAATGTCTATTTTGGAATCCAAAAAATTAATGAATCCCTTGTACATCCTTGAAGACAATCTATTTCCATTTTGAATTTTCCAGTCAGAAAAGCATCCGATAAAATTGGTTTTTGGTGATAAAGCATGGCAGACAGTGTGTAAAAAACTATCTAAGTGTTTTATAAGGTTCAGCTTTTTAAGATTTATTAAGGTCGTTACACCTTTTAATTCGCTGGAATCATAATAAAAATGGTGCCTTGAAGAGAGTACCAGCAAGCTGGGGTCATTTACCAGACCAAGCCAATTGAGGTAATGGGAAAAGTTTTCGCCACCTTCAGCAACCAGGTTATCTATAACAGGGTTTTCTATAGTTCGTTCAGGGTAGAATTTAGTTACGTTGAAATTTGTCCTGACTTTACTGTCAATATTGATGTCGGATTTGTTTAGAACTGAAGTGTTTTCCATAATATAGTGAGTTAAAATATCATGGTAAAAGTAGAGCTTAATAATATTCCTGACAAGTGGCTAAAGCCCAATTAGTGGGGAAATGGGAATGATATTAATTACCTTTGTCTTTGAAATTTGGACGAATAATTACGAGAATAAACAGTTAACCCCAGAAAAGTGGTGTTTCGTCAAAAATTGTGTAAAATTTATGGGCAAACCGAAATAAATCTGATTGATGAGACATCGCTGATACACTAAAAACAATGATAATCAGGCATATATATATTTATTTGTATTTATCTATTTAGAAAATATCAAATAATTGAATTTTGACTAACAGTGTAATAAATGTGATAGAAATTTTAGAATAGTTTAAGATAATTAAAATATGAACCGAGCATGTTTAGGTAAAAACACAACCGAGCTTGCGAGCTCAACGAAGCTAAACTTGCATGAACAAAAACAACATGCGAGCTCCATTGGATCCATGAAAAATAATTATGCACGGATGAAAGAAAGAAAATTTCTAAAAACCAAAATAATAATATAATTTTATGTTCTATAAATATAACTGGTGAAATGGAAAACTCTAAAATTAACCGCAGAGTATTTATCAAAAATACAGCATTATCCGCTACAGCTCTTGCTTTAGCAGGGAATTTCTCAATCGCAGGTAAACCATCTCCTCCTAAAAATATCTTGCCCCGTTGGAAAGGTTTCAACCTGCTTGATTTTTTTTCACCGACACTTCACATGCATCAGAATGAAGACAGGACCGCAGAGGATGATTTCAAATGGATGGCTGACTGGGGTTTCGATTTTGTAAGAATCCCGATGGCCTATCCCCGGTATCTTTCATTTGATCGTTCGAAAGATATAACGAAAGATGAAATATATAAAACAGACTCTAAAGTTCTTGATGAAATTGACCAATTGGTATTTATGGCCCAGAAACATGGTCTACACGTTAGTCTGAATCTGCACAGGGCCCCCGGATATTGTATAAATGCAGGCTTTCACGAGCCTTTTAATCTGTGGAAAGATAAAGAGGCTCAGGATGCATTTAATTTTCATTGGGGCATGTGGGCGGAACGCTTTAAAAACATTTCATCTGAAAAGTTAAGTTTCGACCTCCTTAACGAACCTGCTTACATAGAAGATATGAATGACCAGTTCGCTAAGAAGGGTCCCGTACCAGGGGAAACTTACCGCAGGGTTGTTGAAGGCGCCTCTAAAGCCATAAGGAAAGCTAATCCAAACCGCCTGATAATTGCAGATGGTAATAACGTTGGAAATAATGTGACCCCTGAAATAATCGACCTCAACATTGCACAGAGCTGCCGTGGGTATTGGCCGGGAACTATTTCACATTACCAGGCACCATGGGTCTGGAAAGATCCGTCGAAGGCACCGGCCCCTGTATGGCCTGGTACAATGGATGGGAAATACTACAGCCGGCAACAGCTCGAAGAGCTATACAAACCATGGATAGAAGTATTAGACAAAGGAGTCGGTGTGCATTGCGGAGAATGCGGTTGCTGGAGAAATACACCTCATGAAGTATTCCTTGCATGGTTTACTGATGTTATTGACATCCTGACAAATGCAGGAATAGGTTATGCTCTCTGGAACTTCAGAGGTGATTTTGGTATTTTGGATTCAGGACGTGCTGATGTAAATTATACAGAATGGTACGGGCATAAACTGGATAGCAAACTGCTAGATCTGCTGAAGAAATATTAACAAGTATGCGGTGAGCGGTTTGCGGTATGCGAAAAAATAATCAGGCATACCCCACGCCGTAAGCCGAATGCCGCTAACCACTTTCTATTTACAAGCCATCACCCCTTTGAAATATCCTATTGATTCTGCAATACCCGGAAGTGGATCTTTCATCTCTTTTTCAAATTCCAGGCTGCATTTACCATGGTACTGGATTTTACGAAGAGTGGCAACAAATTTCGGAATATCAATAATGCCCCGGCCAGTTTCAACTGTCTTACCCTCTTTTGAAGCTTTATCAACATCCTTGGTGTGAATGTCAAAAATCCGGCTGCTGTATTTCTCAATATCAACCGAAGGATCCTGTCCATCCCTTACAGTATGTCCGATATCAATACAGATTCCAATTCTCGGATCAAGGTCTTTGACGTGATCCCATATATCAGAAGCATTTGGATAAAGAGGATTGTCAGGTCCATGGTTATGAATTGCAAGTATGATATCGTATGTTTTTATCTTCTTCTCTACATAGGGAAGAAGTTTGTAATCAGGGGCTCCAACAATCATTTTAACTCCTGCCATTTTTGCATATTCAAAAGCCTGGTTAACCGATGCCTCTGAATTCATATAGATAACACCGACAGTATAGACATTGATCCCGGCTGTTTTGAACTTCTCAAGAACTGAATTGATCTGCTCTTGTGTGCTGTTCATCGGCATGTGGAAATCTTTCAGGGAGAGGTAAGTTATTCCAATACTTTTCATCATTTCGATAGTCTGTTCGACTGAGAATCCTTTAAAAGTATAACCAGCCATTCCCAGACTGAAAGTTTCTTTTGTATTTTCACTTAAAGAGGAAAAACCTGAGGAAGCGTAAGCAGAGGATACACCTGCTGCAAGGATGCCTGTACCGGCTAACTTAAAAAACTGACGACGAGATTTCATAATCTGAATTTTATATTATTAATATTACTATTTTAAAAAACAAAAACGTTTAAATCCCATATACTATTTATTCCTGCTTTCTGACGATCATATTATTATCAATAAGTCGGCTATTATAAGCCTGAATGATGGCTTTCAGTTTTTCCTCCATTTTTAACTGAAGTTCAGGATCTTTATCAATGAGATTATTCTCAAGGAAGAGGTCATTTTTATAGTTAAAAAATCCAACTGTCTTATTATCTATCATTTCCAAAATATGATCATTCAAATAAAGATGATAATCGCTACCGGAAGTGTTGAACGCAAATGATTCATTTGAATCATCTAAAAGATTGTTGCCAAAGGCAATATACTCCTGATCATAATTCAGATAGCTTAAAACCGTAGGCATAATATCGATCTGTTGTGCTATCCGGTTCTTAATACCTCTCAAATCGCTTCCCTGTTTAAAAAATATTATTGGAATACTATAGGAGCCAAAGTTATTCTGGAATTCCGGATGTATAGACTCATTGGTATGATCAGCTGTAATAACAAAAAGAGTATTTTTAAACCAAGGACTCGATGAAATCTCATCGAAAAATTCTCGTAATGCAAAATCAGTATAGCCTACTACTTCAACGATTGGAGCAGGACCTTTTTTAAATTTACCGATATATTTTTTGGGAACTTCAAACGGGTGATGTGATGAAACTGAAAATATGGAAGCTAAAAATGGCTGTTTAAAACTATCCAGTTTCCCTGCAAAAAATTTAAAGAAGGGCTCATCCCAAACTCCCCACATACCATCAAAATCCGATTTCTCAGGATATTGATTAAGACCGTAGTAGTCGTCAAAACCTGCAACTTTTGCAAATGAGTCAAATCCCATAGATCCGTTGGGAGCACCATGGAAAAAGGTTGTATAATAACCTTTCTTTTTAAGTAATTCAGGAAGCCCGTTAATCTGATTATTGGCATAATGCGAGATTGTATAAGGAGTTTCGAGCGAAGGCACCGATGCCAGAATTGATGGCATTGCATCGATAGATTTTTTGCCGTTTGCAACAGAGACATCAAATGTAAGACTTACTTTAATAAGGGAATCAATAAATGGAGTGTAACCCTCATAGGTTCCTCCTTCCAGCCCGGGGTTTAAAGCTCCGATATACTCCCTGGCAAAGCTTTCGAGAATAATTATAACTATATTATCATTGGAGAAAGGTTTGGTTTTTACAGGAATATAGTGAGGGTTATAAAGGTTATTAAGCTTTTCATTATCAAAAAATTCATACTTCACCAATGCTTTTTTGTCAAAAGTTCTGAAGAAACTAAACGGTGTATTCAGAACAATTGCAACATCGCGAGGGGTTTCAACATACCGTGCAGCATTGCTGATAGTTATCGGACGTGTTGAGTGTTTATAACCACCCCGTGCAGCACCAATAACCAGAGCTATAACCAAAGGTATCATCAGGATATTTATCACATAATAGACGATTCTGTTGGCAGGTGCAGGTTTTTTAGTCTTAACCTTATTATAGAGGTAGACCATCAGAAACCATGCAGAAAGCGTGAAGAGGGTTGCCGGCCAGTAATCGATCAGAAACCTGAAAAACAATTTCACCATATTCGTTTCATGCTCGAAGGTCTTAAAAACATCTGCAGTGGCTCGCTTATCGACAAACCTGTAATAAACAAAGTCCATCCCATTCATTGCAATTGCGATTCCATTTGTAATGAAGAAGATATACTTCAGAACCATCTGATAAACATCTTTGTAACGAATTTCCAGAGGTATAATATGCAAAAAAATGAAAAGAATGTTGACATATACCACGGCTGAAATATCGAATACCAGGCCTCCCCTTATTATTGTAATAAATTGACTAAGGGATACTCCCGGGAACATCTTATAATTAAACAGGAAGAAACCTATCCTGCACAATAAGAAAAGGAACATAATGAGTAAAATCCTATATGCCAGAACTACGAAAATATTTCTGGAAACTACCCAATTTTTCATATAACTACCTATCATTCATTAATTTCACTTAATCTGGTATGAACTGATCAGATAAGATATTAAAGAGTTAAAACTATAAAAACTACTTATCAGTTGCAAGTTTGATATTCTTTATCCATAATAGTACCGGAGGGAAAGAAGGTTGAGCTATCGTTGGACCATACTCAATACCAAAAGTAAAAGGCATTGCCCCATCGCCGTCTTTAGAGTTTCTTATCGGTAGTTTTGCAATTGGCATTGTCATTCTAAAGTGCAGGATACCTTCATTACTATATCTTACAGTAACTCTGAAATTATCTGAATTATCAGCAGGGAAACGTCTCGCCTCTTCACTTTTGAAACCAATCAATTCAATAGTACTTGCAAGTGAAAGAAGACCAACAGGGCTTACATCTGTAATTAAATTATTATCAGGTATATTGGGTTTGTTACGACCTTCAGAATTTTGAGAACCTGTAGTGAAACGAATTCCCATTTTCTTTGTGAGTTTGTTATCCATATTGACCCAGATTGTAAAGCCCTGTTTTAAAATCCTGGTCTGTGCTTCCGGATCTTCGATCTTCATATCAAAATAGATATTAACATTATCATTTGAAATAAAATAGTAAAGTTTACCTTTCTTTAAATAAGAATATTCGTCAGAAGGGACATTCAACTCCGCATTTCCATTCTTATTCCAAATGCTCAAAAAAAGCTTTCCATTTTGTGCATTAAGGTTTACACAGAAAAAAAAAGAAATAAATAATGTAAATGTATTCATACATAAAAACTAAACGCCAGATCTGATAGAAAGAGCATCTTAGGAACCTGGCGTTGTATGAAATAATTAATGCCTTATTCTTTCTCCACATCTTTCAGAAGTTCTTTCATATCTGAATTATTTAATTCATTCATAAGTTGATTAGTCTTTCTTTTAGCTCCCAGACTAGCCAGCATGATGAGTACAAAGATAGCAATCAAAACATACATTACGATTTTCGTGGTCTCTGGTTTTGATTTAAGTGCCTCAACAAGACCGTTATAAAGTAGCCATAAGACAAATAAATTCACAGTAAGTCTTATTATTAAACCAAGGTAAAAATTGATGTCTCCTGCAAAACCAAAAAAAACAAGGATTGGCAAAACAACTATAACAGCTGCAGTTACCCTTACAGCAGCCTCGAAATCAGTATTCCCTTTACAAATCGAAGATATAACAAGCAAAATCACCGCAAGAATAAATAATCCGATAATTGCTCCAAAGATATACCAGATAAGGGTCATTATCCCGATAGCACCAGCAAACATACTTCCGGTAACACCGATTTTAAGAAGACTCCAGAGTAATGCGATTGCACCAGCAATAGCCCCATAAATTACTGCCTTAATCAAAGGTTCAGTCATCCCTCCCGTGGTTTTCATGGTAGAGAAGTAAAGCTTCGGATTTACAAGGACATCTTTTGATTCCTTAATAAATGCATTAAAATCAAACGTTCCGTTGCTCATAGTTAAAATGATTAATAAGGTTATTAATTAACGATCAGTAAATTTAAAATTCGAGATTCCAAGTTAAATAATTATTTCTTAAAATCACTAAAAAGACAGAATATTAGTCCTCCCTGCTATTCCAGATAAGTGTATCCGTACAGACCTGAACGGTAATTTGAAAGAAACTCCTTGCCCTCCTCCAGAGTGATTATACCAGCCTTAACAGAGGAAGTAACCCACGATTCAACAGTACGCACCATCTTTTTAGAGTTGTACTGTACATAATCCAATACTTCTGCAACGGTCTCTCCATCAATTATCTGGTCGATCGTGTAACCATCACTATCAACAGACACATGTACAGCATTTGTATCACCAAACAGGTTGTGAAGGTCCCCCAGTATCTCCTGGTATGCACCCACCAGGAACACACCCAGATAATATCGTTCTTTCCCTTTTAAAGAGTGAACCGGAAGATGGTGTGATGAATTACGCGTTGAAATAAAATTATCGATTTTACCATCAGAATCGCAGGTCATATCCTGGATTGTGGCAGTGCGTAAGGGTTCCTCATTGAGTCTGTGAATAGGCATTATCGGGAAGATCTGATCTATGGCCCACGCATCGGGAAGTGATTGGAAAAGTGAAAAATTACAGAAATATTTGTCAGACAGTATCCTTGATATCTGGCGCAACTCTTCCGGCACATGTTTGGTTATATTAGCCATCTGGTAGACTTTTCGTGCAATGGACCAGAACAACCGTTCAATCTGAGCTCTTGTTTTCAGATTAATAAGGCCAAAACTAAATCTGTCAAGAGCCTCTTCCCTTATCTGCTGGGCATCATGCCATGTCTCCAGCATCCTTGATTGATTAAAGTTATCCCATAACAGGTAAAGTTCCTTAACAAGTTCATGGTCATGTTCAGTAATAATGCCTTCAGCATCCCATGCAGGAAGAGTTGTGGTTTCAAGAACCTCAAATATCAGAACAGAATGATGCGCGGTAAGTGACCGTCCTGATTCAGTAATGATATTCGGATGAGGAATATTATTTTTATTGCTGGCGTCAACAAATGTGCTTATGGAGTCGTTTACATACTCCTGTATCGTATAATTTACACTGCTTTCGCTGTTTGATGAACCTGTGCCATCGTAATCAACACCCAGACCACCCCCGATATCTACAAATTCAACATTAAAGCCGAGATTACGAAGCTGAACATAAAATTGAGAAGCCTCGCGCAATGCTATTTTAATCCGGCGTATTTTTGTGACCTGACTCCCGATGTGAAAATGGATCAGCCGGATACAATCCCTCATCTTGTTTTTCTCAATGAAATCTATTGCTTCAAGCAACTCACTCGATGTCAAACCGAATTTGCTGATATCTCCTCCGGAATCCTCCCATTTTCCGCTTCCCACACTAGCAAGCTTAATCCGGATACCAAGATTTGGCTTAATCTTCAGACGTTTTGCAATTGTTGTGATAAGCTTTAGTTCATTGAGCTTTTCAACAACAAGAAATATTCGTTTACCCATCTTCTGAGCAAGAAGTGCAAGCTCAATATAATCTTCATCCTTATACCCGTTGCAGATGATAAGCGATTCAGGATCAGTATTGATTGCAATCACAGCATGAAGTTCAGGTTTGGATCCGGCTTCCAGACCGATATTGAATTTTTTTCCATGACTTACTATCTCTTCAACCACAGGCCTCATCTGATTGACTTTAATAGGATAGATAATAAAGGTCTGAGCTTTGTAACCGTACTCCTCCGAGGCCGATTTAAAACACTTCGATATGCTGATTATCCGGTCATCGAGTATATCCGGAAACCTTACGAGTACTGGTGTGGATACGTCCGACAGAATCAGTTCGTCCAGAAGATCTTTCAGATCAACAGATATTCCGTTCTTTTGAGGAGTGACAATAACATTTCCTTTTTCGTTAATGGAAAAATAGTCAACACCCCAACCATTTATGTTATATAATTCAGCTGAATCTTCAACACGCCATTTTCTCATGATCAGTTATTTTGCCTAATTTCAAGAGCCCGCAAAGGTCAGAAAAAAATGTATTATTTACAATGTTATTAAAATAACACGAATTCACGTTAATAATTTAGGGACAGATCACGATCAGTCCCTACATTAAAATGCATTTTACCAAACAGAATTTGTTTTTAAGGTCGGATAGCTTGTCCCGCTCAGGCGGGAGAACTCGCATGTCATTATTTTCAACCAAGTTGGTGTTTTCTGAAAAACATGCTCGGTTCATAATATAAATCTCTTTAGATTATGGTGATAAAAGTAGAAATATTATTGTTGATGATTGTCTTATACTATAGTTTCTGAACAAATCAATTAAATATCAGAATATTAGAAAATAATTTAGATTATTCCAAATTTATTACGTAACTTGCGGCACTAATTTAAAAACAGAATAAAATGAACAAAGGAACAGTAAAATTTTTTAATGTATCAAAAGGATTCGGATTCATTAAAGATGCAGATTCGGATAATGAATATTTTGTACACGTATCTGGTCTGAAAGATCAGATTAAAGAGAATGATGAAGTTACATTTGAACTTCAGGAAGGCAAAAAAGGAATTAATGCAGTAGATGTAAGACTAGCTTAGTTTATCTATACAAAAATTTATTATTCAAAGCCCCGCGAATCGCAGGGCTTTTTTTTATACTCCCGATGATTTAACGACTTAAGGACAATTACACAACAAGACAATGAAACCTATTGCCTCTTTTTTTCTTCTTTTTTAGCTTTTTTTGCTGCGCGTTTTTCTTTCAGACTTTTCGTCGGCTCTTTCTTGTTCTTTGTCTGTTCTTTAGCTTTTTCGTGTGACATGGCTATTTATTTAAGTTAATAAAAAGGTATTCCAAATATAGATAAAATCATCCAATAGCATAGATATTTTCAGATTTTAATAACTCATTACCAGTCATAATAACCTGCTTGCATACTCATCTATGAACCAATGCAGCACTCCATATACAGGAACAATATAAAATGCAGGAAAGTTTAGTGCTGACGCACTTTTTTTAATTATTTTTTCCTGTGACAATAATTATTTTCAGGGTTATCAGGTGTAACGCATCTCTCATCTCCCCAGAAAAAATGTACAAATTCCCAAGGTGCAGAACTTGAAAAATAGGAAGTAGGGACATGCCATGGCATGTCCCTACAATTCGCAATACAACTCATCATCAGCCAGGTTCTTACAGGGGTACCTCCATGCAAGTCCATCTCCCTCAATAAGATCGTTGGCATGTTCCGGTCCCCATGAACCTGCGGGATAACCAAACACTTTAATTGCAGGGTTACTTGCCCATGCGCTTTGAATGGGTTCCAGAAATTTCCAGGCAGTTTCAACTTCATCATCACGTGAAAAGAGTGTCGAATCGCCCAGCATCACATCATGTAATAGCCTTTCATATGCAGAGGGGACTCTTATGTTTGCAAGATCTTTATAATGGAAATCCATATTTACATTCTTAACATTGAATCCGGCGCCAGGTTCTTTCATATCAAATTTAAGTAAGATGCCCTCGTCAGGTTGAATACGTATTATAAGCTGGTTGGCTGACAATTTACCGGATTCCCTCTGAAAAAGGTGATGAGGTGTCTGTTTGAAATGAATGACGATCTCTGTCACCCTTGTGGGTAGCCTTTTACCTGTACGGATATAAAATGGTACTCCCCCCCATCTCCAGTTATTTATATAGAACTTTACCGCGACAAATGTCTCTGTCCGTGAATTAACTGCAACACCTTTCTCATAACGGTATCCTGTAACACATTCACCACGGATAACTGATCCGGTGTATTGCCCCCTGATTACCTGCTTTGGCACATCTTCCTCCTTAATCGGTTGTAACGATTGGAAAACCTTCAATACTTCATTACGGATAGCATCTGCATCAAGAGATGAAGGAGGTTCCATTGCAGTCAGTCCGACCATTTGAAGAAGGTGATTCTGGACCATATCCCTCAGGGCACCAGAAGAATCATAATACCCGCCTCTCTCCTCAACACCGATGCTTTCTGCAGAAGTGATCTCAATCCTATCTATATAATTCCTGTTCCAGAGAGGTTCGAACATACCGTTGGCAAACCTTGTAACAAGCAGGTTCTGAACCGTTTCCTTTCCAAGATAATGATCTATCCTGTAAATCTGGTCCTCAGCTATAATTTCATGTAATGTCTTGTTGAGCTTCCGTCCAGATGCAAGATCATAACCAAAAGGCTTCTCAATAATAACCCTTCTGAAACCGTAATTCTGATCGCTTAATCCAGTATTCGCAAGGTTAACCGCAATGATCTCATACATGCTCGGAGGTGTAGCAATATAAAAAATATAGTTACCGCCAATCTCGTATTTTTTGTCTATTTCCTGCAAAAATGTAGGGACATGCCATGGCATGTCCCTACCAGAATAATCCATTGAAAGATAATAGAGGTCTTCTGTAAAAGATTCAATCAGATTTTTGTCAGCTTCCTTTTCCTCGGAAAAAGATACTATAGCTTCACTCATTTTTTTTCTGAATTCCTCAGTAGACATTATTGTCCTGCCAACTCCCAGAATTGCATATCTCTCAGGCATTAGTTTTTGAGACTTCAATGAAAATATTGCAGGGATAAGCTTTCGTGAGGCCAGGTCGCCTGAGGCTCCAAAAATTACAATTATAAAGTTCTTAGGATCTTCCATATATCTGCTCAATATGATGAGATTAGTAAAAGAATAATCTTATGGATTTAAAAGAATTGCAAGGTAACAATAAAATATCCAATTTGTTTCAGGAGAGGATGGAATATTGAAATAGCATTCCTTTCTCCTGTTTTCAGAGTTTCAACACCCTAAAATATTTATTACTAAAAAAAGTTAGTCATACTTGTTTATAATCCATCATTTTTTTCTGCTGAAATCGTTTCTTTTCATCTCTCTATTTCCCATGAACTCACCCCCTTAATCCCCCTCTCTGCTTCGCAAAGAGGGGG
>Ga0315278_10002151_pt1 | contig 17486 bp, 21 predicted proteins | sample YL17G06_0_MG_FD_203880 | JGI IMG/M metagenome (GOLD analysis project Ga0315278, IMG submission 203880) | Sediment microbial communities from Yellowstone Lake, YNP, Wyoming, USA - YL17G06_0 | ecosystem: Environmental > Aquatic > Freshwater > Lake > Sediment | place: USA: Wyoming | collected... | reverse complement strand
CGCGCGACCTGCTCATCCATATAGGAACGCATGTAGAACGAACAGGCCAGTCCGACCGCCCCGATGATGAAGAGAATAAAGGCCGACAAGGAGTCGAGATAGACCAACTGTCCCAGCGCCGTGAACGGACCGTCTCTCAGCACGGTCCGGGTAATCATGATTTCTGCCGCCACGAGCAGGCTCATACTCGTGAGGTTGATCGCGTGGAGCAGCGCGGACCGATGAATGACCAAGCTCAGCCCCCCCGCGAGGAGCGGGGCGATCAACAAGACAACCACTTCGATCATTGAAATGAACCCTTCACTTATTCCTTCAATACGGTGAGGTGGCTGGTATCCACACTGTCGAACGCGTCTTGTAAGCGATTCGTATAGATCCCCGCGATCAACACCGCGATGAGCACGTCGAAGAACACCCCCAGTTCAACGATCAAGGGCATCCCGTAGGTGGCGGCCGTGGCCCCCAAGAACAAGCCGTTTTCCATGACCAGAAAGCCCACCAGCTGCGACACGGCCTTTTGTCGCGCTATCATCGTGAAAAATCCGATGAGCACGATCGCAAGGGCGATGGCCAGAGAATCGCGGGTAAGCAGAAAACCCAGCGGAATAATGGGCTGCGTGATGAAGAAGGCCAGCATGACGAGGGCCCCGCAGATCAGCAGGCCGGCCGGCACGTTGACGTTCATCACCAGCTCTCGTTTGACGTTGAGACGCTCGATGACTTTCTTGAGAACCCTCGGGATGATGACCACTTTGATCAGGCCGGTCAGCCCGGCCGCAATGTAGATATGGTGATTCCCGGTCAGAAAGGCCACCAGCGCTGCCGTCAGGACGAGAAAGACCGATTGCAGCGCGAACAAGTCGACGCAGGCTGAGAGCCGCCGCTGCGCCACGATGGCGAAGCAGGTTAACAAGAGTAAGGCCGAGCACAAGTCGACGAGTTGCGATCCAATGTGAGAAGAAATCTGCATCTGGTCAGCTCCGAAGAATGTAAAAGAACAGCAGTCCGAGCAGCGCCAGGATAAAGGCGACACCCAGGAGGTCCGTCACGCGGAACAATCGCAATTTTGAGAACATACACTCGATGACCCCGATCAACACCGCAAGTCCCGCAATCTTCAATAGGTAGGCCACGAGCCCGATCCCCATCGCGGTTGGCGCCAGCGTGGTCGCAATTCCCCAGGGCGCGAAGACGTTGGCGATCAGAGAGAGAAACACAGCCAACTTTAGGCCGGCTGCCCACTCGATTAAGGCGAGATAGCGGCCTGAGTATTCCAGAACCATCGCCTCATGGATCATGGTCAGTTCCAGGTGAGTGGCCGGATTGTCCACTGGCACACGGCCGGTTTCGGCGATGGCCACGATAAAGAGGGCTGCCAGTGCCATCAGATATGGCGACGGGTCCGTCACGATCCCTTCCAACAGCGCGGTCTTATGGACAATGGTGCTTAAGTTGGTCGACCCCTTGGTCAACGCAATCGCAAAAATAGAAAGAATCATTGCCGGTTCGGTCAGGGAGGCGACGATTGCCTCGCGGCTGCTTCCCATCCCACCGAAGGATGAACCGGCATCGAGGCCGGCCAACATCAGGAAGAACGTCCCCAACGCCAGTAAATACACGAGCGCGATAATGTTGCCGGCAAAGTTGAGCGGTGTCCTGGAAACAAAGACGGGGACCAACAACCCCGCGGCCAGCGTAGAAGCAAATACAATGTACGGCGTCGCGGTGAAGATCCACGAGGTCGTGGTCGAGACCACCGGCTGCTTACGGAAGAGCTTGGCGAGATCCGCATAGGGCTGAAAGACACTGGCTCCCCGCCGTAATTGCAGACGCGCCTTCACCTTCCTGATCAGCCCCACGAGGAATGGTGAGACGGCCAGCAAGACGATCGTTTGGGCAACAACGAGAATAATGGCTTGCAACATCGGGTTACACCGCGAATAACAGCAAGACGATAAGTGTGACGAAGATATACGCCAAGTACAGGTGCAGACTTCCCCCCTGAATCACTCGTAGGCGCTCGGCCATGCCGATGAAGCACGCGACCACGGGATCGTAGAGATATTTCTGGAAGACCGGCTCGATGTGGAACTCGAAGTGCCGACGTTTGGCGAAATACCGCGACTCTTCAAGCAACTCTGTCTCCAACTTCACCGTCGGCTGATAAATCGCGCCGAAGACTCGCTTGATCGGCTGGACAAAGCCGGTTGCGGTATATTCCATGCGTGCGGTCAGGTTGATTCCGCAGCCCCACGTCTTGTAGTACCGCTGCTTCACCAGACCGCCGAATGCGACGACGAGCAACAGTCCGAGTGCGGACAACACAATCAAGAGGAGCGCCAGTGCCATGGGCGAAAGGCTGGAGAATTCCACATTCACCGGGGCCAGCGCCCAACCATCCAGTGCCAGCACTTTTCCCTCGATCGACAGGCCTGCAAGTGGCGCGACCACCCGGTCCAACATCGGGACGACGCCCATCGGCGCAAGGCCGAGAAACACGCAGACCACCGCCAGCAGGCCCATCGCGATACGCATGGTGATCGGCACTTCCTCCGCCTGTCGCGCATGGGAGCTCCGTGGCAGGGCCAAAAAAGAGATCCCGAATGCCTTGGCGAAACAGGTCAGAGCCAACACGCTGGTCAGGGCCAGCATCGCCGCGGCAAGCGGAAGCATGAGTTTCAGCAAGACGGTTGGGAGGTGAAAACTAAGGAAGAGACTTTGGAACACCAACCACTCGCTGACGAATCCGTTGGTGGGAGGCAAGGCTGAAATCGACACGGCCCCGATCAAAAAGAAGACCCCGGTCCAAGGCATGCGTCGGAGCAGACCACCATACTCCTCCATGTTGCGCGTGTGGGTGGCATAGAGCAGCGAGCCGGCGCCTAAGAATAGCAGCGCCTTGAACATGGCATGGTTGATCGTATGATAGAGCGCGGCCAGCAATCCCAGGGCAGCAAATTCTGTGAGCCCGTAGGTCTGAAAGATCATGCCGGCTCCAAGGCCCAACAGGATGATGCCGATGTTCTCCACGCTGTGGTACGCAAGCAGACTTTTGAGATCATGTTCCATCAGCGCATACATCACGCCTAACAAGGCTGACACCGCACCGATGACCAGCACGACGAATCCCCACCACCAAGGAAACTGGCCTCCGAGGAAATCGAAGTACACCCGCACGAGCGCATAGATGGCCGTCTTGATCATCACGCCCGACATAAGCGCCGAGATATGCGACGGCGCCGCCGGGTGCGCGTAGGGCAACCAGACGTGGAGCGGCACGATGCCCGCTTTGGTGCCGAAACCGATCAGGGCCATCAGAAAAACCAGGGTTCTCATCCATTCGGACAAGGGCTGCTCCGGATGCCGGAAGGCCTCGAACGAGAACGACCCACCTCCCTGGAAGAAGATCAAGAAGGCCAGGATGATGAACGCCGTTCCGACATGCGTCATGATCAGATAGAACAAACCCGCGTATCGCACCTCGGCCTTCCCCTGTTCCGTCACCACGAGGAAATAGGACAGCAACGACATGAGTTCCCACACGATCAGGAAGAAGAACCCGTTGTCGGCGATCACGACGAGGATCATCGAGAGAAGAAACCCGTTGAAGAGTGACCCGAGCACAGCGATCGAGGCCCGCCCATAGAATTCGGTTACGTACCCGAGCGCATAGATGGAAGCGGCCAGACCGACCAGAGAGATGGCCAGCACGAAGAGGGCGGCGAGGGGGTCAAGCCGGATCGCGAAGGTCAGAAAGGGAAGAGTCGAGGGTAAGGACAGTGTCAGCGGTACGGAAGCGAAGAGGCCGGCGATGCCGAGGATGATTCCCATCAGACCTGCGACAGCCGCAATTCCGTGAGCGATCAGATTCTGGATTCTCGGTCTTCCTGGGAAGCAGGACGGAAGGACAATACCGGCTGCATAGATCGCCAGCATGCCAATGAGTAGGATGGTCATCGTTTAAGAGTAGTCCTCAAAACTGTGAGACAGGAGGCCGGAGCGTTCCCTCTGGACATCCAAACAGGATGTTTTGCCACATCAACGAATACTCATAGAGAGGCAACGTGCGACAGAGCCGGATTAAGTCCGCGAAACTGGTTCATTGGAATTTAGGTTCCTCCATACGACCTTGCCATTTCCGAATAGCCAGAAGAAGCCATACATCGTGAGGGCTTTCCCTCCAAGCTGTTCTTGGCATCGAATGTCGGCAACCCAGGCGAGCACCTTCACGAGACCGCCAAATACCAGGGCAATCACCAGCACCCCCACTCTATCCACCTCTGGGATTTGTCAAATTTGTGCCATGCCTACGGCCAAGGCTCTGACGGCGAGACCAAACAAACCAATGGCCGGTACATCGATCCGGCGACTGACAGTTTCGGACTTTGTCATGTTCTCCTTCTAGAGATCCTCGCCCAGCGGCACCCAGTGCCAATCAGGAATCTTACTCCACCAGATGGCGCTGGGTGGTTCGCACCCTGCTCACTCCCTGTTCAGTGATCCTGCTTGTGGATCATTGGATCGATCTCTCTCTGTGTTTCCTCGAGCACGTTGTAGCGAGTGTACGGATGATCCATCACCTCGTTGGCATAAAGCCGCCCAGTCGGGGCCGGGACCACGATATTGGCTTCCACGCTCGTCTTCGGGCCGATGGTGACGGTTTGCTCGATCTCGGTACGGATATAGGGATGCCAGATGACCAGCTTATAGGTGCCCGGCGGCACATCGGTCAGGGTGAACCGGCCCTGCTCGTCCGTCTTGGCAAAGTATGGATTGGTGATAGCCAGGCCCCAGCTCTCCATGTAGGCGTGGAAGCCGCATTGCATGACGAAGATCCGGCGGCCCTTGCTGAGATTGACTAGTTGCTTCATCGGCGGGCCGGCCATGTGTTTGTGATACATCCCGGCATCGGTGCGATCCTTCAAGTTGCGCGGGTGTGCCGGATTCATCGGCAGTGGGATGTTAAACAACACGCGCGCACCCAAATTCGACGTTTCATAGGCCTGAATGTCGTGCATGACGGGGTCCATGTTGACCACCGTCACCGTTTGATCGTCCCGCACGACGGTCGTGAACGGGACGAAGAGGCAGTCTTTCGCTTCGATTAGCGGGACGCTCTTCTCCACGAAGGGTTTACCTTTGTCGATTCCTTCCAGATAGACCACCACATCGCGAAACTCACCCGCTGGCCCGACCTGGAACGGTTGCAGGATGCGCCAGCCTTGCCCATCAGAAATGCGCCCGCAATAGAATTGGTCCGGCAAGGTCGTGAGATTGTAGCCCTTCGGCTTCGGCACCTTACCGTCCAGCGTTACGGTGCCGACGAGGGTTCCGCCCTCCGATACGATTGTTTCTTCATACGCCCAGGCCACTTCCCCAACTCCAGCGAGCGCGGCAATCAGCGCGGCACATAGATATCTCACGGCATTCTCCTCTGGTTCTCTGAATAGTTCCTGATGAGCGACAGACTGATTCTAACGCTAGGAAGCCTTCGCCCGCTTCAACCGTTCAACGGCGTCCGCTATACGCTGAATCGTAGTGGCTGTCAGGTCACGGATTGTGATGTGCGCCTCATCATCGCCATTGAAGGTACAGAGCGCGATGGTGAAGCAGTTGGTCCCGCCACGGATGATCTTCAACGCGATATTGGACTGGTGGCAATGGACGCCGACGAAGAGACAGACATCGATCTTGTTCTGCCAGATGGTCAGGTTCGGATGGTTCGGGTTGATCTCTTTCTCCGGCTCGATCTTCGGATACTTCGGGCGGTAGTCGGGCATCGGAATGAGCTTGGCCGGGATCGCCTTGGCCAAGGCCTTAACGACCTTTGCCTCTTGTTTGGCCTGTTCATTCCAGGCCCACAGCACCAACGGTCCAGGGAAAATAGTGGGATTCTTGGCATTGAGGAGCCGCCGCGCTGCCTCGTCAATCGCCTGTTGCTCAGAGACGACCTTACCCAAGACAAGGCCTTCTCCCTTCGATGGCAGCACGACCCCCCGTGATGAAACGGGAGTGGCCAAATAGCCTTCCGGACCAACGGTCATTTCATGCTGACTCATCCTGGACTCCTTTCGAACGTTTGTTGTGTGTTGCTCCAAGGTCTTCCCTCATAAACAAGTCCATCGCCGTCAGGGCCGTTCCATTTTTGGGAATGACCACAGAGGGTCGAAACGAGCAGGCCCCCTCGATGCGATCCGCATGCGGCCTCGTCTGACCGGACTCCACCACCACCACGCGTTTTACCGTACCAGCGAACGACTCCAACTGCGCCACCGGCAACGGCACAATCTGCTTGGGATACAAGGCGGCTACGCTCATGCCGAGATTCCGGCACAGCATCAGCGCGTCACGAACCACGCCTTGGGTTGACCCCCAGGCGATAAATCCCACCTCCGCGTCGTCCTCCCCCTCACGCTCGGCCCACATGTTCGACATCCCATCTGCTTCCGCTCCGGCGATTCCGCATGCGGCATCCCATTGTTCCCCATTCATGGCCGCCGCCAATGCATTGCCCCCGACACTTTCGAGGCGTGCCGTGAGGGTTTCTTCGACCACGACTCCTACCACATCGGCCCGGTTCGTCTCGATCAATCGGTGCCCGACGACCAACAGTCGCAATGCATCGATCGCATCAGCCGCGATAAGGACTCTCGGGTCAGAACCGTCATTCAGCGAGGACATGATCGAGGCATCCTCTCCACGAAACAGCGCGAAGACGTTCCCCTGCGGGCCTCGATAGGCCTGGACATCTGGAAATTGCTCGCTGTGCAGCACCGAGACCATCTTGTCGGCGATAGCGAGGTGTCTGGCGATCCACTGTGGTGGCGATCGTTTTAGCTTGCCAGCGCAACCCGTTCCAGCCTCGCAGTAACTCGCAGCAAACCCGAGTTTCACGGCGTTCTCCGGACTCAGTACGATGCGCGTATCACTGCGTCCATCCAGTGGAAGGGAATGGATGTCATGTTTGACAAGCGAACGGGACGCAAATTGATAGCCGCTGTTGAACAAGCGGGATGACGAGAGAGATTTCAGACAGAACCGTCGGGCCTCCTCGGAGAAACCGAGTAGCTGGGCCAGCACTCCCATCGCCACAAATCCTTTCCCCCATGGGTCCTGGCTGTACTGCGCGTTCAGTTCCCGGAGAGGAACCGGGTAGGCGATGACCCCGTCAGGCAAGGGAGAGTGAAGCGTCACCTGTTCAGGCGGTTCCCAGACAAACACGCTGCCCGGTTGCAGACCGAATTGCCGGAGATCCAGAGGGCCCTGATCCAGATATACGACGACATCGCATCCATGCCCCATTGAATAGAACGGGCGCGATGCAATTCTGAGGCGCAGCACCAAGTGCCCTGAGTCGCCATTCAACCTGCCGGTCTGAACCATCACCTGGCAACCGTGAAGGCTTAAGGCCTGGGCGATGGGGGCCAGGTCATCGATGAGACCCGATGCGCTTCTCCCGACGATCTTCACCGTCAGATCGAAGTCTTGATTGGGACGCGCGGGAAGCCATGCTGAAAACGGAGCCATATCGATCTGTTCCGTACTAGACACGATAACTATTTTCCACCTCTAGGACCGCTGTCACCTTCATCCACTGGACGGCATAACCGTTAAGGAATAGATGGTCATACACTGCAGCCAGAAAGGTGTGCCCATCGTGGGGCGAGACAGGACTTCCCTCCCAGCTCCGGACCCCTCGTCGGAGCGTAGCCCGCAGACCGGCATGACTCGTCGCGATCGACCCTGTGACCGGATCGAACCAGACGATCGCCGTACAGCCTCTCGGGTACTGCACGATGAGGACGTCGGTGTTTCTCTTCATGGTCATGACGGTAGTTCCAGGATTACTTTTTCTTCTTATTCCTCGCCGTGGTGGTCTTCTTGGCTGTCTTCGCCGCCGGCTTAGATTTCTTCGCTGCTGCCTTACGCTTGGCTGCCATGAGTTCCTCCTCTGTTGTGTTGATGATGATTACCCCGCCTGCTCGCGGAGCCTGACTACTTTGCCCTCCACTCTGGTACTGTGCAGCAACTGGTTAAAACTATCGTTCAGCACGTCGTTGACCAATTGCTGTGCATCCTCCGGTTCAAACCACCATACAGCCCTTCTTCGCTGTCATAGTCCTTGCTCCTCTCCGCTCACCGGACGTAACTGGTTGGCGTCGATCGGCATCATCCTTCACCAACTCCCATCACCGAATCGTCTCGAAATATGATGACCTCGATCCTTTCGGTTTCCAGCCATCCGGCATGCTCCGCAAGGGTCGCTACCACAAAATCTCCGGGACGAATTTCGTCGAGGCTCAGCCGCTCAAAGCCTTTCAAAATCCTGGCACCCACTCCCACAATGCACTCGGTGCGGCGAGTCCCCAATGGGGTCCTCATGTGCAGCACCAGGCTCGGAGGAGACTTCGGTTGGTTCACGACCGATTCGACATGGCCCCAGATTGCCGACATGATGACCCCTCTTCACCCGATGCTAACGAATGGTAAGACCGAACCGCCCGTGATTGTCCTAGCCGACGACGGCCTGCTCCGGTCGAACGTAGATTGTGTCGGCATCCAAACTTCCCTCCTTACCATGCCGATAGGACAGTTCCACGAACTCGCCCTCCCGTAGACCCGACACATCAACCGGCTCGGTTCCTCTGGCGATGAGAGTCTGTGCCCCAATGTTGGCGCGGATTCGTATGATGATTCCACCAGGTAAGAATGTCCTCACCTGGATATGCGGAGAACGCGCCGACAGTTCGTCTACGTTCTCAAGATAACCCCAGATCATGGGCATGGTCCCTCTCACAGAGCGGACTGCAGGGGCCGCCCGGTTCGTTGCCGGCATCGAACCACCCCCTCTCGAGCTTTCAAACTGTTGGGATCGCAGACCAGAACTGCGTTCCAGTTGAACAGGGCCTCTTCCGATTGCTCCAGTTTCTCCAACAACGTGGCCAGTTCGCACCGTGCCAAAACATCCGATGGACAAACCGCCAGGGCATCCTGAAGGCGACCGATTCGTGCGATCCATTCCTCGCTCGGCGCATAGGGCAAGAGTGCTGGTGGTTCCACCGAGCGTTCAGCTTTCACTGCCATGCTCGCGCTCCTCTTTTCTTTGGCCTTCTTTCCCACGCCGGACTCGCACCCTTTACGCCGGACGTGGATTCACTCGCTCGACTCCAGGGTTCGCGCGAACCTGTGTCTCGGTCAGCCGGACATTTTTCCCGTCTTTCGGCATCTCGATGCCCAGTTCCTTCCGGACGGTTCGAAAAATGTCGATGACATGGTCCATCTTCTTCACATCGAGATCCTGCACGCTGAGCATCGCGTCTTCATGAATGTCATGGCAGTAGGCAATCGTGAGACAGTTCGTTCCAGCCCGCACCATCCGCAACGCCAGGTTGGCGTAATGGCAGTGAATGCCGATGAACAGGGCCACTTCGATTTTGTTTCCCCAGATCGTCAGGTTCGGATGATTCGGGTTGATGACCTCTTCCGGATCGATTTTGGGGTACTTGGGCCGATAGTCCGGCATTGGAATGATCATGACGCCCGGAATCTCCGCCGCAAGTCTCAACAACGCTTGCCCTTTCGCCATCCATTCCGCATGCCAGGCCCATAAATACAACGGCCCCGGAAATATCGTCGGATTCTTCCGAGTAAACAGTTGCCTTGCGGACTCAGCGATGACCTCATCCTCTGGGGCATGGTCACCGTACGACAGCCCGAATCCGGAATCGGGATGAGTGACACCAAGCTGCATCGCACAGGGCGGATGGAATCCTGCCGGGCCTACGTCGATCAGACGTTCGCGCTTTGCGCTACTCAATGGGTCCATGAGTCGTTCCTTTCTGCATTGTGTGCTGTGACCGTCCTCCTCATGAAGACCTCTGGGCCGAGATCATCTTGTCGAACGACGGTGTCTGTTCATTTCAAGTCGCCAACCGGCTCAGTGCCCTGACATCACGAAATATTGCATACAGGACGATCACCATAATCAGCGCGATAAGCAGGTTGAAATTCCATCCTTCCGGTACGCTGCTGATTGCCAGGACAATAGCAGCCGAGATGCCAGACAACTTCACAGGGCTCCCGACTGCTTCTCGTTTGTCCTCGAACTCATCTCACCCTGCGCCTCGTTGCGCTACCAAGCGAACCATTCGTCTCTGCCGCCCCGGAACGTATGGCTTCACGACAGGGTTTCCTTGAAGAGAGCCACGAGTGCCAACAGTGTGACCGAGAGGATGCTCAGGGTAAACGCCGACTCAGACAACACATAGACACCGACTGTGACCAAACAGCTGCTCGCAAGAACTTTCTCAATAAGGGGAAGTTTTCCTGCGTTCCTGTTGGACATACCCCTCTCCATCTCCGATCGATTGGTCGTGACACAACCAGGGCTACTGCATGGAAGGTGCCGCAGAACGAATGAGCGTCTCGACGAGATTGTGGTGATGAAAATCGAGGACTTACGACATCAGCGTGCAGAGCAAGGCAGATTGTATGGCAGCTGCTGGAGATCCCTCTGCATTATTTGCAGATTGAGGCTCTTTGCAAGCGTGTGGCCTCTGCAGTTCTTGCAGAAACAAGGTGTGGGCGAGAGCCTGGCGGGCAATCAGGCGCTTTCACTTGCGCAAGATTTGCGAATGAATTTCTGTGAGAGATAGAAAGGGCACAGAGGGTGCCGGAACAATTGGTCCCGGAGACGCTATCTTTAATCTTATACGTGGGCCCTCCTTACTTGCCTGAATTACCTCCGGCAGGGGGCGGCAGCCTTGAACTGGATCTTCCCGGGCACGGCCATTCTCTGTCTAGTGGTTCGAGGCTCCGCCTGATCACCGACATGAGTTTTCTCACAGATCGGACTGCAGAGGTTGCCCGATTCGTTGACGGCACCGAGCCACCCCCGCACGAGCTTTCAGACTGTCGGGATCGCAGAGCAGAACTGCGTTCCAATGACACAAGGCTTCTTCCGGTTTCTCAAGTTCTTCCAGCAGCGAGGCGAGCGTACATCGGGTAAGGGTATCCGTAGGACAGTCCGTCAACCGCGTCTGCAACAGGGGTACCCACTTCATCGGTGACGTGCCGGACTCAGATTCGGTGGTTGGACTCGGCTGTACTGATGGGGTGCCGATGTTCATTGCCCTGCTAGCACCCCTCCGTTTTTTGTTTTCTTCCTTCAAGATCCCTCCGGTCTCGTTCGTATAGGTCATCATCAGCTCCCGCGTACGAGAACCAGAGCAGGAAAAATGCCATGAATGGGCCAGTCAATATTGCTGAGTGAGATTGAAACAAATTGAGGGCTTACGGTGCTTCTGAAGATGGGCAATACATCCCACCCTCTGATAGCTCATCGACTGCTGCAAGAATTGCAGATCGCGTGTCCTCCCAGACAAGCAGACACTGTCATTCTTGTAAAATCAGCAATAATCCTACGCCTATCAGCACAGGGACGAGTGCACAGACATAAGAGTTCAGCATCAGGCAGGGGAACGAGTCAGACGAGAGGAGTTCGAATCGAACGGCCGAACAGAGCGCGCGCTTAGTCCCGGATACCGTACTCTTTGATCTTATATTGGAGGGCCCGGAGACTGATACCCAGTAGCTTGGCAGCCTTCTCTCGATGGTTCGTGATTTCTGTTAACGTCCGGTGAATCACCTCTCGCTCAAGTTGATCCAGAGATGTTCCCAGTGTCACCACCATTGTACGCGCATCCTCCTTGCTGGCCTGGATTTCTTCCGGCAAGTGTTCCGGCTGGATCATCGCATCTTTCACCGTAACCACCAACCGCTCCATGAGGTTCCTGAGTTGGCGAATGTTTCCGGGCCACCCATACAACCGCAATAGCCGCATCGCCTCCCGTGACACGTCTTTGGGCTCACGGCGGTGCTGAGCAGCGCACTCCGCAAGAAACCGGTCCACCAGCAGGGGAACATCGTCCGCTCGATCACGGAGCGGCGGGAGACGAATGGGCACGACATTGAGCCGGTAGTAGAGGTCTTCCCGAAAATCTCCCTGCTTGACCGCTTCTTCAAGATTTCGATTGGTGGCGGCAATGATTCTGGTATCGACTTTGAGCAGCTTCGTTCCGCCCAGGCGCCTGAATTCCTTCGTCTCCAACACGCGCAGAAAATCGACTTGCGATTTGAGGGACAGCTCGCCCACCTCATCCAACAACAGCGTGCCGCCGTCGGCAAGTTCAAACCGCCCCATCTTGGTCGCCATGGCGCCGGTAAACGCGCCTTTTTCATAGCCGAACAACTCGCTTTCGAAGAGATTGTCCGGCAGGGCTCCACAATTCAACGTGATGAACGGGCCGTCGGCTCTGGGGCTCTTATGGTGGATCGCCCGGGAGATGAGTTCCTTGCCGGTCCCGCTTTCTCCTGTGAGCAACACCGTGACATCGCTGTCCGCCACCATTTCCACCAGGCTGTAGACCCGCTGCATAGGCTCGCTCTCGCCGACCATTTGATCGAAGCGCGTCCTGGTTTCGAGGCGATCTCGGAGCTGCTTGTTCTCGGTCGTTAATGCGTGTCGCTCCAGCGCCTTGTCGACCACGATGGGAAACCGCTCGCGATCGATGGGCTTCGTGAGGTAGTCGTAGGCTCCACAGCGCATCGCCTCGACTGCCGTATCTATGGACCCGTAGGCGGTCATCACCACGACTTCTGTGTCCGGCCATGTCCCTTTCAGGCGCCGCAGAAACTCCATACCGCCGATTCCCGGCATCCGAAGGTCGGTGATGACCAACTCGGCGGGGGCCGCTTCCAGTTGCACCAACCCTTCCTCTGCCGTGGCAACTCCGCGCACCTGGTGCCCCTTCTTCTCGAGCATCGTGACCAACGCCCCACGGATATTGATCTCGTCATCCACGACGAGAATGTGTGCAGATGGCTTCATGAGGTCACAGCTACTGGTTGCGCCTCTTCGACTGCGACAGGGAACGTCAGCACCGCAGTGGTGCCGATCCCCGGCGTGCTGGATACCTGGATGGTTCCACCATGATCTTCCATGATGCGATAGGCGATGGCGAGACCCAGACCGGTTCCGCTGGACTTCGTCGTATAGAACGGTTCAAACACCCGCGCGAGTTCTTCTTTCTTGATGCCGATTCCCGTGTCCTTCACCGACACAACGAGCCAGCGCGTGCCGTTGGCGTGACGTGCCTCGGCCGCGACGCGGCAGAGCCCGCCGTTCGGCATGGCATGAAACGCATTGACCACAATGTTCACCAGGACTTGACTGATGGCCGTCTCGTCTCCCAAAACGGACGGCAACGGTTCCTCCACCGTCTGTTCGAGACGAATCTTCCGCTCCTCCGCCTCGAATTGCATCAGCGCCATGATGTGCTCGATCAGGGCGGAGACGTTCACCTCGTGGAGGCCGACCGACCCAGGGCGGGCGAACTTCATGAAATTGTCGAGAATGACCGAGAGGCGGTGGCATTCCGCGTTCAAGACATGGAGATAACGCGCTCCCTGCTCCGGCAGGGATGCACGCTCCCTGAGTTCCTCTTCCAATAGGTGGAGGTTCAAGTCCATGGCACTCAGGGGATTCCGCAACTCATGGGCCACTCCCGCCGACAACGTGTGTAAAGCGGCCAGCTTATCCGCGACGCGGACTCGTTGCTCAAGCGCAAGCCAGTCGGTGACATCCTGAGCCTGCAGGATGACGCCGGCCGGTTCTGCATCGTCCCCTGTCAGCTCGGCCGTGCTCACCCGAATGGTGTGCGGGGTCCGGTCCTGGCTCTCATAGGGCAAATCTTTCTGACTGACATGCTGGTGATGCCTGAGTGCCCCATCAAGCACCGCACGGATGGTCTCTCCCTCGGCAAATACGGATTCGTAAGAATTCCCGAGCAAATCCGCCGCAGATCGTTTGAAGACTGCCTCAGCCGTTGGATTGATCACCGTAATTACTCCACTGGGATTCACCGTGAGTACGCCGGTCGGAATGCTCTCAAGGATGTTCCTCGCCAGCCCCTTCACTTCTTCGAGTGTCCGTTTGGTGCTGTCGTAGTGGAGAAAGGTGATGACCGCCGCGATTCCGATCGCACTCACCAGGAACACCAGCAGCGTGACGACGATTAGATCGTGACGCGACTGCCACAGTGCGGGGAACAGTTCGGTCGGCACAGCCTTGCTCTGCGTGAGTCCCTGCAGCAGCAGTTTCTCCTGCTCCAAACTAAAGAGCAAAATGACGGAGACGACCAAAGCCAGAATCAAGAGGACGGCGGTGATCAGCCGATAGGGAATCCTTCGGAAAACGGTGGCTTCTGGAATAGGTCTAAACATCGCATCATCACATAGAAGGGTGCAAACGCGAACATGCTAACACGCAGAGTTGGGGCTGTACACCGGGCACTCTAAGTACGAGGCAAGGACTCGTTGTTCGAGGCCATCAGGAGCCCGAGCCTGGCGAGATCGCCACGGAAGTTGCTTCCAGCCTGCCTTTACTTGATCGTTGTGGAGGCACGTGGTTCACTCAGGGGAACAACGGCAGGTTGTTGAATAACCATTGGGCATCCTCAAACGGCACAAGGACAAACTATCATCGAATGACCGGCACATCTCTCTCTCACGAGATGTGTGGACACGAGGGTGCTCTCACATCTTCGGCTTCGCTGGATGGGCGGCCAATCCGCGCTTGCGTTTCAACTGGTCGCAGCACTCCTGACAGAGTTCCTGCAAAGTGAGATCGTCGGAGTAGAGTGTCATGGAACGGCGTGCACAACGGTCACAATATTTGACCACTCTTGATTGGCCTTCGTTCGACGGACTGGGGAAATGGTTCACTCGTGGTGCCTCCTTTACTCGCCTCGGACATTGGTGGCCTCGTCGGTTGGCGCACCCTTCCTTAGGCACAATGCCCCTCCTTGAGGGCAGACCACTGTTCAATCGCTTCATCGAACCTGCCGCAGTGGATCTGCAGCATCGCCAATCGATGTCGAAACATGTGTTCATATTGTCTGAGTCGTTCTAAATGATTCCGAATGCGTCTGTGCGCGATCGGTCCGTTGATCCGCGCCAGCGTCTCGCCCCATCTTTGGGCACTGAATAGACGAAGACCGCTGGCGCACATGGCCAGCCCTTGTTCGATTGTCGCGATGGCCGGCTCGGCTTTCTGCGCGTATTCATAGATGGTGGCGAGGAACAGACAACCCCGCAGCCAGAATGGATTGGCCTGCACTCCCTCTTCAAGGAGCATAATGGCTTCGGCCAGCTCACGTCGCCCAACCGCCTCCAAAGCCGCCTCGACGGCCTCTTCCAAGGCCGCGCTGGTGGGTTCAGGAACAAGAATGTCGAGAACCCTGCTCATCGTCCGTAATCGAGATACCAGGTCGATATGCGTCCCTTCGTTGAGCATGAGCCCTCCCTCCAGACGGTCGACGAAGCAACGTTGATGCCTTGAACGTGCGCTCATCGTGGGGCACTTCCGGCGCTGCTATGCCATTGAGTTCACGAAGAAACTAATCACAAAGAACACATCACCGTCATCGCGCCAACCTTTGCCTGGCCGACCACCGGTGCGCAACCTGCAAAAATTGCAGTGGACTCCCTAGCCAGTGCGATGAGAGAAGCGATGCCAACGCCTGTTTCTTGTGATCTGGCGCGCCGAGACCTGTCGGCGGGCGGAGCGGTGCCATCTCAAGCGGATCGTTTCTCTCCACCGGTGAGCAATCTGATCGTCCGGGAATCTCTTGAGAATTCTCAGGCATTCCTCAATCGCTTGCTCATCCTTCCCATTGGCCGCGAGCAGGAAGAGGAGGTAATAGGAGAGTTCAAGGCTGCGGGGTTGGCGAGCGATGAGCCAGCGGAGGGTTGCCTCTTCCTCCGCAATCCGGGATTCATAAGACGGGTTGAACTGGGGAAAATGTGCGTGATCTCTACCCATGGCTCACACCGCTTCGTCCTCGCGGAGTAAAGACCACGCCTGTGACCGTTGCACACATTCCAGGCACTGTTCACAGAGCAAGAGCAGACTCAGTTGGTCAAAAACGAGTCGGGGTTTGGAGTGGCCACATCGTTCACAGAGATGATCGGGAGGCTCTATGTCTATTCGTTCACGATCGCTCATCACAGGATCCCTTTGTTCGTGCCCTCTTTGTGTCGATTCGTTCGTCGTCCCTCGTGCGACCCTTCTCCTGCTCCATGACCCCATTTGTTCGCCTCGTGGAAGCGGCTTGGCGCACTGAGAGCAATACACTCGCAACTCGCATGCCCTGTCATTGCGACCTTGCGATATTGTGGATTTGCCAGAGGTTCGAGAAATGAGCGTCTCTTCTTTACGTTGCGCGATCACTCATCTCTGAGTGATGCGTGCAAACTTTGCAGGCCTTGAAATCTCTGCGAGGCTATGCTGAGGAGACGCGTTGGGATGAACAACAGAATTGCAAAGAGACAGCTCGCTCGCTGCCATGAGGAGATTGCATAAGATGGTGGAGTCCGGAAAGCGTACTGACTAGTTTTGGAAAGATGCTCCTGGAATGCCCTGTTCAGTAACCCAACGGCCTGCGCTCAGCACAGTTCACAACATTACTCCTGCCAACGTAAGCGCGGGGGCGGTAGCAACCCTCCCCGCGAGGCGATCGAAGGCGGAGGATCAAGCGACGCTTGGTAGGGGCGCTGGCTCGACCACTCAGAAAAACGGATGGGGGGATGTGCCGAACGGTAACGCCTTGGTATCCTCACCCGCGTGGCCTCGAATGCGCCAGGCTCCGTCCTCATAGACCACATGGTGAATTTCGTACCACCAGCTGTCGATGAACACCCGCTGTCCTGTTTCTTTCGATAATCCCCACAAGCTGCCGGTACAGGAAATATCTGCGGTGGGCTGCTTGGCCGATCCTCCGACATGAATGCGTGAAAACGTGTGGGTGCTGGCCAGGTTGTCATAGCCCGCAAACATCTCCTCCCAAATCTTTCTGAGATCACTCTTCGACAACCCGTGGTAGTGATACTGCTCTGAGTACAGGGCCATCAAGCCGTCCAGATCACGCGCATGGAGTGCGTCCTCCGCCCTGTTGAAGGCGGCCAGAATTTCGCTCACATCTTTGTCACTGCCCTTGACCTCGGCCCATCGGTCTACATAGATCTTGCCTGCGTCTGGAAGAGCAGGCAGGCTGCACCCAGCAAGAAACATCACGATCGCGACCAAGACCATGCCTTTCCCGAACGCTCGTATCCTATTCATTCCTGATTCGCTCCTTAGACTCTGCGCATCAAGGCCATCGCACAGCCTCGCATGGTTCCGCACGAGGGGCGAGCCATGAGGGCCGCCGCGTCTCGTCTCGCTCTATTTATCCCCATCCCCGGTTACCGGCCGCACTGTTCACCTTCGCAACCGCCCATGCCGCCCATCGGCCCGCGACGTCCCATGCCGCCCATGCCGCCGCCTGGTCCCATCATGGGTCCCATGCCTTCTCCATGTCCCATCATGCCCGGTCCATGCTCGCCGGCGAAGCTGCGCTCATACTGAATGATGCTCCAGATCTCCT
>Ga0315278_10002150_pt1 | contig 17490 bp, 18 predicted proteins | sample YL17G06_0_MG_FD_203880 | JGI IMG/M metagenome (GOLD analysis project Ga0315278, IMG submission 203880) | Sediment microbial communities from Yellowstone Lake, YNP, Wyoming, USA - YL17G06_0 | ecosystem: Environmental > Aquatic > Freshwater > Lake > Sediment | place: USA: Wyoming | collected... | reverse complement strand
CGATGGCCGCCTTCGAGCTCGCCGTCGGTGCGGGGGCCGACGTGGTGGAGTTCGACGTCAGGATGACGGGCGACGGTCATGCCGTGGTGATCCATGACCCCGACGTCGCGCGCACGACCGACGGCGCCGGTCTGGTGCGTCACCGCTCACTGGCGGAGGTGCGTGCGCTGCGGATCGTGCTGCGCGACGGCTCCGAAGCGTCGGTCCCGACGCTTCAGGAGGTCCTCACCGCTTGTTCGGGCCGCGTGGCCGTCGATATCGAGATCAAGAACATCCCCGGGGAGCCGGACTTCGACCCGCAGACCGAGGCGGCGGTGGAGGCCGTACTGAGATCGCTGGACGTCGTCGGCTTCACGGGCGAGGTCCTGATCTCCAGCTTCAACCCGCTGTCACTCGCGCGGGCGAAGCAACTCGCTCCATCGATGGCCACCGGATTGCTGACGGTGGACTCGGTGGAGGCCACGGTGTCGCTCGCCTACGCCCGCGAGGAGGGCCACGACTGGATCCTGCCCTCCGTGGCGTCGGTTCGCGCGGCCGGCCCCGGCTTCCCCCGTGAGGTGCATGGGGCCGAGATGCGGTTGGGGACGTGGATCGTGGACGACCCCCGTGAGGCCGTCGCCCTGATGCGTACCGGCGTGGATGCGGTGGCCACGAACGATCCCGCATCGATCGTTGCGGCCCGTCGGTCCGCGGGGCTCGCGTGATCTTCCGCAGGCGCAGGCTTCCGTCGGAGCTCGAAGCCCCACACGCGGCTTTCACCGAGGTTCTGGCCGAGGTGGAGCCCGCCAAGGCGGCGCTGACCTCCTGCATGCCCACGACGCGCATGCCCGGGCGGCCCCTCCCGGACGCCCTGCTGGAGTACGAGGGGCGGCTGGAGCGCGCTCGATCGCACATGGCGGGATGGCGATGCGCTCCGCTGCAGGGCGACTGGGAGGCGTGCGACGCGGGCCTGACCGAAGCGCTGGCGCTGGCGGGGCGGCTCCGCGAGGAGGCGCCCGACCTCGGCGGGTTCGAGGGACTGCTCGGCACCTTGGAGGCGCTGATCGATCCGTTGGAGCCGTTCGAGGCGGCGGAGCAGACCTTCCGGGACCTCCGGACGTGATCACGCCGCGCGGCGGGTAGCCTTCCGTAGCCCCTCGACCCGAACCGGAGCCTGCGATGTCGAACACGTCACCCTTGGGCGATCCCGTGGATCCCGCGCCGGCCGTCGCACCCGCCGCCAACCCCATGCTGGGGACCTGGGTCTCGCTCGTGCCGGTGGATCCCGCCGGACACGCCTCGGACCTGTTCGCCGCCTCCCACGGCAGCCCGGAGCGCGATGGCGTGTGGACCTACATGGCGTACGGACCGTTCCCCGACGAGGCGGCCATGGCGACGTGGTTGACCGACTGCGTCGCCTCGAACGATCCTCGGTTCTTCACGGTGCTCGATCGGCGCAGCGGGATCCCGGTCGGCGTGGTGAGCTACCTGAACGCGGATACCGCCATGTGCCACGTGGAGCTCGGGCACATCTGGTACGGGCCTTCCGCGCAGCGCACCCGCGTGAACACGGAGACGATCCACCTCCTCCTGGCGCGCGCATTCGACGAACTCGGGAACCGGCGGGTGGAGTGGAAGTGCGACGCCCTCAACGAACGGTCTCGGGTGGCCGCGCTGCGGCTGGGGTTCAGCTTCGAGGGGGTGTTCCGCCAGCACATGATCGTGAAGGGTCGCAACCGCGACACCGCCTGGTTCTCGATGCTCGATCGCGAGTGGCCCGTGCGCAAGGCGAACCTCGAGCGCTGGCTCGAGGCCGAGCCTGGCTCGGTGTCGCTACGCGAGCTCAACGCCGGCCCATGACCGTCGTCGGCCTCGCCGGGATCGAGAAGTCCTACGGGTCGTGGCCCGTGCTTCGGGGCGTGGATCTCGAAGTGGGCGAGGGTGCGCGGATCGGGATCGTAGGGCCCAACGGCGCAGGCAAGTCCACGCTCCTGAAGATCTTGGCGGATCTCGAGAGGCCGAACGCCGGCGAGGTCGCACGGCGTAAAGGGCTCGTGACCGCGTATCTCGAACAGAACCCCGATGGTGACGAGCGCACGGCGGGCCAGACCGTCTCGTCGGCCCGCCCGGACGTGGCGGCGCTCGACGCCGAGCTGCGGGCGGTTGAGGAAGACCTCGCGCGCCCAGACGTGATCGCCGACCTCGCGAAGATGGATCGAGTCCTCTCGCGGCAGCAAGCGCTGCTGGATCGCTGGGTGGCCGCCGGCGGCGCCGGTTCAGCGGGGGAGGCGGAGGCCCTTCTGCGATCGCTGGGGTTCGACGAGCACGACCTCGGACTGCCCACCACGGCGCTGTCGGGCGGTCAACGCAAGCTCGTGTCGCTCGCGGCCTGCCTGATCCGCCAACCCGGGTTGCTTCTGCTCGATGAGCCCGAGACGCACCTGGACGCCGACCGCCGAGGCCAGCTGGAGGCGTTGGTTGCGGGGTTCCCCGGCGCCGTGGTCACGGTCTCGCACGATCGATACCTGCTGGATGAGACGGTCTCGCAGATCGCGGAGCTCGACGGGGGGTTCCTCACGGTGTGGGCGGGCAACTACAGCGCGTTCGCCGTGGCCAAGGAGATCGCGCTGAAGCGCCAGCAACAGCAGTACGTGACGCAGCAGAAGGAGATCGCGCGCCTGGAGGAGGCCATCAAGCGGTTCGAGCTGTGGGCGAGTATCGTCGTGAACAAGTCCCACATCATCCACGCGCGGAACATGCAACGGCGGATCGGGCGCATGGATAAGGTCGAACGCCCGGTGTTCGAGCGACGAAAGATCGCGTTGTCGATGCGCAGCTCCCAGCGCGGCGGGAACAAGATCGTGGATCTGCGCGACGTGACGGTGGCCTTCGACGGCGATCCCGTCCTGCTCGATGTTTCTCTCACCGTCTATCGGGGCGAGCGGATCGGGATGATCGGCGCGAACGGCTCGGGCAAGTCCGTGCTGGGATCGGTCCTCGCGGGCATGATGCCTCCTTCGGCGGGGGAGCGATGGGCGGGTCCCGCGGTGGTGTTCGGCTATCTCGCTCAGGGGCACGAGACCGAGCCGCCGCACCTCACGCCCATCGAGTTCGTTCGAAACGCCAGGCCGATGTACGAGGAGGAGGCGGTGTCGCTGCTGGGTCGCTTCCTGTTCCGCTACGACCAGATGCGCCAGCCGGTGGGGACGCTCAGCGGCGGGGAGCGCACCCGCCTGCAGCTGTGCCTGCTGATGCTGTGCGGCGCGAACTGCCTGCTGCTTGACGAGCCCACGAACCACCTGGACATCGAGAGCATGGAGGTCCTCGAGGGGGCGCTCGAGTCCTACGACGGCACCGTCATCGTGATCTCCCACGATCGGTACCTGCTGGACCGGATCCCCGATCGGATCGTCGAGGTTCGCGACGGCGCGGTGACGTCGTCCCCGGGAAGCTTCGACGATTGGGCCGAGGCGCGCGTCCGCTAGGCTCGTGACGATGGACCTGTCCGAACTCCTCGCCGTCCTCGACGACGAGTGCTCCCGCGTCGTCGTGGCCCTTCGCGCGTTGCCGGAGGAGGACTTCACGCGTTCGACGCGCTGTCCGGCGTGGGATGTGAAGGGACTGGTCGGGCACCTGTGGCGCGACGTCGACCGCTTGGCCACGTGCCTGGACCTGGAACCCGCATCGGAGCCCACCTGCGACGGGGCGAGCTACTTCCGCGCCTACGACCCGGTGGCCGACGCCCCAAGTATCGCCGAGCAGAGCCTTGAGGTGGCGGACCGCTACGACGGTGGCGCGGCCGCCGTTGCGGCGTTCGACGAACATCGCAGGGCGTGCATCGCAGCGGTACGTCCGCTCGCCGCCGAGCGGCTCGTGCGGACCCGGATCGCAACGATGCGGCTGGACGAGTTCGTGAAGACGCGCGTCCTGGAACTCGCCGTGCACGGGCTGGACCTGGCGGATGCACTCGCATGTGCGCCGTGGATCAGTCTCGGCGGCGAGACGGTCACCGTGGCGATCCTCGAGGAACTCCTTGCCGGGCCGCTGCCATCGTCGATCGCTCGGGATCCCGTGGGCTTCATCGACAGGGGGACGGGGCGCCGCGCACTGTCCGACGCGGACCGGGCTGCCCTCGGGGCCCTCGCCGACCGCTTCCCGCTGCTCGGATGAGCGGGCAAGCCCTGGCGACGATCGGGCGCGAGGTCGCGGCGTGTCGTGCCTGCCCCCGCCTGGTGGCGTGGCGGGAGGAGACGGCGCGGGACAAGGTCGCCCGCTTCGCCGACCAGGACTACTGGGCGAAGGCGGTTCCGGGGTTCGGCGACCCGGCGGCGCGTGTCTTGGTCCTGGGGCTGGCGCCGGCCGCTCACGGGGGGAACCGCACCGGCCGGGTCTTCACGGGGGACCGCTCTGGCGACTTCCTCTACGCCTCCCTGCACCGGACCGGGTTCGCGAACCAGCCGACCAGCACGGCGCTGGACGATGGGCTCCGCCTGGACGACGCCTATGTCACCGCGGTGAACCGCTGCGCCCCCCCCGCCAACAGGCCCACGCCGCAGGAACGCGACCGCTGCCTGCCGTTCCTGGAGCGTGAGCTGGCTGCGCTCGACCAACTGCGGGTGCTCCTGGCCCTAGGTTCCTACGCGTGGGACGGAGCGTTGCGGGCGGTTGCCGCGAGCGCCGGCCCCATCCGACCGAAGCCCCGATTCGGCCACGCCGCCGAGTCCACGGCCGGCCCCTACACCCTGTTGGGCTGCTTCCATCCAAGCCAACAGAACACCTTCACCGGCAAGTTGACGCCGCCCATGATCGACGCGGTCATGACCCGCGCGCGCGCGCTCGCGGAGATCGGGTCCTGAAGGCATAACGCGGGGCGCCCGTATGCTTGGCGGATGGGTCGGCATCGAGGCTTCTTCGCGGTGCGCCCCGAGGGTGAGGATCAGCGGCCGGTGGACCGCAAGACCGTGCGTCGCGTTGTTGCGACGTTCCGTCCGTACCGAGCCAAGGTGATCCTGGTCGCGGTGGCTATCGTCATCACGTCCGGACTCGGGATCATCAATCCGCTCCTGATCGCGCAGGTCTTCAACAACGCCTTGTTCGGCAACCCCGCCGGGTCCCAGAACTGCAACGGGCTTCCATGTCCCAACCTCCCCCTGCTCTATCGGTACGTGGCCCTCATGATCGCCGTCCCAATCGTGACGAGCATCATCGGGATCGGACAGACCTACTACGCCAATCTGGTGGGGCTGCGCGTGATGCAGGACCTCCGTAACTCGCTGTACTCGCACCTGCAGTTCATGCCCCTGCGATTCTTCACCACCACGCGCACGGGCGAGATCCAGTCGCGCCTTTCCAACGACGTCGGCGGCGTCCAGTCCGTGGTCACGGACACAGCATCGAACGTCCTGGCGAACGTCGTGACCATCATCAGCACGCTGATCGCGATGCTATGGCTGTCCGTGCAACTCACGGTTCTGTCCCTGGCGTTGCTGCCGCTCTTCCTGTGGCTCACCGTGAAGGTGGGCAGGGCGCGCCGCGTCGTGGCCACCAGCACGCAGCGAACGATGGCCGACATGACCTCTATCACGGAGGAAACGCTGAGTGTGAGCGGCGTCCTGCTCTCGAAATCGTTCGGTCGACAGCGGCACGAGATCGGACGGTTCAACGAAGAGAACGACCGGCTCACCGGCCTGCAGATCCGCCAGACCATGATCGGCCGCTCGTTCTTCGCGGTCGTGGGCACGTTCTTCGCGATCACGCCCGCCTTGGTGTACCTGGTATCTGGCTGGGTCATGTCAAGGAATCCGGATGCCATCAACGCGGGAAACATCGTGGCGTTCACGACGCTCCAGTCACGCCTGTTCTTCCCGATCGGATCCATGCTGCAGGTGTCCACGGAGGTGTCGGCGTCGGTCGCGCTCTTCGACCGGGTCTTCGAGTACCTCGATATGGATCACGAGCTCCAGGACGCGCCCGACGCCGTGACGCCGGACCTCAGCACGATCCGGGGGAAGGTCGTGATGGACCACGTGCGCTTCCGTTACGAGGCCCCCCCCGAGGGGTCGTCGACAACCCCGCAGGACCTGGCGCTCGCGAACGAGGCACCGCGCGAATGGACCCTCGACGATGTGAGTATGGACATCGAACCAGGGCAGCTCGCAGCCCTGGTTGGGCCGAGCGGCGCCGGGAAGACCACGGTGACGTATCTGGTCCCGCGCCTCTATGACGTCCAGCAGGGCCGCGTGCTGATCGACGACCTCGACGTGCGGCAGTACGCGCTCGAATCGCTCGGAGAGATGATCGGCGTAGTGACGCAGGAGACGTATCTGTTCCACACCACGATCCGGCGGAACCTGATGTACGGACGGCCCACGGCCACCCAGGAGGAGATGGAGGCGGCGGCGCGCGCGGCGAACATCCACGACCGGATCGTGGAGCTGCCGGAGGGCTACGACACGATCGTGGGGGAGCGAGGCTACAAGCTCTCCGGCGGAGAGAAACAGCGGCTCGCGATCGCCCGTGTCGTCCTGAAGGATCCCCGGATCCTGATCCTCGATGAGGCCACTTCGTCGCTCGACACCACCTCGGAACGCCTGGTCCAGTCGGCTCTCGAGCCGCTGATGGAGGGCCGCACCACGATCGCGATCGCGCACCGTCTCTCCACGATCTTGAAGGCGGACGTGATCTTCGTGGTCGATCGCGGACGGGTGACGGAGCGCGGCACCCACGACGAGCTCCTGGCACGCGGCGGCCTCTACGCGCAACTCTATGAGCAGCAGTTCAAGGGCGGGCTGGTGGAAGCTGAGCTCAAGGACGGCTACCTGCTTCGCACGGGAGAGGTCGTGCCCCCCGGTTCCGCCTGAGCGGCTACGGGCTCAGGTGCTTCGCGTAGCTCAGGAGCACGAACCCGTCGGGGAACACGCGGTCGTCGCCTCGTTCGTAGCCGAGGGCCTCGTACATCCGCTGGGCCGCCTGCATCCGCTCCGTGGTGTTCAGGGTCATGACCGTGCGTCCCGCTTCGAGGGCCCGGGCCTCGCACGCAACCATCAGCTGGCGCGCGATCCCGCGGCCGCGCGCTTGCGGGCTGACCCCGAGCATGCGGATGCGAGCTTCGTGCGCCGCGAGGCGACCGTCTTCCTGCGGGTCTTCCTCGACATGCCCGTCCAGCTCGAGCGTGGCCGTACCCAGGATCCCGGTCGCGTCTATCGCCACCAAGACGGACGTGCGGCCTGCCCGGCCGGCCACGTCCCCGAGCGTCTCCAGGTAACGAGCCCAGTCGTCGTCGCCCGGGCGCACGAACTCCCGGTACGCGTCGGCGGTCACGCGGCCCGCTTCCGTGTACTCCCCAGGCGTGACCTCGCGGATCGCTACGTCGAGGGCGTTGCGAGCCGCCTTGGCTCTGCGGCGTCTCACGTCGCCGTGACGCCGAGCAGGGAACCGATCGTGTACGTGACCGCCATCGCGGCCACGCCGATCCCGAGCTGGCGGAGCGCCGAGCGGACCGGGCTCTTTCCGGTGAGCAGGGATGTCAGGGCTCCCATGACGAGCAGGGCGAGCGCCGTGACCGTGAGCGAGGCGACGGTTGCGCCTCGCCCGGAGGTGAAGAAGAAGGGCAGGAGGGGGATGAGGGCCCCGACGCTGAACATGACGAACGACGAGATCGCCGCTCCCCAAGGTGACCCCAGTCCCTCGTCGGGGTCGAGGCCCAGCTCCTCCCGGGCGTGCGTATCCAGCGCTACGTCCGGGTCCTTCATCACCTCGGCCGCGACGCGCTCCGAAAGCTCCGCGGAAAGCCCCTTGTTCCGATAGATCTCGGCGAGTTCCACCTGCTCGGTTTCGGGGTCGAGTTCCAATTCACGGCGCTCCAGATGGAGCAGCCGTTCGAGCATCTCCCGTTGCACGCGCATCGACACGTACTCGCCGGCTCCCATGGAGAACGCCCCCGCCAGCAGGCCGGAGATCCCCGCCAGCACGATGAGGCTGCGGTTCTGCGAGGCGCCAGCGAACCCCATGATGAGGGCCGCGTTCGAGAGCAGACCGTCGTTCATGCCGAACACCGCCGCCCGCAGCGCCCCGCTCTTGCCCGCGCTGGCGGATTGCTCGTTGATCTCCGGGCCGTGGGGCGAGAGCAGGTCGTTCCCCTTCAGGAGCCGCCTGCGGGCGTCCAGGAGGCTGGGGAGTTGGCGCTTGGTTTCGCGGTCCTCGGGCGGCAGCTCGATCTGGGTCATGGAGGGAGCCTATACGTCAGGGATGGTCAGGTTGATTGACCACCGCGGGTGTCGCTGGCAGGATGAGCGTCCCATGAGCGCCGCCGATCTGGGTCGTTCGCTGCTCGAAGGCCACCGAGTCCTGGCGGCGGAGTTGGTGTCGTCCCTGGAGGAGCGGGGGTATCCGGACCTTCGGGCCGGGCATCTGGCCGTCTTCCAGCACATCGATCGCCGCAGCGGTACCCGTCTGACCGAGCTCGCTACGAGGGGCCGCATGACCAAGCAGGGCATGATGCTCGTGGTCGATGACCTGGAGTCCCGAGGCTACGTCCGGCGTGTGGCCGACCCCGACGACGCGCGAGCCAAGATCGTGCGACTCACGGCGCACGGGCGGCGGGCGGCTTCCGAGGCCCGCCGGGCCGTCCAGGCACTCGAAACCCGCACCAGGCGGATGTTGGGGGATCGACGTTACGAGACCCTGCGCGAGACACTCGATGAGCTCACCGCCGGGGAGGAGTTCTCGCCGTAGCCGCGCCGTCGGGCTCAGCCCGGGATCCGCAATGCGTCCCGGTCGGCGCGGAACGGCGCCACCGGGAATGGCGGCTCGGCTCCCGTCGCGAGATCCGCTATCGCGATCCCCATCAGCGGAACGAACTTGAAGCCGTGACCGCTGCACGGTGAAGCGACCACCACGGGTCCCACGCGGTCCAGGACGAAGTCCTCGTCAGGCGTGTTCGTGTAGCGGCAGGTGTCGGTTCGGTCCAGGTCCCGGTTCGGCGCGATCCGCGTGGCGGCGTAGTCCTGGACCCGATGCAGGCGCGCCGCGTCGACCTCCAGGTGGGGCGCCTCGGGGTCCACGGGCGGCCCGGACCGGTGGAGGCCGATCTTGAAGTGGCCTGCCTCCCACGGGTCGGGGACCAGGTAGGGGGGCGTCCGCGGCTCGGCGCCCCAGTCGATGATGGTGGGCAGGGATGCCGGCTCCTCCAGGGCGAAGTACGAGACCTGCTCCTGACTGGGCTGCAGCGCCACCTCCACACCGGCGCCGCGCAGCAGGTCTCCCGCCCACGGGCCCGCCGCGATCACGACCACGGCCGCGCGGAACCGGTCGCCGGAGCGGGTCACGACCTCGGCCTCCTCCCCGAGCGCTCGCACCTGTTGGACCGTGGTGTTCTCGAGCAACGCGGCGCCGGCCGCGCCGGCCAGGGAAGCGAGGGCCGTGACCGTGTCGGCGGCCCTCAGTACGCCACCGTCGGCTTGGAACAGGGCTTCCGCGGCGGGTGCCAGGCGCAACGCCGGCCACCGTTCGTTCGCAGCGGAACCGGTGAGCTGTTCGAACCCGATGCCCACGGTCCTCAGGGCCGCGGGGGTGGCGGGCCCGGGATCGAGGTCCAGCCCGCCGGTCGTTCGCAGGAGTTCGACGCCGGAGGCATCCTGGAGTTCGTCCCAGGACCCTCGCGCTTGCCTCGCCATCGCTACGTAGTGGGGGACGCCGTAGACCAAGCGGAAGATGCGCGTAGGCCCGCCGGAGCTTCCTTCCGCGTGACCGAAGCCGAACCGTTCGAGGACCAGGGTCCGGCGGCCGCGGCGCGCCAGGTTCCACGCCGCCGCCGTGCCCATGGCGCCGCCGCCCACCACGATGACGTCGAACCGCTCCGCCATGGCGCGCAGGATAGCCGCTCTCACGGCCGGCGCGTGGCGGGTAGCATGCCCACATGCCCGAGGAAGCGAAGGGGAAGACCGGGGTACCGAGCGAGGTCCGCCGCAAGCCCGAGCGCCCTCGTGATCGACTGGGCCGCCCCCTGGCCTGGGATGCTCCGAACGAGCTCGAGCTGGAGGACTACGACCACCTGAGTCTGGAGCAGAACCACGGATTGGGGCGAGCCCACACCCGGGCCGCCCGGTACTTCCCCGCGCACGAGGCCTGGGAGACGGCCTGGAAGCAGGCCCGCAACACCGACGAGGCCGAGTTCTTCAAGGGGCTCTCGCAGATGGGGGCGGGCTACGTCCACCTCCAGCGGGGGAACGCCCACGGAGCCATCACGCTGCTGCGGCGTGCGTCCGGCCGCGTGGTTGCCTATCCCGACGGCCATCGCGGGATCCGCACGAAAGCCCTGCACGACAAGCTGGAGGCGGATGCCGCGCGGGTGGAGCGGGGCTCCTTGGTGCCCGCCGAGGGCGTGTCCTTCGATCCGCCCGACGTCTAGCGCTCGCGGAGGGCCTGCGTGTAGCCTTGCCGACATGAGCCAGGCCACGGTGAACGAGATCCGGTGGAAGGGTCGCACGGGCCCGTTTGATCTCGTCGTGCGCCCGGGGGTCTTCAGCCCAACCAGCACCAGCCGTACCCTCGCGGACGCGCTGGAGATCGCTCCCGACGACATCGTGATCGATGTCGGCTGCGGCAGTGGCGTGCTGGCGTTCGTGGCGGCGCGCCTGGGAGCGAAGAGGGTCTACGGGTGCGATCTGTCGGGCCCCGCCGTCGAGGCGGCCCGGCAGAACGCCGCGCGGTTGGGCCTGGACGACGTGTGCGAGTTCCGGCAGGGGAACCTGCTGGAGCCCATGCGGGGGGTGAGCGCGACCGTTTTGATCGGTGACGTGTCCGGGATCCCCGACGAGCTCGCCGCGGTTACCGGTTGGTTCCAGGACGTGCCCGCCGGAGGCCCGACCGGCGCCGAGCTCCCCAGCCGGCTCCTCACGACGCTCGGCGACACGCTGGCCCCCGGTGGTCGCCTCTACCTGCCCACCGGAAGCCTGCAAGATGAGGCGCGGGTCCTCACGGTGGCTCGCGAGGTGTTCGGCGACAACATGGAATCCGTGATCGAGCGGGAGTTCCCGCTGCCCGACCTCGTAGCCAAGGCGCAGGCCACGGCCCGTCTGGTGAAGGATGGCCTGCTCAAGCTTCACCGACGCGGCAGCCGGATGCTGTGGGACCTGCGGATCTGGCGCTGCGTGCGGGCCTAGCTCGACCGATCCTCGTTGCCCTCGCCCTGAGTCTGCCCACGCAAGCGCCCTCGCGGGGTCCACGACGTGATGACCTTCGCGATGGCCGTGGCCAGGAAGATCTGACCGACGAGCATCTCGAGGACGGCGATCGACTGCCCCAGATCCTCGGAGGGGACGTAATTGCCGTAGCCGGTGGTGGTGAGCGTGGTGAAGCTGAAGAAGAGGGTCTGCGGTGTGGAACCGTCGCCGGCGGAGCCGAAGAAGGGTGTGCCCTGCGATACGGCCAGGATTCGATAGGTGAACGCGAAGAACATGCCGATGAGCAGGTAGGCGGCGATGGCACCCAGGAAGGTCTCGGCGTCGACCTGCGGGCGCTCGGCGAGGTGCCGCATGATCGAGACCGGAGCGATGAGGTACAGGATCGCGCTGCACACCAGCACGCCGGGCGAGGTGTCCTGACCCGCCGTCAGGAACGGGAGCACCACCGCGATGACCAGAGCGATGGCGAGGACCACGTCGGCGAACAGGCGGACTCCGCGGCGGGCCTTTGAAGTCCGAAGGGCGAACCAGACGGTGGCGACCTGGATCGCGAGCACGACCGACGCTCCCGTCGAGCTTTGCACGGTTGCGGCGATCCCGTAGGTGATGACGATCAGGAGGACCACGAGGCCATAGCTGTCCGCCTGGTAGAAGCGGCGGCCGAGTCCGCGGGCGTACCCGTGGCGAGCCGCGTGAGCCGGAGCGGGATCGTCCGCAGGGGTGATCTCGGGATCGGGATCGGGACCGTCGGGCGCCATGAGCGCGAGTCTAGCGGCGTGGGCTAGGGTTCCGGCGTATCCCCAGTGCGAAGGAGGAAGGGCCGATGAGCACCCCGATGAGCCCCGCGTACGAGATCGGAGTCGTGACGTTCGCGGACGCCGAAGCGGCGGAACGCCTGGTGTCCTCGTTGCGCGAGCGAGGCGCCGTGGGCATGACCAACGAGGTGGGGATCGTGGAACATCGCGCCGACGGACGGTTCAGCGTCCACAGCTACACGGCACAACACACGCGCGGGCGCAACGTGGCCGAAGGAGCGCTGGTGGGTGCCCTCGCGGGGACACTCGTACTCGGACCCTTCGGCTTGGTCGCGGGGCTCCTGGGTGGCGGCCTGGTCGGCGCCTCCTTCGGCGGGGCGCCCACGCATGACCTCCAGGTGGGCGATGCGTTCGTCCAACAGCTGAAGGGGGCGCTTCCGCCCGGATCGTCCGCGGTGGTGGTGGTCGGCGAGCCGGAGACGGTGGATCAGCTGGTGCAGGAGATCCACAGCTCCGACGCGGTCACGAAGATGGAGCTCCGCGAGCCCCTCACCGACGCGCAGGTCGGCGCCGTGCGAGCCGCGCTGGAGGCCGGCTCGGCGGGCTGAGCTCGGACCGCGTGCGCGGGTTCACACTCGGCGACGCAGGTTCTACTGACGGCTCTCCCGCATCAAGCCGTAGATCGCGTAAGCCAGCAGCGCCAGGCCCGGCGGGAGCAGGATGAGCCCGTACACGAGGCTGGCCCCTGCGGTGATCACACCGAGCACCGCGAAGATCGGCCAGGCACTGTCGAGCGGGAAGGAGCCGATCACCTGGCCGGGATGCGCTCCGGGATCGGCCTCGGGATCGTCCTCGGTGAGCTGCGCGCTCACGAGACCGCGTCGCCAGATCCAGGTCGCCACGATCAGCGGCATCAGCGCCAACATCCAGAGCAGGACCGTACCGGTGGTCTCGTAGGTCAGGAACCAGTACAGGGTGCCCAGCGCGAACGCGAACCCACTCAAGACCCACAGCAGGCGCGACGCCGTCCTCACGGCTTCACGTCCGGATGATGAAGGTCGAACGCCGGGCGTTCCGATCGGATCTTCGGCAGCGCCGCGAAGTTGCGCTCCGGAGGCGGCGACGTGGTGGCCCACTCCAGCGAGTAGCCGCCCCACGGATCGTCACCCGCGAGGACGGGGTGCCGCCGCGCGTGCCAGACGTCGAACAGGAACACCAGGACCCCGAGCGTCAACACGCCTGCGCCGATCGTGGAGACGAGGTTGGGGGTGTCGAAGCCGAGCCCGGTTGCGTAGTCCACGATACGGCGCGGCATGCCCCGCATCCCCACCACGAACTGGGGCCAGAACGTGAGGTTGAACCCAACGAACAGCAGTGCGAACACCAGGCGTCCGAGCCGCTCGGACAACATCCGCCCGGTCATCTTGGGATGCCAGAAGTAGATCGCGGCGAAGATCCCGAAGACCGCCCCGCCCATCATCGTGTAGTGGAAGTGGGCGACCAGGAAGTACGAATCCGCAACCTGGAAGTCGATGGGCGGGCTGGCGAGCATCACGCCCGTCACGCCTCCGATCAGGAAGTTCGCCATGAATCCCACGGCGAACAGCATCGGAACGGCCATCCGGATCTTGCCCTGCCACATCGATCCGATCCAGTTGAAGAACTTCACCCCCGTGGGGACCGCGATCAGCAGCGTCATGGCGCTGAAGAAGGGATTGTCGACGGCGCCGGTGGTGAACATATGATGCGCCCACACGCCGGTGGAGAGCGCGCCGATCGCGAGCGTTGCCAACACGAATCCGGCGTAGCCGAATAACGGCTTCCGGCTGAACACGGGGATGATCTCCGTGACCACGCCGAACACAGGCAGGATCAAGATGTAGACCTCGGGATGGCCCAGGAACCAGAACAGGTGCTGGTAGATCACGGGGTCCCCGCCGCCAAGCGGATCGAACGCGTGGCCGCCGAGCCGGCGGTCCACCAGGAGCAGCGCGAACGCGGCCACCGCGGGCGGGAACGCCACGAGGCCCAGGAGCGCCGTGACCACCATGTTCCACGTGAAGATCGGGAGGCGCCACATCGTCATCCCGGGGGCACGGAGCAAGAAGACGGTGGTGAGGATGTTCACGCCCGTCAACAGGGTCGCGATCGCCACGAGAGCGATGCCGAGGATCCACAGATCGGGTCCCACGCCGGGTGACATCCGCGCCTCCGAGAGCGGCGTGTACGCGGTCCAGCCCATCGCCGCGCCGCCGCCCGCCGACGCGAACGAGGAAAGCAGTACGAGGGCTCCACCCCCCACGAAGAACCAATACGAGAGCGCGTTGAGCCGCGGGAACGCCATGTCGGGCGCACCGATCTGCAGCGGGATCAGGTAGTTCGCGAGCCCCGCGCCGAACGGAGCCACGAACAAGAAGATCATCACGGTGCCGTGGATCGTGAACAGCGTGTTGTAGGTCTGCGTGCTGACCACCTGGCGTCCCGGCTCCGCGAGCTCCGTGCGGATCATGTCGGCGAGCGCCCCGCCCACGAGGAAGAACGCGAACGCCGTGACGCAGTACATGATGCCGATCTTCTTGTGGTCGGTGGTGGTGAGCCACGCCACGGGACCGTGGCGTTCGGGCTCCATCGGCGCCTCGGCGGCGGGCGGCTGCTCCACGGTCGTGCTCACGGCGCCTCCGGTCCGAGTGACGGTTGCGAGGCGACCCACGCGTCGAAGACATCCGGTTCCACGACGTTGATCGTGAAGGTCATGTATGCGTGGTTCAGGCCGCAGAACTCGGCGCACACCCCACGGAAACTCGCCGTGTCGGTCGGGGTGATATCGAACGAGGTGGTGCGACCGGGGATCGCGTCGCGCTTGAACAGGAAGCCGGGGACCCAGAACGCGTGGATCACGTCGTTCGACGTGAGGATCACCCGCGTGGTCCCCCCGCGAGGCAGTTCGATCGTGGGTCCGTCGACGTCTTCCCCACTGGGATCGCTCACCACGGTGGCGCCGCTGCCACCGTAGGTGAACCGCCAACCCCAGGCGAAGGCCTCGGCGTGCAGGGTCACCGCGGGATCCGCTGCAAGGTCACCGACCCGCTCCTCGCCGCGGAACGAGACCGCGAAGAGCGCCACCACGATCACGACCGGGATCGCCGTGTACACGACCTCCAGGGGAACGTTGGCGTGGAACTGACGGCCGAGCGCGTCCGGCGCGTCCGTCTTGCGGCGCCGGTACCTGATCAACGACCATCCGATCAATCCGTAAACGATCGCAGCCACCGCGATACCGGCGAACGTGAAGATCTGCCAGAGCCGGAAGATCTCCTGCCCCTGTTCCGAGCCCCCCCGCGGCATCCCGAACGATGACGAACACGCCGAGGTGGCGAGCCCGAGCGCTCCCGCTCCGAGGATCCGCCCCCCCCGCCGGCTCATGGTGTCCCCGGTCCCTCGGTCGGCGTCACGCCGCCGTGGTCGTCTGAGGCCCATGATGACTCCGGTTCCGCGTCGAAGCCGCCCGCGGGGGTTCGGGTGAACGTGACCCGGGTCGGCGCCTGGATCGGCCGCGCGCCGCTGCGGCGGAGATCGCGGCAGATCCGGAACGTAACGAAGCCCACCACGGGCGGCAGCACGAAGACGAGGATCTTGAACCAGGTGTTGAGCGTGTCCACCTCGACCTGGAGGTACTTCGCCAAGACGTCGTTGCTTCCCGCGAGCATGAGCACGACGAACCAGGCGATGCCCGCCGCCCCCACGGCGCTGCGAACCGGCGCCTCGCGGGGCCGTTGTGCGTAGTTGTGCCTGTCGTGGTCCTTCGTGACGCGAGCCTCCAAGAACGGCCACAGGGCTAAGACCGTGAACACGATCCCAGGCAGCACCGCCGCCGGGATGAACAGGTTGCCGAGGGTGTGGCCGAACACGTGGAGCTCCCAGTTCGGCCACAGCCGGAGGATGCCCTCGAGCCAGCCCGCGTAGAAGTCGGGTTGCGCGGGCGAGGGGGCGTCGTAAGGCACGAAGCCCCCGTAGAGCCAGATCGGGTTGATCTGCAGCAGCCCACCCATCAGGGCCACCACGGCCCACGTGAGGAAGGCCACCGCGATCCCCTTCAAGGCGAACCGGGGCCACACCGGCGTGCCGGTCACCGTGTCCTCGGAGGTGCCGGGGCCTGGGAACTCCGTGTGCGTCTGGTGCCACACCAGGGCGAGATGGACACCCAGCAGGGTGAGCAAGAGCAAGGGGATCAGGAGCACGTGCATGAGGTAGAGCCGAGGGATCAGCTCGGGCGAGGGGAACTCACCGCCGAAGAACAGGAACGCGAGCCACGTCCCCGCCAACGGGATCGAGAGCACCGCCGAGTAGATGATCCGCAGCCCCGTCCCCGACAGGAGGTCATCGGGGAGCGAATACCCGGTGAATCCCGCGGCGATCCCGCCCACGAGCAACGACACGCCGATCATCCAGCTCAGCTCGCGCGGCTTGCGGAACGCCCCGGTGAAGAACACCCGAACGAGGTGCGCCACCATCGACCACATGAACAGGAGTGCGGCCCAGTGGTGCATCTGTCGCATGACGAGGCCTGAGCGCACCTCCAACGAGATGTTGAGCACGGATCGGTACGCCTGCGAGACGGTTCGTCCTTGCAGGGGTGGGTACGAACCCCTGTAGGTCGTGGGCGCGGAGGAGGCCACGTAGAAGAAGGCGAGGAAGATGCCCGTGAGGATCAGCAGGACGAAGGCGTAGAGCGTCACCTCGCCGAGGAGGAAGGACCAGTGGCCGGGGAACGCCTTGCGGAGACTGCGCTTGAGGAACGACGTCCTGTCCAGCCGTTCGTCCAGCCCCTCGACGGCTCGCCTGAGGATCACGTCTCGTCCCAGAAGCTCGGGCCCACGGGGGCGTCGAAGTCACCGGTCGCCCGCAGGATCCCGTCGGCGCCGATCTCGATCGGGAGCTGGGGCAGCGGCTTGGGTGCCGGCCCGTACACCGGGGATGCCCCGTCCAGGACGTCGAAGGTCGACTGGTGGCAAGGGCAGCGCAGCTGGTGTTCGGCCGCGAGGTACAGGCCGAGCGGGCATCCGGCGTGCGTGCAGATCTTGGAGTACGCCACCAGCCCGTCGGGCGCACCCGCCATGGCGGTAGGCGACAGCTGCAACAGTCCCGGTGCCACGCGGATCAGCACCGCCTGTGAGTCTGCCGATCCGGCGAACCCTTCAGGGAACACGGTGATGAACGAGTCGGTCTCCAGCGTGGCCGCGGACACTGGTTCGCCGTCAGCGGTGACGAGCCGCGCCCCCGGGGACCACCGCGTGGTCTCGAGCGAATCGCCGGGGGCGCGACCCAAAGAACGGATGGGGAAGAAGGCGGCTAAGCCGAGCGCGGCGCCCGCCGCGAGCAGCATGCGGAACAGGAACCTGCGGCGACGGATCTCGTCCACACCCGCCTCGACCGTCTCCGCCGCGCTGTCGAGTTCGGCAGGCGACGGAACGCTCTGGTGCCGGGACTGGGTCTCGTCGGGGAGGTGCGCCATCAGCTTCTTGGCCCACAACGCCAGCCCGGCTCCGATGCCGCCGAGCGAGACGGCGAGGAGC
>Ga0315278_10002149_pt1 | contig 17493 bp, 10 predicted proteins | sample YL17G06_0_MG_FD_203880 | JGI IMG/M metagenome (GOLD analysis project Ga0315278, IMG submission 203880) | Sediment microbial communities from Yellowstone Lake, YNP, Wyoming, USA - YL17G06_0 | ecosystem: Environmental > Aquatic > Freshwater > Lake > Sediment | place: USA: Wyoming | collected... | reverse complement strand
CGACTCGTAATCGAAATAGGTGTATGCGTCCTTTTTACCCACCTTGATATACCGGCGACTGATGATTGGCAAGGGTGCGACGATGCCGCCGGGCGTAAATTCCGCCAACATAAGGTACCCGCCGCTTTGCTGCGGCAGTTGAAGCTTTGTCGGCACATAGCATTTGCCGTACGCGGGAATGGAAATTTCTACATTGTTTTCAGCGACCTGTTTGCCGCCGGCATCCAGCAATTTTACTTTAACCTGCCCATTAACATCATTCGGCTCGTCATTGACGCCGACAAGGTTGAAAACAAGCTCTGAACCGCCCTGATGAGGCGCTATGTGCTTTGTGTATCGTTCATCGGTCAAATCGATGAACGCCGCCGCAGGCGCAAAACAGTGCCTGAACCACGCCAGTGTCGGCCCCGGCCGCAGATCCTTTATATCGCCGATAAACCAGTCGCCGGTGAAGCCGTAATTATTGGTAAGGTAGCAAAATGCCAGCACCCCCGCAAGCGACCGTTCGCTCCGCAGCCATTCCGTCTCAAGCTGAAGCCAGTACGCCTGCAGATTCCGCCTCTGCTGGGCTGTGGCATTTTTACCGAGGTAGAAGTTGTAATTGGGTACAGTAAGTTTTGCCGGCTGCCCGTCTCGCCACAGCCAAATCCAGCCGTATTCATTTACGAGCTGCGCGGAACTGGAATTAATACTGGAAAGCAGTGTCTCGGGCCGATAGTCCAGGTCGCCGAGAGAATAGGGATTCTTGACCATATAGTCCCCGAAGTTTCCCCTGCCTCCCCATGCCATATAAGGATGCGGTTCGTCCATCTCATCGAACGCCATATCATCGCTGGTCATATAGCCGGCGTCCCATATCCGCGTATCGTCCAGCTTCTTTAGTTCCGGTATGAGGGTATTGCCGATGAAAGGGTCCCAGTTTTCGTTTATCGCATCCCATATAGCAATGCTCGGATGACTTCCATCCGCCCACACCCAGTCGGTATATTCCGCCCGGATTTGCTCGTCCCAGCCGTGATTCTGCCAGTACATCCACTCATTCTGCAAAAGCAGACCTGACTGGTCGGCAATGTCGTACCATAACCTGGGCGCAATCCCGACACATATTCTCATCGCGTTCCAGTCGAGCTGTTTTGGTATGTCCGAAAGCAGCTTTTTTACCCACTGGCGGTCCCACGGCAGGGCATTACAATCCGGGTCCTCGAAGAATCGGTGCAGCGTGATGTTCGTCCCCCGCAGCAAAATCTGTTTTCCGTTCAGCGTGAAGTGTTTTCCTTTACGCCCAAAATCCCGCATCCCGAAGCGGACTTCCACCGCGTCGCTGGCCTTGTCCCCGTTATAGAGAGAAATTCCGGCAGTATAGAGAAACGGGTCATCCGGCGTCCAGAGATGGGCATTCACCATCGGAATATCCAATACTATCTCCGTCAGATTGTCCCGCCTGGCCTTGAACTCCCGTTCGCCGCCGCCGCTCGTCTCGTTGCCGCCCTGCTTGTCAAGGATATTGACCCGGACTCTGCATAAATCCGTCATCAGCCCGCCGTAAGTGGTCTGTGCAGGGTAGAAGCTTCGCACCAAAAGTTTAGCCGTCACCTTTTTCTCGGAAACCTTAGGCAGCAAAAGAACCCGCCAGATACGCAGCTTGCCTGTAAACGAGAGATACGTATCGTCCCAGATTCCGGGTATGTAGTTGGCCTTTTCCTTGTCGGTGCCGCCCGCCGCCTCGCTCGGCAAAAATGCCCTGTCCCCTACGCGAACCAGTATCTCGTTGTCCTGGCCGAACCGCAGCGCATCTGTCACCGAAAACTCAATCGGCGTAAAACAGGCAATCGACGTTCCTACGTCTATCCCGTTGACCAGAACATTTGTAACATATTGACTTTTCAACAGCGTCAAAACGGCGCAAGTCCCCTCCAGTTCCTTCGGGACAAACACCATTCGCCGATACCAGCTGTAACGGGGCTTACGCTTCGATTCGAGCAGGTCGTAGTGCTCGCCGTATTCAACCTTGTCGGGCCTGAAAAAAAGCGTTTCATAGCCCTCTATCTTCGGCTTCGCCAGGGTAATCAGCCCCGGTACCGGCGCTTTCCGCGTAAATTCCTGCGGCACAAACGCCTTTTCGCTTTGCTCAAAATCCCATATCCCGTTCAGGTTGATTGTGTATCTGGGTTCTTCTGCCGCGCACTGCATCGACGACAAAAATGCAAAGGCCGCAGCGACGACAACTGCTTGTCTTGCTGTTCTCACGGTTTTTCTCATCGGCAGCTCAAACCTTTCTGCCCAGCGCCCTGAACATCGCAAGGACGTTCTCGACGGGCGTGCCGCACTGAATGTTGTGAATAGCGTTAAAGGTAAAACCATTCTTCTGGCTGAAAATCCTGACGCGTTCCCTGACCTGCCCGGCAACCTCGTCCGGTGTGCCGAAGGGCAGCGTTTGCTGGGTATCGACGCCGCCTCCCCAGAAGACGATTCTGTCGCCGAACTTGTCAACCAGATGCTGCGGGGCCATACCTGCCGCGGAGCATTGAACAGGGTTAAGTACGTCGTATCCTGCCTCGATAAACCCTTCAATCAAGGGTTCACATCCGCCGCAGCAGTGCTTTATCGTCTTCCATTTCGTATTGGCGTGTATCCAGTCGTTAACTCTCTTCGCGTAAGGCAGGTATAATTCCCTGTAACCATCGGGACTGCAGAAAAGAGAGTTCTGGCTCGACAAATCCGACCCATCCATCCAGACGAGGTGAATCTTGTCCCCGACCGCCTGAAAGGCGAGTTTCAGGTTCTTAAGAGCAATCTCCGCCTGTCGCGCAAACACCTCTTTGATGTAGTCCCTTCGCGTTATCGTGCTGATATACCATTCCTCGATATCACGAATGCCCTTTGGATGTTTCAGGAACGGCGCAGGAACAAGCGCTATATCGCCGAAAGCTGTTCCGGGGAAACCGGCGACAATAGCAAGGTTGGTATTCTTATGTAAATCGTCGGCGTGCTTCTCGTAATGCTTCAGGTCGTCTTCGCCAAGAATGGTAAACTCTTCAAGATTGTCTTCGGGATTAAGATTCGAGTCGTCAATCGGCCCCTGCCGGACAATCGCATCGAAGTAGAACCCGCCCTTCGGCATACGCCCCGAAGCCGGCGATGAGGTGTCCCCCTGCGGATATTGTAAAATGTCCCCATTCGGCTCCGGTTTGGTATTGAACTTGCCCGGCACAAGAACGTCCGTCCCGTCGAACGTCCGCCAGTTTTTCCAGCCGGCGTTCTCAAAGCCGAGCATATTCCGCCTGGCAGGCAGCATCACAATGTCAAGCTGCAGCGCCCCAATTAAATCGGGCGCAACCTCACCCAGCATCTGATATATATCGATTACCTTTACCCGCTCATCCCTTTTTGCAAGTCCAAGGGCTTTGCGCAGATGTGTTATGACGCTTACATGCGCCCCGCTGCAGTGCGTCCCCCCCAAATCAATCGGGACTCGGTCAACCTCGCGGTGATTAAGCGCCGCAAGCACTCTCTGTCTACTCCCCATCAGGTCAGGTTTGTTCTCTGCAGATATGGCATTATCCTTCATAAATTCCCGCACTGAGTTTGTCGCAACTCTTAACCAACAGGTCGAAGGAAAGGATACCGCAACCGGCGCAATTGTCAAGCTTTGAACTGTGTGTAAATTAAGCTTATCGCTGCGACTGCTTGATAAACGATTCATTCTGTCAGAATCTCTAAATCTGACGGCGACGTTCATAAGGCCTAAACCCGTATCTGTGACCTTGTAATAAAAGACACAAAGTCAGAGGTTGATAGCGGGTTAATTGGGGTACATAGAAAAAGAGATAACCGCCTGTTAGCCAGGAAGTTATCTCTGCAAACCACTGGCGGGGGCACGCTCGTTGTCGCTTCTCATGAAAAATGCCTTCTGGGAGAAATGGTGCGCGGCGGCTTAAGCTGTGTCAGAAGACTACATTACAGAGAGAGCTTGGGAGGATTATAGCACAGAACAGAAGAAAAGTCACCAATTTCAGCAAAATAAGCTGCTTTAAGATCAGCTTTCCCAAAAACTTAGCATCAGATGAGTTTTTTTATAGTACGGAACCATAGTAGCCGAGCATGACCGATATTTTAGCCGGGCCCATTTATGCAAGTTAAGGTATCAGTGCCCTAACAGTAATGGCTTTTCTAATAACAAATCCCATCGCATATACTTTCTATGCCGACTCTTAAACTTTCAGACAGTCCGCCATAAAGCAGCAGCACGTATAAGGGCACTGGCCATTTGACGTCCCAAAGCAAGGATTATTGCCCTCAGCCCTCTGGATAGAGTGGATAAGCTCAACTTTATTCATTTGGCCTGGCTGAATGCCTAATGATACGGCCTTTTGCCTGATAAGCTCGGCTATTGGCATCACTTTCGCCTTGGGTGCCTGTGCAATTTTCACGGATGCTGGATTCTGTGTTTTCTTGTTGTCGCCAATCTTCTTTTGTGTTCCAATAAAATCCATAGTCAATTCCTTTCCGATATAAAAAATTATTAATGGTTTTCTTTATCTACGCCTTCAAACTACTGCCATCTGCTGATGAGTAGTACCCGAAGATTCCACTTCGGGTTGTGCCGGGATTTCTGAGCACCGATAATTAAGGTTATCCAGGACATTCATAAAATTGATGTAGGCGTCATATGGTGAATCATAGTGGTTGAAGTATTTATGCACGTCGCCGTCCGCGAAGTACTTTGTGCACATATAATAGAAATGGTCCGATGTCTGGAGCTTTCTCCAATCGGCGATAATGTCCATATCGCCTGTTTGTTTGACCTTGTCCTCGAGCCGGTATAGTTCTGTCAGTGCGTTTTCCTGCATAGGGTTACCTCGCCAGGCCGAGAGGTCCCGTTCGATGTCTGCCCAGCTTATGGTATGAGGAACATCTATTGTGCCAACAGCGCTATAGGCCTTTATTACTTCTGAAGGCGTCTTGAAGTTATTGTCCGGGTGGCTGAGGATTTCTTCCGGCAAACGACGCAGAAAATCGAATATCCCGGTGTCCTGCCACTGGTGCTCGCCAAAGGTTTCGTAATCCATAAAGAGATTGCACACATAACCATTGCCGTTGATTTGGTTTATCCAACCGGCAAATTTGTCCGCCCTCAAAGGCCATTCTGACCAGTCCCGGTTGGAAAACCGGAATGCTATGTCGTCGCTGAGTCGGTAATTCTTCAGCAGGAGTTTGAGCCCGGTTGAATTGGTCGGACGGTAAACAAAATTTGCGTTCCTGTATCCGAGGATATGGTCTGCACCTTCGGTTATTATCGCGTCGAAGCCGCCGATTTGGTCAATGATAACCGGTAAGCTGTTATTGTAAATAAGCTCGGTGTTTCGGAAAACGCGGGGCGTCTGCCCAAAGAGTCGCCTGGTAATCTGTTTGTGGGCCTTTATTTGTTCAATGAACTCCTCCCTTGAGTACAGCAAGCTCAAGCTGTGGTAATACGTTTCAGCGAGAAACTCCACACAGCCCGTGGCGGCCAGTTGCTTGAATGTAGTCATTACCTCCGGCGCATACAACTCGAGTTGCTCCAGCAATACGCCGGTGATGCTGTAGGATATCTTAAATCTCCCTTTGTATTTTTCGATTAGCTCGAGCATAAGCCGATTGGCGGGGAGGTAGCACTTATTTGCTACTTTTCTGCATATCTCGGCGTTCTTATGGTCGTCAAAGTAGTTAGTGCCGCGGTCAAAAACGGTATAATGCCGTAACCTCTGCGGCTGATGCACCTGAAAGTAAAAACATACCGAAGCCATACTTATTTCTCCTCACTTTGCGCCTTAGCAATAACTTCCTCATAGATTTTCTTTACTTTCATAGCAGAATCCTCCCAGTTGAATTTATTCGCTTCGTGAAAGCCGTTCCTGCTTAGAGTTTTCTGGAGAGATGGGCGTTTAAGGACGGCTATCATTTTGTTGGCCATTTCATTTATGTCCCAGAAATCGACCTTGAGAGCGTGGCTGACTATTTCGGCGACGCCGCTTTGTTTACTTATCAAGACAGGCACGTTTCGGTTCATAGCTTCGAGAGGAGCAATTCCAAACGGCTCGGAAACCGAAGGCATTACGTAGAGGTCGGCCATTTGATAGGCCCTGTCGACGTCCTCTCCCCGCAGAAAACCGGTAAAGAGGACCTTGTGCCCGATACCCATCCGGGCTGCAAGCTCGATAGTTCTGTGCATCATATCGCCGTTTCCGGCCATAATGAATTTGACGTTATTAATCTTTTCGAGGACTTTTTTTGCGGCGGCAAGAAAATACTCCGGGCCTTTTTGCATCGTGATTCGGCCGAGGAAAAGGACTATTTTATCCGTTTCATCCAGCGGAATGTGCTGAGATTCATTGCCGTTGTGCTCCGCAGCGTTATGAACCACTTCCACTTTTTCTGATGGAACGCCATAGTGTTTCAGGATTGTGTTTTTCGTAAAGTTGCTTACCGCTATGACCTTTGCCGCCGCGTGCATGCCCTGTTGTTCAATGTCGTAAACCTGCTGATTGACGTGTTCGCCGCTACGGTCAAACTCCGTTGAATGGACGTGCACGATTAAAGGTTTATAGCTTTGCCGCGACACCGCTTCGCCGGCAGGATATGTCATCCAGTCATGGGCGTGGATTACGTCGAACTGTTCGGTTGAAGCGATTCTGACTACTTTGTCAGTATATCCGCGGACATCCGAATAGATATCACCGTCGTAATTGTTCGGGTCGTCAATCTGTCCCGGACCAATATTGGCAGGTGCATTTGTTTGTTGCGTTGCCGAACAGCCGAGTTGCCCATGCGTGGAAACAGTGGCAACCTGGGCATACGGCCTGAGTGTCGAAGAAATCATGAGAAATTTTACGCTTTTGAAGGCACAATGCCGGTCGCTCAGTATGTTAACATGGCCGGCGAGGTGACTTGTGCTCGCCTTAGGCAGAACAAATGTAACCTCTATACCCAGTCCGTCCATCGCCTTGGTCAGGCCGTAACAGGCCGTGCCTAATCCACCGCTGATATAGGGCGGAAATTCCCACCCTAACATAAAAACTTTCATTAACAATTTACCTTCCTGCCTTTGTTAAGTGCGGCAAGATTTTCCTGCTTGACGGACTATAGGCGGCTAACGACTACAAGATGGGAAACACGAGTGATAATGCTTACCCCTTCTGAGAGGGGCCTCGGCAAGCAAGATGATGACAGGAGTTTAGCGGTTCCGTAACACAAGTCAAGATAATTATTTTTAATTTAGCTCCTTTTTATGATATTTTTTTGAAAACGGGCCTGCAGACCTTGTTTCCGCCCAAAACAAACGATTTTGAGCTGAGCGCAATAGAGCTTTTTGAAAAAAAGCATAGCAAAGCTCATTTTACACCATATTTTAGAACAAGATGAGGACCGCCAAGACGCCTAACTCTTTCCTGTAAAAGCATTATCGAATGCCCACCCTGCATACCCTGACATATCCTTCTGCATCATTTAACTTGTACACTTTCCCAGGCGAGAACCACTGCCGACTTTCGTGGGACGAACGTTGCTATACTATGCCCTGTCTTTAGTTCGTACCTCCTCTGCAAACATCCCGCCGCCGGCTCATTCCACCAGTGCTGCTGTCCGCGGTTTACCCATAGGCATTTGTGAGACGCAAATTAGGCATATTGCCTATATGCTTTTTTGCCCGGCAAAGGCGAGAATACAAGCATCAGGAAAGTTTAAAAGTACGAGTTTTAAGGAGAGAAAAAATGAAAAAGTTAATGATGCTTATATTGGTTCTTGGGTTGGTCACCCTCGCTGCGAACAGGACGGGCTTTTCGTTCGATAACAGCGCTACCGCTGATAATATCCCTGCGGTGACTTCCCCGGATGTTGTGATTGGCATACAGTCGGATGATGGCTCGGTTTGCGTCGTATATCTGAAAATAACCGATTCGGGCAGGCAATGCCCGGCTGCCACCTCTGCGCAGGCAGATATTATTCACCAGTTTCCTGACGCCACGACTTTGGCATTGCTGGGATTGGGCGGCCTGCTGTATCGTCGCAGGAAAGAGTAGTGCCCTTGTTGGATTTATAAAGGTCACTAATCCGCCCCAAACGCCGGTTTGTTTGGGTTGCGGCTTTTTGTCGCTGAATTTATCGCCAAAACTATATTTGACCCGGCAGCGTATATCACTATAAGTATATAGGTGTTTGGCAGCGAAGCGAAACTAAGGAGTCGAATATATGACTTTTAAGAATATTTTCGTATATCCGCGTTACCCGGAGAACCTCAGCAAGCTGTATGCGCTTGCCCACAATTTGTGGTGCCTTTGGGACTATGACGCGATAAATCTTTTTTACCGGATTGATACCCACCTGTTCAGGTCGGTCAATCATAACCCGGTCAAATTTCTTCTGGACCTGCCCGAAGAAAAAATGAACGAGCTTTCAAATGACAAGGGCTTTTTGTTCGAGCTCGACAGGGTCTGGCAGAAATTCGACGAATATATGAAGTACAGCGGAACACCGCAAAACGGCAGCGGCGACGACTGCGGCCTTAACAAAAACACCGTTATCGCCTACTTCTCAATGGAATTCGGCCTTCACGAATCTATGCCGATATACGGCGGCGGACTGGGTATTCTGGCGGGAGACCATCTTAAGACCGCTTCGGATTTGGGGATGCCGGTTATAGGCGTGGGACTCCTTTACAGGTTCGGCTATTTCACTCAACGCATTAATCTTGAGGGACGGCAGGAAGAGTTGTTCCTTGAGCTTGAAAATCACTATCTGCCAATAAAAGAGATGCGGCTTCCTGACGGCAGGCCGGCATTTGTTGAAACAAGAATACTCGGCGAAAATTGCAAAATTAAGCTCTGGCAGATTGACGTTGGGCGGACAAAACTGATTCTGCTCGATACCAATGTCGAAGATAACCCGCGATACCTGAGGGATATTACAAACGAACTGTATGTCGCGGACAAAGACAAACGAATCCAGCAGGAAATGGTCCTTGGGCTTGGCGGGGTCAAGGCCCTTGCGTTGTTGGATATCAAACCCAATATCTATCATATAAACGAAGGGCATTCCGCCTTTCTGATAATCGCCCGGCTGCAGAAGCTGATGGCCGAAGAAAAGCTCTCTTTTTCCGAAGCCAGGGCGCTGATTAGAACCTCCACGGTTTTTACAACGCATACTCCGGTAATAGCCGGCAACGAGCATTTTGACACCAAGCTGGCAAAAAAATATCTCGAGCCGGAAATCAGACAGATTGGTCTTTCATTCGATGAATTCAGCGCGTATGCATTTATGGAAAACAACAAGGATGTCTTCTGGATGCCGGCGCTGGCAATAAGATTCTCCAGATACGTCAACGGCGTTTCGAAGATACACAGGGACGTTTCACGCAAAATGTGGGCGGGACTGTTCCCCGGGACGCAGCCAATTGAAGTCCCGATAGATTACGTAACCAACGGCGTTCACTGGTCGTGGATCAGCGAGCCGTTTACCAACCTCTTAAACCACCATATCGGCCCCAATTTCATACATTGCCGTGATAAAGGCCATATATGGCAAAAACTCGCCGTTGCCCCGGATGAGGAGATTTGGGAAGCCCATCATAAAAACAAGCTCAAACTCATCGAATTCATTCGCAGGAAACTTGCCAATGACCTTGTCGCCAGGGGTTATTCACAACTCAAAATTACCAACATCACCCGGCTGTTTAACCCGGAGTATCTGACGGTTGTTTTCGCGAGGCGTTTCGCATATTACAAACGCGCAACTCTCCTCCTGAAAAACAAGGAAAGATTGGCAAGAATACTGACGAACTCAAAAAGGCCTGTCCAGCTTATATTCGCGGGCAAAGCGCACCCGGCCGACGCCGCGGGCAAATATATGATTAAGGAAATCCTGGATTTCGCACGCGACCGCAAGCTCGAAGACAGGGTGATTTTCCTTGAGAATTACGACATAGACGTCGCCAGACATCTTGTATGGGGAGCCGACGTCTGGCTCAACACTCCCGTAATGGAAAACGAGGCCAGCGGCACATCCGGGATGAAAGCGGCGATGAACGGCGTCCTGAACCTCAGCGTCCCCGACGGCTGGTGGGCAGAAGGATACAACGGCAAAAACGGCTGGCCGATAACTGCCGGAAAATTCTACGTGCATACCGAGCTGCAGGAATCCGCTGAGGCAAATCAGATTTATGACCTGCTCGAAGAAGAAGTGGCCGAGATGTTTTACGAGCGCAATGAGGAAGGCATTCCAAAACGGTGGGTTGATATGATGAAAGAATCCATCATCTCGGTTTGCGGCAATTTCAATATGAACAGGGTCCTCGTTGATTACTCAAGAAAGTTTTATGCCCCCGCGACAAAAGAATACGAACTGCTCCACGAAAATAACCGTCAGCGGCTCCGGGAGGCAATCGCCAGTGAACAGGAGATTTTCAAGGGCTGGAATTACATAGTGGTTAAAGAGCTTACTACCAACCTGGACAAAAAAGAGTGCGTCTGCGAAGGGGACACCCTCGAAGCGAAGTGCGTCGTGGATTTGGGGCATGCGCCAACAGAATTATTTACCGTCGAGTTGTTCCATATGCCAGGCAACAGGCAGAACTACAAGATTATTCCAATGTCGTTTAAATCCAGGCAGGGCAACATCGCTTATTACGAATGTTCCGCCAAAATCGAAGGATACGGCGTGCAGAATATCAGTGCCCGTATAAGGCCCGCCGACCCGACCGTTCAGGATTTGCATCCCGAAATGGTCAAGTGGAGCGAGTAGCGCCGGCGATTTTATGCCCTGTGAGAGACAGCAGATAATTTCGCAATCTTCTTTGAGATTTGAGGCGTAAGCTCGCCACCCGTCTTCGTCTTTGACTGCGCCGAGGTCTTCGCTGCGCTACGAGAGTTCAGCCGCCACTGCCAATTGCCTTTTATCCTGCCGGGACGGTTCATACGAGCCGATTCACCAAAACCTAAAATGTCCTGCACGGGAATTATGGCAAGATTGGCAACGGACGCAAAAGCGAGTTTTATAAGTTCCCAGTTTATCTGATGAGCAGAAACTTTGCGCCCGAGGCAGGCGAAGAGAATCTTCTTTTGCGCCGCGGTTGCTTCTTTTGCGAACCATCCGACCGCGGTATTGTTATCGTGCGTGCCGGTATAAACTATCGTATTTCTCTTATGGTTGCCGGGCCAGTGCGGATTTTTAGTGAGATTGCCGTTGAGGCCGAACTGAAGCACCCGCATTCCCGTCAGATGATGGTTTTCAATAAACGTTTTAATATCAGAAGTAATAAGCCCCAAATCTTCCGCTATGATTGCTCGAGGGTTAAATCGCTTAAACAACGTGTTGAAAAAGTCCTCATAGGGACATTTCACCCATTTGCCGTTGGCCGCGATTTTTCTGCCCGCGGGAACCTGCCAGTAAGCGAAGAGGCCCCTGAAATGGTCAATCCTGACTATGTCAAAGAATTTAAGATTATGTCCTATTCGTTCAAGCCACCAGCGATACCGCGTATCTTTCAACGCTGCCCAGTCATAAACCGGGTTACCCCACAACTGTCCCGTCCTGCTGAACATATCGGGCGGCACACCAGCGATAAATCGCGGCTTTTTTGCCTTGGTCAGCTTGAAGATTTCAGGATTACTCCAGACATCCGCACTGTCATACGCGACATAGATTGGTATATCCCCAATCAATTTAATTCCAAGCTGTTTGCAGTAGCTCTTGAGAGAAACCAATTGCTTGAAAAATAGATACTGCTGGAATTTTTCCCTGCCGATTGAATCCGGGAAACTATCCCTCGCCATCCTGATTGCATCTTTTTTTCTGTCTCGCAATTCAACGGGCCAGTCACACCACAAGGTGCCTCCAAAGTGCTGACGCAGCGCGACAAACAATGCGAAATCATCAAGCCACGTCGCGTTCTCAATACAAAACCGCTCGTAATCGCTTTGCCTTTTAAAACTTTTGAAACGTTCGTATGCGGCGTTCAATAACTTTGTCTTGTAAGAAACGACTTTTGGATACTCAACCCTTGATTCCGCAAACCCGGAATAATCCACAAGCTCTTCCCTGTTCAGGAGACCCTGTATATATAACAAATCCGGGCTGATAAGAAGGGTGTTGCCCGCGAAGGCGGAAATGCTGTTATATGGCGAATAAGGATTTTGCCGCAGAGTGGGCGGATTCAGGGGCAGCATCTGCCAAAACTTTTGTTTGGCGCGGGCAAGAAACCCGGCGAACCTGTAGGCGCCGGGACCGAGGTCGCCTATGCCATATTTTGATGGAAGCGAAGTTATATGAAGCAGTAAGCCGCTGGCCCGCTTTGTTATCATAAGTTTAATTCGTGCACACAATCCTTATTGAACTATCACGCCCAGATAATGCGCCAGATTATTGAAATGTTCAATCCATTTTTGCGCCGCCTGGTCGCCCGCCTGGGCTTTTTTGTTCATTTCCGGATATGTCTTTTTGCTGATGTCGAAGAAAACGTTTTGAGCCATCTGAAAATTAAATTCCGTCACGATTGACAGCAAAATCCTCACTGTTGCCTCTATCGTTTCAAGCAGTTTGCTGTTTTCAGGCGATTCTTTCAATTGGGTCATAAGCCGGTTTATTTTCCTGCTCGCCTCGAACTGGATAGTGGTCTTATCAAGCTGAAGGGAAAATCTGGCTGCCTCATCGGCCAGTATTTGAAGATGTTCCAGCAGGTTAGCGTACTCGTCCCGCTCGTCCCGGATTATTTTGCACAGTGCCTCATTCAGTATAAACTCGGCCGGCGCGGCAAGCGCTTTTGGCAGCGGGATATTCATCCCGCGCATCGCCTGCATTATCGCATAGTTGTGTTCGTAAATATGCCTGAACGCCGCCTCAATCTCAAGCCACGTCGTATCAAGCAACTGGTTCAGGATATGCCTTTGCTCATCCTTGAAAAGATGCCATAGCGAATAGCTGTTACCGCCAAAAACAACGTTCATCAGGCGAGTCACCTCATTGGTGTCCCCTTTGAGAAAAGCGGTTTTCAAATCGTGCTGGATGGCCGAAAATAAACTGTCGGACATACGCCCTTTGCAGGCGGCGATTATATATGGGTCTCCCCGATGTAACGCGGCGAAATCTACCGTGTATTCTTCCAGAACAATAGCCGACTGCACCGTGGTTCTGCCTGTGACAAGGACCTGGATTCCTGCCTCCACGCGGTCGTATATTTTGGTCCTGGCGGAATAGCAATATATGCTCGTCTGTTCCTTTGGATGTTCTGTGAATATCGAGCTTATAGCGAAATGCACCGCCACACGGTTCAAATCAACCGTACTGGTTTTAACGTATCTCTCATAGACCGCCTTGCCGTCGGTGAATTCTTTTTCATTGGCAGGCGCTTTTTTGAGTATTTCTTCAAACTCAGGTTCGAAATCCCTGCTTTCTATCTCCTTTGCTAATTGAATCGCCCTTGATGCGTAGTGCATTATCTGGACAGTTTCTATCCCGCTGATGTCGTCGAAGAACCATCCGCAGCTTGTAAACATAAGCAGGGCGTTTCTTTGTATTTCCAGCAGTTTGAGGAAAATCACCTTCTCGCCGAAAGCCAGCTTGCTGCCCGCCGAGGCGGTTATAAATTTCTCCACGTTTTCTGCGGTTCTGTCATTTATGACCGCGATATACTTGTCCCTGAGTCCCCAGGGGTCGGCGACAAACTGTTTCATCCTGCTTTCATAAATTTCCGCGAGCCGGTCTCTCAGCCAGTTCATCACCTCCCTAAGCGGCGCACGCCATTGCTGTTTGCCCGAAGGGAATCGGCCGTAATTACAGCCGCAGTTCGTCCTCCATCTTTCCACCCCGTGGCTGCAGCTCCACGAGCTGTTCTCATAAATCTCAACTTCGTCGGCAGGGGGATATTTTTCGAGGTATTCGCCATATACCGTTAGTTTCGCGAGTTTATTGGATTCAACGTAATGAAGACAAAAGGCAAGCGCCATATCAGTGTAACGATGATGATGGCCGAATGTTTCGCCGTCGGTGGCAATGTGGGCGAGCTTATGTTCCGCGTTGCTCCCTGTGAAAATCCAGTTCAGCTTCCTGGCGAAAACCTCGCCGTTCTGCAAAACATGACCGCCGGCCACGTCATTAGCGGTTGGGCCGTGGTAGAAAAATAAACTTATTGTTCGCCCGGAGGCAAGCCGGCAAAGATACGGTTTCGTTGTGTCAATTTTGTCTTTCTCGATGTTTATCCAGTCCGTTCCACCAATACTGCGAACGCGCTTGGCCTGATGAGGCGAAAGTATCGTAAATTTAATCCCGTACTCCGCGAGGATATCAAGCGTTTCCATATCCGCCGCGGTTTCGGGCAGCCACATACCCTCCGGCAATCTGGCGAACCTGTGCTCAAAATCGTATATCCCCCAGGCAACCTGTGTGCGTTTGTCCCGGCTGTTGGCGAGGGGCATAATGATATGGTTATACGCATGGGCGATGGCCGCACCGTGTCCCGAAAATCGCTCCCGGCTTTTCTTATCGGCATCTATCACCCCCTGATAAACGTCCGGTGCATGCCTTTCAAGCCATGACAACAGCGTAGGGCCGAAGTCGAAACTCATTCTGGAGTAGTTGTTAACGATATCGATGATTTTGCGGTCCGGGCCGAGTATCCGGGAGGCCATATTAGGCCTGTAGCATTCTTCGGTTATCCTCTCGTTCCAGTCGTGATAGGGATAGGCCGAGTCCTGCAGTTCGACCTCCTCCAGCCACGGGTTTTCCCTCGGCGGCTGGTAAAAGTGTCCATGAATACATACATAGTGCTCCATCTTTTGACCTCTCGTCCATCATACCCTAAATTCTTTGCTTATTCTACACTTCGTTTCATATTCTTGTTTCCTTTGTATTCTTGTATATCGGCTGCTTTGACGTCCGTTCTGGACTAAGCGATTGCGAAGTATCAATTAAGCATTCCCCCAATTACTTATTCAAAAATTTATGTGTATTCTTAAGAGTACTACAAGGCCCGAAAAAACGTAGTTTATATTTAAGGAGCTTGAAAATGCTGGTTCTGAGCAGACACATGGATGAGTCGATTATTGTCGGAGACAACATCGAGATTATGATTGTCGGTATCAGGCGCAATGAGATTCAACTGGGAATAAACGCTCCTAAATCCGTACCCGTTTACCGTAAGGAAGTATATGGTCGCATTTGCCGGGAAAGAGACGGCGGAGGCAGCCAGTATCTGCCATCGTATCGCAGGTCTGCCTGTGCGGCGGCCATAAGAGCATAGCAGGGATATTGCTGATTAACGGGCACGGATGCCCAATATAAATCTTAAAAATGAAAAACATTTGGAGATACAGATGATTTCTCAAAAAGTAACGCCTTGGTATGTCCTCAATTCTCCTGAAACAGGCCAGCCCTTCCAGAATTTCTACGACGCCTGCAACAAAGGAGGCGTGCTTGACACAAAGACACGCGAATTATTGATGCTGTCTCTGGCTTCGGCGTTTCGCTGCCCGCATTGCACCGAATCGCACATAAAGGCGGCCCTTGAGGCGGGAGTAACAAAAGAAGAAATAACTGAGGCGCTGCTTATCACGGCCGTTGAAGCCGCGGGCACACAATTAAACTGGGCAAGAGAAATTTACCTCAAGCACCTGGGTAATACAAACAAAGAGTAATTATAAAGTAAGCATCCTGAAAGACAGTCACAAAGGAGAGGAAATACAATTGTTTGCCCCTGTTTTAGAGGGTATAATGACGCACGAAGGCAGAGCGTTGTTCTTAATAAACCTGCGTCAAAGAATGGGCCAGACGCAAAGCCGCTTAACGCGATAAAAGGCAATCTATTCAAATGAACAAGAGAAGCTACTTACGTTATGTTTACGCGATATTGGCAGTTTTATTATCCTTCTGATAGAGGTTTTTTGAGAGGAAAAGGGCAAATTAGAAAATGACCCCTGAAATAAAAAGAAAGACAGCCAAGGGATTGTCGCTGGTAGTGATTATTGGATTTATATGCCTATAAGATTGAAACTTGTCAGTATGTTTCTGGCGATTGCCTCGGTCCCCTTACTCCTTGTCAGCGTTTTAACCTTCACTAATTATAAAAATTCCCTCGAGGCCAATCGTTTTTCGCAGTTGCGGGACCTTACTATTTTTAGAGCGGATAGAATAGAAGCATATTTTGCCGGATTAAAGTCACACATAGAGATAGCCCAGGGCTTTTACAACATTAAGAAAAACCTTCCTGTGCTGATTCGGCTTGCGGATGACCCGAACAATCCGGAATTCCTCGCCGCTAAAAATATGCTCGATGGGCAATTACAACAGATGCAGTCAGTTTCAGACCTCTCTGATATTATGCTGGTTAACCCGCAAGGCAAGGTCGTTTACGCAATTAAACCCGGACATTACTCCAAAGATATGTCTAATGGCATTGACGCTGAACAGAAGGCCTTCACTGAGGGAAAAAGCAGAATTTATTTTTCGGATGTATATTTCGACAAAGTCGAAGACAACAGATTCGAAACGCTGCTTACCGCTCCGGCCTCTGATTTTAACGGTGTTTTTATCGGGGTCATCGCTTTTGAAGTGGATATGACGCCCGTTTATAAACTTATCCAGGATGTAAACGGGCTGGGTAATACCGGAGAGGTACTGGTCAGCAAGAAAATTGGCAATCAGGCGGAATTTTTAAATCCTCTCAGACACGACCCCAATGCGGCCCTCAATAGAAGAGTGACCTTCGGAGATGCCTCTGCCCGTCCTACTCAGGAAGCTGTGCAGGGAAAAACCGGCTCCGGCCAGGCAATTGACTACAGGGGAAAGAAAGTTATCGCGGCCTGGCGGTATATCCCCTCTCTTGACTGGGGATTGGTCGCCAAGATTGATACCGAGGAAGCATTCGCTGATGTAACAAATTTAAGAAATCTGGCAACGGCAGTCCTCATTATTGTTATTGTTATAAGCGGCATAACGGCATTTTCCATCGCACAATCGATTTCCGTGCCTATAAAACGGCTCTCCGAAGGCGCACAGATAATCGGAAGCGGGAATCTGGATTATAAAATAGGAACCCGCCAAAAGGACGAAATAGGTCAGCTTTCGAGGTCGTTTGACAAAATGACACTCGATTTAAAGCAGACCACCGCTTCGCGAGATGAATTGAACAGGGAAATCATCGAGCGCAAACAGGCGGAGGAGGCGCTGCGTGAAAACAAAAAGGATCTCGACCATGCTCAGGCCGTGGCTCATTCAGGAAGCTGGCGTCTCGACGTTCGACAGGATAAATTGACCTGGTCCGATGAATCATATCGCATATTTGGGGTCCCAGCCGGAACGGAATTGACTTATGAGTCGCTTCTTTCCTATATCCATCCTGATGATAAAGAATACGTCGATACGAAATGGAAAGCGGCATTGGCCGGAGAAAAATACGACATCGAGCACCGAATCATCGTGGATGGTCAAATCAAGTGGGTCCGCGAAAGGGCCGAGCTGGAGTTCGATAAG
>Ga0315278_10002148_pt1 | contig 17495 bp, 16 predicted proteins | sample YL17G06_0_MG_FD_203880 | JGI IMG/M metagenome (GOLD analysis project Ga0315278, IMG submission 203880) | Sediment microbial communities from Yellowstone Lake, YNP, Wyoming, USA - YL17G06_0 | ecosystem: Environmental > Aquatic > Freshwater > Lake > Sediment | place: USA: Wyoming | collected... | reverse complement strand
GAGTGCGCGATCAGGCATGTTGCCTCCGCGCGCGGAACGCCGGCACGATGAGCAACGCGAGCGCGATCAGCGAGGCGATGAGGGTGACCAGCTTCCCCACGCGATAGGACGGCGAGCTGAAGGCGAACGTCACCTCGCGTGCTCCCGGCGGCAGCTCCACGCTGAGGAGCGCGTTGTCGGCCCGGAGCACCGTCGCCGCCTTGCCGTCCACCGTGGCGTGCCAGTCGGGATACCACGTCTCCGACACCAGCAGCCACGCTGGCCCCTCCGCCTGCCCCGTGAGCCCGATCGTCATCCGCCCCGGTTCCCACCGCGATACCTTCGCCTCGATCGCGGGCCTCGGCGGAAGCTGTCCGCCCGTGATCGCCGCCGGGGCCACCGAGGCCGTGTCGGAAAACACCACGAGGTCGCTGACCGGAAATCGTGCGTCGAGGACCGTCGGCACCAGCTGGGCCTCCGGTACCTTCGCCGCCGCACCTACCACCCGCACGTACGCCGGAGCCGTGTCTCGCTCCAGCAGGATGCCTGAGGGCCCGCCGGCGGGGCCCGCGGGACCGGCGACCTGGTGAAAGCCCGGTACCGGCACGGCCTGCGGCAGCAGCAGGAAGCGCACGGCGAGGAGGTCCCAGAGGTTGGGATTCCCAACGTTGCTCCAGATGTTCTTCCCGCCCCAGAGCTCGTCATAGAACCGGACCTCGTTCCCGTGATACCCGAACACCTGCTGGATGCCGTGCGCCATCAGCGTGGAGCCCTGGTACACGCCCTGCGCACCGGGCACGTTCATGACCCGGAACGGCGCTGGTGCCTCCCGCATGCGCGCGATCAGCGCATCGTCCGCGAAGATCTCCCTGGCTGGCCGGTTCCACTCGAAGAAGAGCCGGTCCACGCTCCACAGGTCGGCCACGATCACGAGCACCAGCAGTGCCGCGGCCAGCCCGTCCTTCAGCCGCCCGGCCGCCATGGCCCAGATGATCGCCCCGCCGGCCAGCAGCACCGCGAGCAAGCGCACTGCCCCGCCCTGCAGCGCCCCGGCATTGCCCACTACCTGCCCCGCCATCTGCTCCTTCGCGAGCGCCACGGCCACCGGCTGCAACCCGCCCACGGCGCCGAGGAGCGCGATCGCGCCCAGCACCGCGGTGCCGACGATCGCTGCTCGCTTTGACACCTCGCCCCGAAGCAGGCGATCGGTGCCGAGGCCGGCGAACACGCACGTCACGAATGCCACCAGGTAGAAGTCCATCCCCGGCGCCCGCACCTTTTTCATGAGCGGCATCGCCTCGTACCACAGCCGGTAGAACGGCGTGTGGCCACCGAAGGCGATCAGCAGGAACAGGCCCCCGATCGCGAGCAGGGCCCACTTGAGGCGAGGCCGTGTGCGGTCGCCCAGGCCGAGCACCGCCAGCAGCACCACGATGGCGCCGACATACTCGGTGTGCAGCTTGAAGAAGTTCCGGCCCCAGTAGGAGTCGAGCACGCCGTTGAACTGCGGCAGAAACGTGGTCATCAGCTCTTCGACCGGGAGCGCAAATCCGGTGGCGTACTCCCATCCCTGATTCGCGCCCCGCGCCGCCCACGGCAGGTAGCTCAGGAACGGCAGCGCCTGGATTGCCGAGATCGCGATGCCCAGCACCACCGCACCCCCACTCGCCGCCAGTGCCACCGCCCACCGCAGGTCTGCGCGCCGGTCCTCGGCCCAGAACACGAGGTACAGTGTCCACAGCCCGCCGGCCACCAGCATGTAGTACGTGAGCTGATAGTGAGGGCTGATCAGGCAGAGGCCGGTGAGCAAGGCCACCCAGCCATAGCCGCTCACCTTCCCGTCGCGGATCGCACGCAGCAACCCGAGGAAGAAGAACGGTGCCAGCGCCGACACGAAAAGCTTGCCATCATGCCCTGGGCTGACCATTGACGCGAGGATGCCACTCATCTGGTACGACACGCCCGCCACCACGGCACCGGTCCAACTGACGCGGAGTGCGCGCAGCAGCGCGTACATGCCGAGCCCGGCGATGACGAAATGCGCGGCATAGGCCAGCGTCATCGCCAGGTCCTCGGCCAGGAACCAGCGCAGCCACGCCGCGGGATAGAAGATGTCGCCGTGCATGGCGGCAATGAACGGCATGCCGCCGAAGATGTAGGGGTTCCACTCGGGAATGCTGCCGTGCGCCCTGAAGAACTCCGCCCCGAAATGGCGGAAGGCATAACCCGCGACCAGCTGGTCGCTGCCGTAGAGGAACTTCCCCGTGAGCATCGGCCAGCACAGCGTCAGCATCGCGGCGATGAACACCAGCGATGAGATGAGGAGTGGGCGCCGCGGCTCGAAGCCGGCTGGGGGCGATTGCTCAGGATGCGGCACGCGCGTGCTCCCGCGACGTAAGGAGGAAGGGCACCGCGGCCCCCACCTCGGTGATCGTCAACATGACTCGCGACGCGATCGCCAGTGCGGCGGCGGCCGGCGCACCCAGCGACCCCTGCAGCATCAGGATGAACACGCTCTCGCGCACCCCCAACCCGGCCGGCGCCACCACCGCCAGGAGCCCCGCCACGTACGATGCGGCGAACGCGCCGATGCACTGGGCCAGCGTCGGGGCCTGGTCGAGAACGCCGCGCGCCAGCAGCCAGAGCGCGCCGCCGTAACCACACCAGGCCACGAGGTTCGCTCCTGCGGCGAGAAGGAGTGCGCCCGGCGCCGGTGCCGCGGGCTGCCCGGCCGTCACCCCCGCCAGGGCCAGCAGCCGCCCGACAGCACCGGGCCACAGGAGGAACAACATCCCGGCGATGCTCAGACCAAGCAGCACCGCGAGCGCCACGCGAATCCAGGGATACTGCACTTCCAGCAGGGACGTGCCGGTCACGCCGACCACCACCGCGCCCGCCGCCACCGAGAGCGCCTGGTTGAGCACTGCGGCCCCGGTGGCCACCCACGGCGCCACCCCCGCCTGCCCCGCCATGACCGCCATCCCCGCGATCGCCCACACCTTCCCCGGCAGGTACTTGCCGAGGCTCGACACGATCCAGATGCGGGTCGCCGAACGCAGCGGCATTGCCTGGCCCCAGGCGGTGACGAGCCGGCGCCAGGCCAGGATGAGCACCGCGTACATCACCCAGGTGAGGAGCGCGCTGGCCAGGAGCAGCAGCGGCCTGACGTGCCACTGCACCGGTGCCGCCTGTGCGTCGGCCCACGCCCGCGCAAGCTGCCGCAGTGCCAGCACCACCAGCAGCGCGCCCAGCGTCATCCGCACGACGCGCCAGCCGCTACGCACGCTGCAGCGCCTCGTGGTACCATCCCTCGCACACCTCGGCCACCCGCGCCGGAGAGAGCCGGTACCGCCACTCGGCCCCCGCCCGCCGGGCCAGTTCCGGCGTTTCCGGATCCCGCAGCAGGCCGAGCGCCGCGTCGGCGATCGCCTCGCCGGAGGGAATGACCAGTCGGCCGGCACCGTGCTCCGGCACGACATCGAGCACGCCGCCGCCATCCCAGCACGACACCACCGGCACGCCGCGCATCAGGGCTTCCGCCGCCACCAGCCCGAAGCCTTCACCCTCAGCGGGAAAGAGCATCAAGTCCGCCCGGCAGAGAAGGTCCAGCACCCGCGTGCGGGTCATGCTCCCTGCGAACGTGACCTGCGTCGAGAGCTCCAGATCGACCGCGCGCTGCTGCAGCGCCGCCCGTTCCGGCCCCTCTCCCACCACGGTGAGCGGGAGGCGCACCTCGAGATCGCGGAGACAGGCCAGTGCCTCGAGCGCCAGGTGCACGCGCTTCTGCGGCGTGAGGCGCGACACGACCATGAGGCCGGCGCCGCCGGTGGTCCACCGCTCGTCGGCCAACGGCACCGGCATCGGCTGCACCCGGTCGGGCTCGATGAGCGTGCCGAGCGACTCGCGGATCGTGGTGGCGATGGGATTGGAGACGGTGGTGACCACCCGGGCCCGGCGGAACAGCGGCCGCGCCAGCGTGCGCGCCAGCCGTGACCGCTGCAGCAGGCGGGCGTCGGTGCCATGCACCGTCAGCACGAGGGGTGCGCTGGCGGGCGAAGCGAGGCCGCCAGGCACCCACCAGTGCGCGTGCACCAAGTGCGCGCCCGCCGCGAGTTCGGCCTGCGTCGCCCGGCGCATCGCGCGCCACAGCCCGAACAGCGCGCGCATCCCGCCCTGCATCCGCACCGCGTCGAGCATGGTGCCGCGGTAGGCCAGCGTCTCGTTCTGGGGCTGCGCGTATCGAACACGGCGCACCGGAATGCCTTCCACCTGGGCGGGGCCCACGTCGCCCGCATCCGACGGTGCCACCACCACGACCTCGACCCCGCGCTCCTGCAGGCCATGGGCAAGCGGCACCAGGAAGTTCCCGGCGACGTCCCCCGGGAACCTGGGGAAGTTGTGGGTGAGGAAAACGACCCGCACAGTCAGTCCCGCGGATCGCCCTGGGACCGGCGCGCGAGTTCCCGCACCAGCGCGCGGTGTTCCTCGCGCATGCCGGCGATGAGCTCCCCCACGAAGCCGAAGCCGAAGAGGACCACGCCACAGATCACCATCGTCTCGACCAGGTTGAGCAGCGGCCGGAAGCCGTAGCCGAAGCCAAAACGCAGCACGAGGGCGGTGATACCGGCGAGCAGTCCGACGAGGAACAGCAGCGCACCGCCCACGCCGAAGAAGAGCATCGGCTTCCGGCCGAAGCGCAGCTGGAACCAGACGGAGATCAGGTCCATGACCCCCACCGGAATGCGGCGCCAGTTGAACTTGGAGACGCCGTGGCGGCGCGGGTGCAGCGGCACCGGCCTCGAGTCGAGGCGGAAGCCGTCCACCGCGGCGATCACCACCATGTACCGGTGCCAGTCGGGCCGGAGCGGCACGTGGTCCATCACCTGCCGCCGGAAGGCCTTCACCGAGTTCATGTCCGTCACCGTGACCCCGAAGAGCCAGCGGCAGAGTCCGTTGTATACCCCGGAGACGAACGCCTTGTCGTATTGCCCCTGCTTGGTGCCGGTCACCACGTCGGCGCGGCCGGCGAGGATCGGTTCCACCAGCGATGGAATGTCCTCCGGGAGATACTGCAGGTCGGCGGGATAGAACACGAACACCTCGCCTCGCGCCACGTCGCTCGCGGAGCGCAGCGCGTCGGCGATGCCGCGCTGCGCCCGGTGGTTCACCACCCGCAGGAACGGATAGCGCGTCGCAAGGTCGCGCAGCACCTCGGCGCTGTCGTCGCGGCTGCCATCGTTCACGACGACGACCTCGGCGGTGAACGGCGCCGCCCGCAGCGCCTCCTCACAGAGCCGGACGAACTCGGGCAGGTTCTCGACCTCGTCCCTGGCCGGCACGAGGATGCTCACGTCCACGAGGGGGGCCGGCGCGAACGTCATACCCGCTTTCGCATCCGCGCCGGCAGGATGCCAAGCTGGTCTCGGTACTTGGCCACCGTGCGGCGCGCGATCTGGATGCCCTGCTCCTGGAACAGGTGGACGATCTGCTGGTCAGTCAGCGGCTTCTTCGGGTCCTCCTCCGCCACCATCTTCTCGAGCTTCGCGCGGATGCTGCGGGCGCTCGCGTCCTCGCCCGACGACGTGGAGAGCGCGCTGGAGAAGAAAAACTTGAGCGGCAGCACGCCGCGTGGGGTCTGCACGTACTTCTCGTTGGTCACCCGGCTCACGGTGGACTCGTGCATGTTGATCACCTCGGCCACCTCGCGCAGGGTGAGCGGCTTGAGGTACTCGACACCCTTCTCGAAGAACTCACGCTGCCGGTCCACGATGAAGTTCATCACCTTGAGCATCGTCTGCCGGCGCTGCTCGATCGCCTGGATCATCCAGTTGGCGCTGTTCATCTTCTGCGCGATGAACTCACGGTTCTCCGGCGTCAGCTTCTTCTTGTCCCGCGCGATCTCCTGGTAGGAGCGGCTCAACCGCAGCCGGGGCACACCGGTGTCGTTGAGGAAGACCTTGTACTGGCCGTCGATCTTGTCCACCACCAGGTCGGGCAGGATGTAGGCGTCGCCCTTGTCCGCGTGCTTGAGACCGGGCTTGGGGTCGAAACGGGCCAGTTCGTCAGCGGCCTGCTGCACCGCCGCAGGGTCGACGCTGAAACGCTTGGCCAGGTCGTTCCATCGGTGCGCGATCAGGTCGGGGAACGCCTCGTCCACCAGCCGGTGGGTCAGCGCCGGCGTGCCCTTCGCCTCGCGCAGCTGCAGCAGCAGACACTCGCGCAGGTCGCGCGCCCCGATACCGGCCGGGTCGAGCCGCTGGATGATGGCCAGCATCTGCTCCAGGTCCGTCCTCGTGTAAAGGAGCTCGGGCGGCAGGTCGGCCCACGACGGCCGGGCCGGCGCGGCGCCCTCCCCCGCCAGGAGCGCCGGGTGCGCGTCGGGCCCCTCGTCCGGTACCTCGGGGAACGTCTCCTCCGCCTCCTCCTCGTCGTCGCTGTTGCCCCCGTTCCGCGCCTCATGGTGCGCCGCCATCAGGCTGTTGACCGAATCGAGGATCTCGTCCAGCGTCGCGGCGAGATAGCCGTCGTCATTGATGTTGCCGACGAACTCCTCGGCCAGAAGCTGCTGCCGGGGCGTGAGATCGAGCATGTGCAGCTGTTCCTGCAGGTGATCGGCGAGGGTGGTCGCCTCGACCGTCACCGGCTCCGTGTACTCGAGCTGCTCGTACTGCTCGCGGGTACCGCCGACGTCGAAGCCGTTGAGGAGGATCTCCTCCCAGTCCACCTCGTCATCCTTCTGCTGCTGTTCCTTCTCCAGCTTGGTGTCCGCCTGCTCCGGGTTCTCGTCTTCCTCCGGCTCCAGCAGTTCCAGGAAGGGATTGGCCAGCAGCTCCTGCTTCAGGTGCTGCTGCAGGTCCATCATGGGCATGTAGAGCATGTCCATGGCCTGGTACAGCCGCGGGTTGACCCGCAGCTCCTGGCGCATCGATGTCTGCTGCGACAGCCCGGTTCTCATGGACAGCCCCCCCAGCGCGCCCGCAGGCGCGCCGTTAGCGTGGGACCCAGGTAGAGGCGCGCGATTTCCTCATCGCACACGAGTTCCTTCACCGTGCCGGATTTCGCCACGCGGCCCTCACTCATGATGTACGCCCGGTCGACGATGTCGAGCGTCTGCTCGACGTTGTGATCGGTGATCAGCACGCCGATGCCCCGGTGCCGCAGGCCGGCGACGATGCTCTGGATGTCGTGCACCGCAATCGGGTCCACCCCGGCGAACGGCTCGTCCAGCAGCATGAACTTCGGTTCGCTCACCAGCGCGCGGGTGATCTCCAGCCGACGCCGCTCACCGCCGCTCAGCGAATAGGCCGGGCTCGTCCGCAGGTGGCTGATCGCGAGTTCCTCGAGCATCCGTTCCAGCACCACCGCCTGCTCGGCCTTCGGGAGCCGGCGCCGCTCGAGGATGGCCCGCACGTTCTCCTCGACGGTCAGCTTGCGGAACACCGACGGCTCCTGCGACAGGTAGCCGATGCCTCGCCGCGCCCGCTTGTACATCGGCCACTGGCTGATGTCCGCGCCGTCCAGCACCACCCGCCCTGCTTCCGCCCGAATCAGCCCCACAAGCAGGTAGAACGTCGTGGTCTTCCCTGCCCCGTTCGGGCCCAGCAGCCCGACGATCTCGCCCTGCCGGAGCGACAGCGATACCTCGTCCACCACCCGCCGGCCCCGGAAGCTCTTGCTCAGACCCACACCCTCGAGCAGCGATGCGGTGCCGGGCGCGGCGGTGGCCGGTGCCGCCTGCGTCGCCGTCATGGCGACGGCTTTGGGGCGACCGTGCTGTCAGCGCTGGTCGGCGCCACCGGTGTCACGTCGAGCGTGGCGTTCGGAACCGCGCCGCCCCTGGTGTTGCTCGTCGGCGCAGTGGCCTTGCCCGGCTCGAGCTGTATTCCATCGACATGACCGAACAGGTCCGCGCGCTCCATGCCGCCCTCACCGCTCGTTGCCATGCGCAACACGATGCGGTCGGCCCGCGCGTAGTTGAGCGACGGTTGCGCCTTCTTCGTGGGGTCCTCCGCCTTGCCCTTGTCGGCTGCGCGATAGAACGACCGGGCGCTATCCATCGCCTCGAGCTGCTGCACCTTCGTCTGCTTCTTGCCCGCCGAGTCGGTCTCCACGAAACGGACGATCACGGTGTCGCCGGCCACCCAGTCACGCTCGCCCGATGCCGAATCGGGCTTGGTGCCCGCCCACGCACTGAAGAACGCGCGCACCTCCTTCAGGGCACCCCCCGGCGTGTCGATCGCCAGCGAGTCACCCCGCAGTTCGTAGTCGCCGGCCAGGCCCACCGGCCGGCGCACGCGCCCCCACGCGCGCGTCAGCTCGGCCTTCTTCTCCTTGAGCGCGATCGACACCGTATCGCCGGTCAGGTCCACGTCCCGTGTCACCGCGTGCGCGCTGTCGATGGCCGTAATGCCGGTCAGGTCCCGCTCGTCCATCGTGAAGTCGATGCGCAGCCCCTGCAGGTCGAACGTGTCGTTCCCGAACCCCCGCAGGGTCGGCTCGCCCCCGATCAGGGCGCCCCTCCCGTCCCGGCCGGTGCGAAGCGAGAGCGAATCGCCCCGGGCGGTCAGGTCGCTCCGGTCGACGGTGACCTTCCCCCCCGCCCAGACCTGGTCCTCGCCCTTCTCCCGGACCCGGTCGCCCACGATGACGTACGGCTCCGCCTTGCCGCCCGTCGAGTCCTTCGGGATATAGTGGATCATGGGCCGGCCGATCGCATAGATCTCCACCGTGTCGCGCACTCCCTTGACCGCGCGGAAATAGTCGAGGCTCGGGCCATCCATGGTGGAGCCAGTGGCCAGGTTCACCGTGTGCACCTTGCCCCGCGCCTCCCACCGCTCGCCATCCTTGTAGTAGGTGCCGTTGTCGGCATCCATGGCCACCGTCGAGTCGCGGTAGTGCACATTGCCGATGAACTGCACGATCCTCCCGCCGTATGCTGCGACGCTGTCGCTCTTCATCGAGATCGACGTGTTCTCGCAGGTGATGTGCACCCCGCCTCCCGCGAAGTAGTTCGTGCCGTCGGTGCTCGGGGCCTGTCGGCCGCTGTCGCCCACCGACTGCAGGCGAAAGCGGCACTTCCGCGTGTCCTGCGCCGAGAGCTCGGCCACGGCGGCAAACACGAGCAGCGAGGTCGCGAGCGTCCGGCTCACCTCGAGTCCTTCTCCTGCCCCGGCAACAGCGCGCCCTTCTCCGACTCGCCCCGCGGCTTGTTCACCACGATGTGCTCGAACTTGAGGTCTGACCGGAACCCCTCGCCCTGCAGGTGTTCCTTCGCCTGGTCGAACGTGAAGAAGAGGTTGGTGCTCAGCTCCTTCTTCTCGGCATCGTACAGCAGCTGCTCCGTCTTGAGCACCCGCCCGTCGTTCGACCGCAGCACCGCGTCACCGTCAGCGGTCATGTTCCCGGTCTGCCACCGGTACGTCCCGGTGCGCGACGTGATCGTCGCATTCTCGTTTCCGGCGCTGTCGATGAAGACGAGCTTCATCTGCTTCAGCACCGTCGTCTGCGTCTTGTCGTAGAAGAACGCCGTGTCCGCGGCCACGTGCCCCTCCCGCACGCCGTCGCGGGTCAGGAAGTGCACGAACCCGTAGAGCACCTGGTCCGCCGAGTCCGAGGCCGCCACGACCGTCGTCGGCTTGGCCCCACCCTCGCTGCAGGCCGTGAGTCCGACGCACCCGAGGACAGCCGCCAGCGCCGCGCCGCGTGGAGCACCCCTCATACCGCCCCCGCGCGCATGAGGTCGTGCAGGTGCACCACCCCGACGATCACGTCCCGGTCGAGCACCGGGAGCGCCATGATCCCCTTGCGCTCCATGAAGCCGAGGGCGGCGGCGCCGAGGTCTTCGGGGCCGCAGCTGTGCGGCGTGTCCGTCATGACCTGCTCCACCGGCCACGCGAAGTAGTTGCGCTCCCGCTCCGCGAGCCGGGTCAGGTCGCCGGCGGTGAACACCCCGAGCAGGTGATCGTCGCGGCTCACCAGCGCGATGCCGCGGTGCCGCGCCAGCTGGATGATGACCTCGCGCATCGGGGCGTCGGGCGCCACCAGTCCCTGCGGCGGCAGCATCACGTCGCGCACCTGGACGAGGAGCCGCCGCCCCAGCCGGCCGCCCGGATGCAGCTCGGCGAAGTCCTCAGGGCGGAACCCCTTCTCCATCAGCAGCGCCACGGCCAGCGCGTCGCCCAGCGCCAGCGCGACGGTCGTGCTCGACGTCGGGGCCAGGTCGTGCGGACAGGCCTCCTCGCTCACCGAGGCATCGAGCACCGCCGTGGCGACCCGGCCCAGGAACGAGCCGGGCGCGCCGGTGATGGCGATGATCGGCACGCCCTTCCGCTCGAGCGACGCGAGCAGGCCGTCCAGGTCGCTCGACTCGCCGCTCTTGCTGAGCACGATGGCAACATCCTCACTGCCCACGATGCCGAGGTCGCCATGCAGGCTGTCCACCGGGTGCAGGAACGTGGCCGGCGTCCCGGTGGAGGTGAGCGTCGCCGCCAGCTTGCGCGCGATCAATCCCGACTTGCCGACGCCCGACACGATGACCCGGCCCCCGCGCACCGCGAGCAGCTCGACCGCGCGCGCGAAGCGCGCGTCGAGGCGCCGGCCCGCCGCGGCCACTTCCGCCGCCTCGAGCTCGAGGACGCGGCGGCCCGCCGCCAAGAGGGCGTCAGGTGCTGTCGCCACCGCGCTCCCGGTAGTACTGGGCAAGGGTACCGTCCCATTCTCCTCGTGCGTGAAGCAGTGTCTCGACCATCTCGCGAACGGCGCCTGCGCCGCCCGCCCGCTCCGTCACGTAGGCCGAGACGGCCCGGGCCTCCGCGACCCCGTTCGCCACCGTGACGGGCATTCCCACCCGCCGCAGCACCGGGACGTCCGCGAGGTCGTCACCAGCGTACAGCACCTCGTCCCACCGGATACCCCGCTCGTCGAGCAGTGCCTGCAGCCGCGGCAGCTTGCTCGCGGATGGATCCTGGATCACGTCGGCGATGCCCAGCTCGGCGGCGCGGAGGCGGGTCGCTTCCGAGAACCGCCCGCTCAGCAGCGCCACCGGGATGCCCGCAATGCGCAGGAGGTGAAGTCCGAGCCCGTCCTGCACGTCGAAGCGCTTGAGCTCGGTCGGCGCCCCGCCCGCCATGCCGATGTACAGTCCGTTGTCGGTAAGCACCCCATCCACGTCGAGCACCACCAGGCGGATGCCGCGCGCGATGCGCGGGTCGATGCCGCTCACCGCCTGGCGCTCTCGACCCCTCGCGCGCGGGCCCAGATGTCCAGCACCGGCGCCATCAGTTCGTAGAGCTGGCCCAGCGGCCACTGGGTCGCCGCGTCGCTCACCGCGCGCGCCGGGTCGGGATGCGTCTCGATGAAGAACCCGTCGGCGCCCGCGGCCGCGGCGGCCCGCAACAGCGGCGGGATCGCGTCACGCTGCCCTCCGCTCGTTCCGCCCGCACCCATGCCCGGCTGCTGCACGCTGTGCGTCGCGTCGTAGATCACCGGCACCGACGCCGCGTCCGCCATGCGCCGGAAGCTGCGCATGTCCACGACCAGGTCGCCGTACCCCAGGAAGGTGCCGCGCTCCGTCAGGGCCACGTCGGAGCTGCCCGCCGAGCGGACCTTTTCCACCGCGCCCGCCATCGCCTCGGGCGCCATCCACTGGCCCTTCTTCACGTTGACCGGGCGCCCGGTGCGTCCCGCCGCCACCAGCAGGTCGGTCTGGCGGCAGAGGAACGCCGGGATCTGCAGGACGTCGGCCACCTGCGCCGCGACCGCCGCCTGGTCCGCCTCGTGAATGTCGGTCAGCACCGGGAGCCCCGACGCCCGCTTCACCGCCTCCAGTGCCACGAGCCCGCGCTCCAGACCCGGTCCCCGCGCGCCCGTGAGCCGCGCGCGATTGGCCTTGTCGAAACTCGCCTTGAAGCAGACCGGGATGCCCAGGCGCACCGCGAGTTCCGCGAGCGCCGCCGCCGTCCGCGGCACCACGTCGCCCTCTTCAGCGACGCAAGGCCCCGCAATGAGGAATGGCGACTCCCGGAAGCTCCACTGGCTCACGACGCGGCGACTTCCGCGAGCGACGGCTGCCCGGCGCGCTGCTGCGTCCGCCGCTTGAGCGCGGCACCCACGAATCCGGCGAACAGCGGATGCGGACGGTTGGGACGCGACTTGAGTTCGGGATGGAACTGGCAGCCGAGGAAGAACGGGTGGTCGGGCAGCTCGATCATCTCCACCAGTCCGCCATCGGGCGACTGGCCCGAGAGCCGGAGGCCGAACTCGGCCAGCACGTCGCGATAGGCGTTGTTCACCTCGAACCGGTGCCGGTGCCGCTCGCTGATCTCGTTGGTACCGTAGGTCTGCGCCGCCTTGGATCCCGCGCGGAGCCGCGCGGTGTAGGCACCCAGGCGCATCGTGCCACCCAGGTTCACCACGTCGCGCTGCGCCGCCATCATGTGGATCACCGGCGACTCTGCCTCCGGCTCGAACTCGGTGCTGTTCGCGCCCGGCAGCCGGCACACGTTGCGCGCGAACTCCACCACCGCCATCTGCAGCCCGAGGCAGATGCCGAAGAACGGCACGTCGTGGTCCCGCGCCCACTGGATCGCCTGCACCATGCCGTCGATGCCGCGCACACCGAACCCGCCCGGGATGAGCAGGCCGTCGTAGTGCTGCAGGATCTGGCCGGCTGCCACCTGGTCGGTGAAGTTGTCGCTCGAGAGCCAGTCAATCTGCACCCCGGCATCGTTCGGGATGCCGCCGTGAATGAGCGCCTCCTGGACCGACTTGTAGGCGTCGTGCAGGTCGGTGTACTTCCCCACCACCGCGATGCGCACCCGCTCCTTCGGCCGCAAGATGGTCTCCACCATCGTGCGCCACGGCCCGAGCTCGGGCTCCTTCGTCTCGAGGCGGAGCCGCTCGCACACCACCCGGTCGATGCCCTGGTCGCGAAAGCGGAGGGGGATCTCGTAGATCGACTGCACGTCGGGACTCTCGATCACGCACTCGAAGTCCACATTGCAGAAGAGCGCGATCTTGCGCTTGATCTCCGCCGAGAGCGGCTGCTCGCTGCGGCACACCAGGATGTCGGGCTGGATGCCGATCTGCATGAGGTCGCGCACCGAGTGCTGCGTCGGCTTTGTCTTGAGCTCGCCCGCGGCCGCGATATACGGCACCAGCGTCAGGTGCATGAACAACGCGTTGTCGCGCCCCACCTCCTGGCGGAACTGCCGGATCGCTTCCAGGAACGGGAGCGACTCGATGTCACCCACCGTGCCGCCGATCTCCGTGATCACCACGTCGTGCCCCGGCGCCGTGCGCCGGATCGCGTTCTTGATCTCGTCGGTGATGTGGGGGACGACCTGGACGGTGGAACCAAGGTACTCGCCGCGCCGCTCCTTGTTGATGACCGTCTGGTAGATGCGGCCCGTGGTGATGTTGTTCTGCTGCGAGAGGGACCGGTCGATGAACCGCTCGTAGTGCCCGAGGTCGAGGTCCGTTTCCGCGCCGTCGTCCGTCACGAATACCTCGCCGTGCTGGAACGGCGACATCGTGCCCGGATCGACGTTGATGTACGGATCAAACTTCTGCATCGTCACGCTGAGGCCGCGCTCCACCAGCAACCGCCCAAGCGACGCCGCGGCAATCCCCTTCCCGAGTGACGACACGACGCCGCCGGTGACGAAGATGAACTTGGTGTTCTTGGGGACGGACGTCGTCATGCGAATCCTCGTGCGGTGGCGGTCCAGTGCGCGTCGGCGCGCTCCAGGTCTTCCTGGGTGTCCACGCCCGGCAGGGCGGGCTCGTCGAGCAGCGCCACCCCGATGCTGAGCCCGTGCTCGAGCGCGCGGAGCTGCTCGAGGCGCTCCGTGAGTTCGAGGGGGGTCGGTTCGAGGGCCGCCCACCGGAGCAGCGCGCTCCGGGTGCAGGCATAGACGCCGATGTGCTGGTGGTAGCGGCGGTGGCTGGCGGCACCACCATCGCGAACGAAAGGAATGGCGGCCCGGGAGAAATAGAGCGCGCGGCCCGCCCCCGTGCAGACGACCTTGACGAGCGAGGGACTCTGCGCCGCGTCCCCCATGACAGCCCCTGCCGCCGTGCCGATGTCGAACCCGGCGCGAACCTGGTCCACCGCCCCGGCGAGCGCCGCCGGGCTCAGGAACGGCTCGTCGCCCTGGATGTTGACGACGATGTCGAACCCGGCGTACTCCGCCCGCCCCGCCACCTCGGCGACGCGGTCGGTGCCGCTCTCATGTTCCGGGGAGGTCAGGACCGCACTGATCCCGGCGTCGCGGGCCACCGCCGCGATTTCCTCGGAGTCGGTGGCGACCACCAAGGCATCGGTGACCCCGGCTTCGGCGGCACGCTGGGCAACGCGGACAACGAGGGGCACCCCACCAATCAGCTGCAGGGGCTTGCGGGGCAGACGGGTCGACCCGAGTCTGGCGGGAATAACTCCGAGAACGGGCATCGACCCATCATAAGTGGATCCGGGCCGCTAGTCAAAAGTCGTGCCGGACGTCCCACACAACTCTTGACAAAGCCTATCCTGCTGTATTGCCGAAGGTTAGGCAGACGCTCCAGCGGGTACGAGCGAAGCATAGCCCGCCAATCGGAGGAAGTTGCTGAGGAGCGTTCGACCGTGGTGGGTGCCGACAGATTCCGGGTGGAACTGGACCCCGTGCACCGGCCGACTGCGGTGCCGCACCGCCATGATCTCCTGGCCCGCCGGACGGTCCGACGACCATGCGCAGACCTCCAGTTCGGGGGTCATCGTCGCCGGGGCGATGACCAGGGAGTGGTAGCGCATGACCGTGAGCGGCGAGGGAACTCCCTCGAACAGTTGGGCCCCGTCGTGCACGACGTCAGTGGTCTTGCCGTGCATCAGGCGGTCGGCCCGCACCACCGTGGCCCCGAACGCCTCACCGATCGCCTGGTGCCCGAGGCACACGCCGAGGAGTGGAATTCCTGCGGTCGCGGCGGCCCGAACCAGCGGCACCGAGATGCCCGCGTCCGCCGGCGTGCAGGGGCCCGGCGAAATGATGATCGCCTGCGGCGCCAGTCCGATCGCCTCGTCCACGCTGAGGGCGTCGTTCCGGTACACCTCCGGCGGCACGCCCAGTTCACCAGCGTACTGGACGATGTTGTAGGTGAAGCTGTCGTAGTTGTCGAGGATCAGCAGCACGTCGACGTCAGTTGACCTTGACCCGCACCCTGGCCTTGGGCGGCGCCGGCGGATGCGGTGGAGCGGGCGCATGCACGCTGGCGCGTACCGAGTCGGCCCGGGTCTCCGCGACGGCGCGGAGGGAATCGGCCCGCGTTTCGGCCGCCGAACTCATTGAATCCGCCGCCTGCTGGACCGAATCGGCCATCTTCTCGTACACGGCGCTGATCGAGTCCGCCTGCGCATTGATGCTCCCGTTCGTCTCCATGTCGAAGTCGCGCAGCGCATCCGCACCGGAGAGCAGCACGAACGTGTTTCCCCGCTGGGTCTCGATGCTGCCGAGCGGCACCAGGTTCTTGCCCGCCGTATCCCCGGCAGTGGCGCAGTGGAACATCGCGTTCGGGTTGAGGTGATTCGCCTGGAAGTTCATCCCGTTATCGCCGGCCACCAGGATGCACTCGCCGAGTCGCTCGTCGGCAACGGAGTCAGCCAGCTTGACCCGGAAGTGGAGCGCCTCGACCTGCTTCGGACTGCTGCGCATGACCTGGAGCCGGCTCAGGGTGCCCAGTTCGCGCCCGTCCACCTTGAAGGGAATGAACGCGAGCGGAATGGTGAGTGGCTCGCTGCTGCCAACGACCTCCCTCACGCGCCGCTGGCCGCTGCGAGCGGCATAGAAAACTGCGGTGCCCACCAGGGAGATGCCGAGGGCGCCCAGCACGATTCGCATCCAGTATCGGTTCATGTCCCACCTGTCTCGGGTCTAGATGTTGCAATCAGAGACGTTGAACCCGCGCATAAGGTTTCATCGGCGACTGCGTTGTAAGATAGGGCCTTACGACCTCGGGAGTCATCGGTGCTGGAGGTAATCGGGCTGGCTAAGTCGTTTGGAAAGCAGGTCGCCGTCGGCGGTCTGAGCTTCCAGGTGGCCGCGGGTGAGGTGGTGGGCCTTGTGGGGGCGAACGGCGCCGGCAAGACCACTACCCTTCTGTCGGTGGCTGGCATCCTCCGGCCCGACGCCGGCCATATTCGTATCGCCGGTCACGACCTCGCCACCGCGCCCGTGGAAGCCAAGCGGCGCCTCGGCTTTGTGCCCGACGAGCCCGCGCTCTTCGAATATCTCACGGTCGAGGAGCACCTCCGGTTCATTGCGCGACTGTATGGCGTCGCCGACATCGACCGGCGCCTCCCCGCCCTGCTCGCTGATCTCGACCTCCACGACCGGCGGCGCGCGTTCCCCGACGAGCTGTCGCGCGGGATGCGGCAGAAGCTGGCGCTCGGATGCGCCTTCGTCCACGACCCGCAGGTGCTCCTGCTCGACGAGCCGCTCACCGGGCTCGACCCGATCGGCATCCGCCGGATGAAGGACGCCATCAAGCACAGGGCGTCCGGGGGCGCCGCCGTCCTCCTGAGCTCGCACCTGCTCGACGTCGTGAGCGAGCTCTGCGCCCGGGTCATCGTGCTCGCTCATGGGAAGGCGCTTGCGGAGGGTACGCCGAGGGAGCTTGCCGCCCGCGGCTCGGAACAAGGCACCGGCACCCTCGAGGATGCCGTGCTGGATCTTCTCACCGAATGACCGGGGCGATCAGCTACCTCCTCGCCCGGTCGGCCAGGAACCGGGTACGGCGCCTCACGTCCGACTTCCGCCGACCCGGTCCCCGAATCGCCGCGGGCGCGGCCGTCGCCTATTTCATCCTGCTCGCCTGGTTGAGCCCCCGGGATCGCGGCGCTCCCCTTGACGGCGAGGTCGCGGCCGTGGTTGGGGCGCTCGGCATCCTGGTCCTCGTTGCGTCGGCGTGGTTGCTCGGCACCGGCGGCAAGCTGGTCCAACTGAACGGTGCGGAGCGCGCGCTGCTGCTTCCGGCCCCGGTCAGTGCCGGCCACGTCATGGACGTGAAGCTCCTGCGCCTGCAGGCGACGACGCTGGGCAACGCGGTGATGTGGACGGCGCTCACCAGCGGCGGACAGGACTGGGCCACGCTTGCCCGGCGCGCCCTCGCCTTCTGGGTGGTGCTCACCACACTCCAGCTCCATCGCGTCGCCGCCGCGCGCACCCGATCCGCCGCGGCGATCCATCCCGCCCTCCGCCGCATCCTCGGGCTGCTCGGCATTGGCCTGGTGGCCAGCGTCCCCTTGTTCCTCTCCGGCGCGGTCCGCGATTCTGCGCCGGGCCTGGCGGGAGTGCTCGCCGGCCTCGCGCACGCCCCGGTCGCCCGCGTCGTGCTCCAGCCGCTCATGCTGGTGCTTCGGCCTCTCACGGCGCCGACTGCCGCGACCTGGCTTTCGCAGACAGGTCCCGCGCTTGCCATGCTGCTGCTGCACTACCTCTGGGTCCGGCGGATGGGCCCCGAGCTGGAACGCGCACCGGACCCGCTGG
>Ga0315278_10002147_pt1 | contig 17497 bp, 12 predicted proteins | sample YL17G06_0_MG_FD_203880 | JGI IMG/M metagenome (GOLD analysis project Ga0315278, IMG submission 203880) | Sediment microbial communities from Yellowstone Lake, YNP, Wyoming, USA - YL17G06_0 | ecosystem: Environmental > Aquatic > Freshwater > Lake > Sediment | place: USA: Wyoming | collected... | reverse complement strand
GTGCCGTCGGGCCAGACGTTTTTCGATTCGGCGTTTGCGTCGGGCCAGCTTCTGGTGTGTAGTGTGGTTCACTCGCAACGCCTCCTTGCGTGTAAGATTTGGACATCTACACAGACCGCGTCGGACGTGGAAAGACAGGCGTTTCGAGTATTTGTCGCGAAAACCAGCAACGATGTTGACAGATCACGCTGGTTTAGGGGCTAGGTCACGAGCAACGGCCCCTTGGCGCGACTTCGCCCCACGAAGTGATGGCTCAGCTCCGGGCCGTGCCTCACCTCGCGGCGTACTCCACCCACGCCGTCTGAACATCGCGCCCGACGGTCAACTGCCAGGAGTTGTCCTCAATTCCCTGGCCAGCCGGATAGATGCGCGACGCGGTCTGCGCCGGGCCATTCGATTCCCTCCACGCGAATGTGACGGTCGTGGGGGAGGGACGCTCAACCTCGTAAACCAGGTGCGCCTCAACCTTCCGATACGACCGGCCGCCCGTGTTGCTGAACCGCACTCGCGCCGCTCCAGCAGTGCCGCCAATCGGCGCATCGCCGAAGGTGAAGCTCTGCGACCAGAAGTCGCCGGGCTCCGGATTGCGCCGGATGATCGTCCAGTCCTTCACCACGGCTTTCCACGACCTGCCGCCGTCGGCCGAGTAATCGATGCTGTAGCTTGCCTGGGCTGGCGGATTGCCCGACGCATTCCAACTGGCCGCGTACAGGTGTACGGGCTTCTGCCCGCGCGGACTGGTCAGTTCCAGCGTCACCGATTGCGAGCCGATCTTCCCCTCGACGACATGCGCCTCGGCCTGGTCCTTGTTCGGGCCGGCTGAGACGACGGCTCGGCCGGTCGACAGGAACGTGATCCGGTTCACGCCATCCTTCAGACGCGGAATGATCGCCGGGTTGCACTGACAGACGGTCCGCCACGATAGGCCAGCGTCCTTCAACGCCACCGCGGATTTGTGGAACCGCACGAAATACTGCTGGTGCCCCTTGACCAGATCGGTCAGATCGAGGGGCCGACCCGCCGCCAGCGCCACCGGCTGCGAGTAGGTCCTGCCCTGGTCCGTCGATACCGACACGGGACAAGAGGCCTTGCCCGTGACAACCAGGCCATTCGTCGCCCCGGCGTCGTAAATGCCCCAGGGCTTGTCGTTGGCCGGACTGGCGGCGATGACATACGGCGTGTAGAACTCGAACGTCACCGATTCATTGGATTCACTGACCACGCCTTCTTTGTAGGAATCGCCGGCAAAATCCGGCCGATACGTGTAGACCGCGTTGGCAAACCGGACCTGCCCCGCTTTGTAGCCGGTCCCATTTCTGGAGTTGTACATTTTCTCCGGCTGATTGACCCACGTGCGCGATCGCTCGGGGCCGGGGATCTTGTCCGCCTTGTAGTTCATGCCCCAGAACACGAACGTCTTGCCGTCCTCCAGGCCCGGCTTGAGATACCGCCGCAGCGCCTCGCCGCTGCGCAGGTGTACCATCGGACCGGGGCCTGCGTAGCCGGCCAGATACTCGACCGTCCGCAGCTCCGTGTAGACTCCCACCGCATCGTCATCGTACAACCCCGAGACGCGCCACCCGCGCTGTCGCTCGGGTTTGTACGATGCCTTGGCCAGCGTCTTCACTTCGGGAATGATCTCGCCGATGCCCATGAGGCGCGAGCCATCCGGCGTGAAGATCACTGTGGAGATGTCGTGGTCCAGCAGGGCCCATCGCCCGGCGCCGTATGCACCCCCGCTGAGGAAAACCTCGAACGAATTGTGCCCGCTGACGCCGGCGCAGCGCCCCCGGCACTGGCCCAGCAGACGATTCATCTCGACCGTGTACTGCGAGTGCGTCGTGCCGCACAGGCCGAGGCCATGCGCAAAGAGGCCCGTCCAGTACTCGCGGTTCCACTCGGCCTTGGCGAACCCCTGGTCGAAGTAGTCGCCCTTGCCTTCCTCGCCGTGGGCGTAGTGCAGGTTGCGCCAGTACCACGACGCCAGCGCCTTGTCCTCATCGCTCCCGACCGAGCGGCCCGTGGTGCGCTCATACAGCTCGGCCTGCGTCTTGAACAGCCGCTCAAACGTCGAGCAGGACAGCTCCCCGGGATAGTAGGGGTGATCCGTCTTGATCTGCGGGTCGCCGGAAGAGGCATAGACACCCAGCGGCGCCGCCAGGAGCAGCAGCGTCACGATTCGGCTTGTTCGGTCGCGAACGATCATGCGCCTTCCTTGTAGATGATGACAGTGCAATCTAACGCGGACGCCGCAAGACGCAACGATCCGAGGTTCTGTTGCCAGGATGGCCGGGCGGGGCACTTTGCGTTTGGGCGGTCCGCGTGGCCATAATGACGGACTGAGCGCAAAGGAGACCACATGTCGCGAACGCACCGCTGGATGAATCAATGGCAAGGGCCCCTTGCGGCCGGGCTTGTCCTGTCTCTGTGCACGGCCGTCTCGTTGGCGCAGGCCCTGCCGCGCTGTGATTTCACGAAGGCCGAGGTCTGCAGACAATGGGCGCCGACGAACGATGTGTCGAGCCTCAAGGCCAGCACCGAGGGCCTCGTCATCACGATCTCCGGACGCGACCCCTACATCGCCGGGCCGGTGATGGATCTCCCTCCAGACCAGCTTCTGTGGCTGCGGCTGCGGCTCAAGTCCGAGCAGGGAGGCATGGCTCAGCTCTTCTACTTCAAGGGCGCGGCGACCGAACAGGACTCGCTGCGGCTGCCCGTGCGCGCCGGCGTGTGGGAGGAATTCCAGGTCGCCATGCCGGCGCTGGACAAGGGCCACCGCTTGCGGCTGGACCCGCCGGGCGACGCAGGCCAGACGACCGTCTCGCTGCTTGCGTTCGAGCCTAGGATTCCGCTCAAGGAGCCGGCCTGGGCTAAACCTGTCGCACCCGCGATCAGGCCCGATTCCCCCAAGGTCCGCTCAGGCCAGCTAGAACTCACGCATGCCGCCGATGAGCTTGGCGGGTTCGTGGTGAGCTTCGAAGGCCAGCAGCTCGCTATCGGCTTCAACCGGCCGATGCTCGGGTATCTTCAGGGCGACCAGCAACGCTGGATGGATCTGAAGCAGGCGGCAAAAGTGAACGTCCGCGCGGAGGGCGCGGCCGTCCTGGTCAGCGCATCCACGACCGATCCCGACGGCGCCACATGGAAGATCGAACAACGCTTTACCCCCGCGGCGCAAGCTCCGGCTATCGACGTGGAGACCATCGTGACCGTCGATCGCGACCGCGCGGCGGCTTACGTGCCGGCCTTCGCCATCGTCGCGGGGCCCGGTTGGATCGGCCAGTCGAAAAAACAGGCGCTCTTCGCGGGCCTGGAATACCTCGACAAGGACGAGCCCAGCAGCTCGGAAGCCGACCTCATCGGACCGGGCGCAAAACGACAGGTGCCGGATTCGCTGAAGATCACCTTCCCCCTGATGACCGTCCTGGGCGACGGGAAATACATCGGCCTTGTCTGGAACCAGCACCCCGCGGTCAGCGCCGTGTTTGATTCGCCGGACCGGCTTTTCAACTCGGGCGGGCACCTCATGGCCCTGGTCTTCCCCGGCTCGAACGGCAAGAACCGCATCGAAGGAAGCCTGCTGCCGCATTGGCCCGACTCGCTCTTCGCGGGCAGGCCCCTGAAGGTCCGCGCCACCATCATCGCCGGCAAGGGCACAAGCGTTGTGCCCGCCATCCAGCAATACGTCTCGCTGCGTGGCCTGCCGGATGTTCCCGACATCGGTATGGATCTCCAGGGATACGTGAAGCTCGCGGCGGCGGGGTGGATGGATTCCATGATCCGCGAGGGCGACCGCTTCCGCCACGCCTACCCCGGCGGCTTCCAGCCCCAGCCGGCCGCCGATGCAGCGCTGTGGATGGACTGGCTGGCTGCGAAAACCAGCGACCAGGCGCTTGCGCGCCAGCTAAGCCAGAGAGCGACCGCGGCGATTGCCCAGGTGGACGCGGCCAACTACAACGCCGCCGCCGTCTCCCACGTGCGATACCCGGTGGCGTCGCTCCTCTATGGCCACGTTGCCGAGAACGCCGCACGCGCCAGGCAGCACGGCCGCGCGCTCCTGGGCCGCTTCGAGCCGGACGGCGCCGTGCTCTACAAGCCGTCGCGCGAGTTCGACTTCGGCAAGACGCATTTCGCCCCCGATGCCAACGGCCTCACCGCGACCATCGTCATGAGCCTGCTCGATTCGGCCAGTGTCTGCGGCGACAAGGCGCTGCTCGATCAGGCCCTCAAGATGCTCCGGGCCATGGACAAGTTCACCGACACCGTTCCGCGCGGCGCACAGACCTGGGAATGCCCCCTGCACATCCCCGACGTCTTGGCCTCCGCCTATCTCGTGCACGCCTATGTCCGCGGCTACGAGCTTAGCGGCGATGACAAGCTCCTGGAAACGGCGCGGTACTGGGCCTGGACCGGCGCGCCGTTCGTCTATCTCATCAACCCCGCGGACCGCCCGGCCGGCACCTATGCCACCATCGCAGTCTACGGTGCAACCCACTGGAAAGCGCCCAACTGGATGGGCCTGCCCGTGCAATGGTGCGGCCTGGTGTATGCTCATTCGCTCTATGAGCTGATGCGGCACGATTCCAGCGGCCCGTGGAAAAAACTGGCGGATGGAATCACCGCGTCGGGCATCCAGCAAACCTGGCCCATCGGCAGCGACCCGCAACGACACGGCCTGCTCCCCGATTCGTTCGTGCTGCGCAGCGGCCAGCGAAACGACGCCGCGATCAACCCCGGAACGGTCCAGGCCAATGCGGCCAAGCTGTTCGGGCAGCCGGATGTGTACAGCTTCCGGTCGTTGCTCCGATCACGGTTGCTCGTGCACGCGCCGGCGGAGTTGTCACGGGTCACAGACACCCCGGACGGCGCATCATTCCAGGTGGGCCGCTGCATCCGCGAGAAGTATGACGTGCTCGTGGCCGGGTGCGGTGACTCGCCCCGCCTGCGCATCAACGGCGCCGACGCCGCGCCTGGCGACTTTGAGCATCTGAAGGACGCCGGCCTCCTGATCGTGCATCTCAAGGGCGATGCGACCGTCGATCTGAAGCTCAAGTGAAACGCATATACGTGGAGCATCCCATGATCATCGATCCGAAGGTTTTGTTCGCTATGCTCATCCCGGTGTTGCTCGTTTCGGGCCTGGCGATGGGGGCCGCCCCGCAGCCGCTTCTGCCGGTGCCGACAAAGGCGCAGTTGGCCTGGCAACGCGGCGAGCTGTCGCTGTTTCTGCACTTCGGCGTCAATACCTTCACCGACCGCGAATGGGGCGACGGCAAGGAAGACCCCAGGATCTTCAACCCCACGAAGCTCGACGCCCGGCAGTGGGCCGCCGCCGCCAAAGCGGGCGGGTTCAAACTCGCCATCCTCACCGCCAAGCATCACGACGGCTTCTGCCTGTGGCCAAGCAAGTACACCGACCACTGCGTCAAAAGCAGCCCGTGGAAGGATGGCAAAGGCGATGTCGTCCGCGAGTTTGTCGACGCTTTCCGCGAACAGGGCATCAAGGTCGGCCTGTACCTCTCCCCCTGGGATCGCCACGAGAAAACCTATGGCGATTCCCCTGAATACAATAAGTACTACCTCAACCAGCTCACCGAATTGCTGACGAACTACGGCCCCATCGCCGAGGTGTGGTTCGACGGCGCCTGCGGCGAAGGACCCAACGGCAAGAGGCAGAAGTATGACTTCGAGGCGTACTGGGCCCTTGTCCACAAGCTCCAGCCCGACGCGGTGATGTTCTCCGACGCTGGCCCCGAGGTGCGATGGATCGGCAACGAGCAAGGCACCGCCGGCGACCCCTGCTGGGCGACGGTCGATGCGAAAATCTGGGTCGAGCCCGGCAAGGCCGCTGACGGCGTCCCCGATCCCATCAGCTCGCTCCAGCATGGAAACAAAGGCGGCAGCGTGTGGCGCCCCGGCGAGTCCGATGTCTCCATCCGCCCCGGCTGGTTCTGGCACAAGAAAGAGGACGACAAGGTGCGCTCCGTGGCCAACCTCGTGGACCTCTATTTCAAGTCCGTCGGCCGCAACAGCCTGCTCCTGCTCAACGTGCCGCCCAACAACCTCGGCCTCCTGGCCGACGCCGATGTGAAGCGGCTCGCAGAGTTCAAGGCGAAACTGGATGAAATCTTCAAGACGGATCTGGCCAGGGGCAAAAAGGCCGCGGCCAGCAACACGCGCGGCGGTGAAACGGCATTCGCCGCCGACAAGGCCTTCGATGGCGACGTGAACACCTATTGGACAGTCGATGATGGGCTTACCGAGTGCTCCCTGGAGGTGGATCTGGGGGCGAAAGTGAAGTTCAACACCACCTCGCTGCAGGAGGCGATTGAATTGGGCCAGAGGGTCGCGAAATACCGAGTCGAGTATTGGGATGGAGCGGCGTGGAAGCTCGCCAGCCGCGGGACGACCATCGGCCACAAGAAACTGGATCGGTTTGCGCCGGTCGAGAGTCAGAGGGTGAGGCTGGTGATCGAGGAAGCGATCGCCGGGCCGGTGATCAGCGGCTTGGGTGTGTATTGCGGAGATTTCTGAATCGACTGACGCAAGGTGATCTGATGATGTGGCGTGCATGGATGACGGTGATGTGGATGGTGGGGCTGGCGACCGTGCGCGCCTGGGGGGCACAGGCCGAGGCTCTGACGGGAGTGGATCGCATCGTGTTCCTGGGCGACAGCAACACCTACGCCGGACTGTACGTGGAGTATGTGGAAGCGGTCTTCAGGGCACGCGCCAGCGGGCGGAAGATCGAGGTCATCAACCTGAGCCTCCCCAGCGAAACGGCCTCGGGCCTTTCCGAGCCGGACCATCCGTTTCCCAGGCCCTGCGTCCATGAACGGCTGGACCGAGTGCTCGCGAAAACCAAGCCCGGTCTGGTGGTGGCGTGCTACGGCATGAACGATGGCATCTACTATCCTCTGAGCACCGACCGCATGAAGGCGTATGCGGAGGGGATGACCAGGCTCGTGGAGAAGGTGCGGGCGAGCGGGGCCAGGATCGTCCTGTTGACCCCCCCGCCCTTTGATGTGGCGCCCGTCAAGGACAAGACGCTGCCGGCCGGGCAGGAGAAGTACAGTTGGATGCGGCCGTTCGCGGGGTACGACCAGGTGCTCGCTGCGTACTCGTTGTGGCTCAAGGGGCAGGAGCGCGAGGGCTGGACGGTCGTGGACATCCGCGAGCCGATGATCGAGTCGACCAGCGCCCGCCGGGCGGCGATGCCAGGCTATGCCCTGGCAGCCGACGGAATCCATTTCAATGCGATCGGACACTGGCTGGTGGCCAAGGAAGTGCTCGTCGAACTGGGCGTGCCGGAGGACCTGGTGGATGGGATCGGCTTTCAATCGGCCGAGGCGGGAAAAGAGTCGATCGCATTTCCAGATGTCCTGGGAGAAATGCCGCTCGAAAGTGCTCTGCTCGTTAAGCTGATTCACGAGCGCCAAAGCATGATGCGCGATGCCTGGCTCAGCGAGGTGGGACACAAGCGGCCGGACATGAACAAGGGACTGCCGATGGCGGAAGCGAAAAAAAAGGAGCTGGAGATGGAGAAGAAAATCAGCGAGGTCCTGGTGGCGGCCCGACAGGCGAAAGCCCAGAGTGCCAAGACGAACAGATGACAGAAAGACGGCTCGGCAAGAGCCTTGCCCTCCCGAACGAAGGAGTCGGATTATGAAGATCGCGTGGATCATCGGCGGCGTGCTGGGGTTGGTGCTGGGGATCGCGCCCGTGCAGGGGAAGGTTCTCTGGGAGATCGGCAAGGCGGACAACAACGATCGCGAGTTCGCGCTGTCGCCCAACGGACATGGGCGGTTCAAGGAGGATGGATTCTGCGCGGTCGGGCAGTTTGATGCCAAGCGCGACTGGCCCTACGTCCAGCCGGGGCCGGGGGATCCCTGGGCGGGGGGCAGGCCGCATACCTTTGTGATTGTCTTCGGGCTGAAGCAGCCGCCGGGCGCGGGGCAGTGCAAGTTGATGGTGGATCTGCTGGACACCCACCGGAACGGCCCGCCGATGCTGCAGATCGATATCAATGGGCGGACGTTCAAGCATCAGACGCCGCCCGGTGGCGGGGATGAATCGATTTTTGGCGACCCCAGCAAGGGCAAGGAGCACAAGTTTGAAATCGCGTTCGAGGCCGACCTGCTGAAGGCGGGCCTGAACGAGATTGACATCACGACGGCTTTCGGCAGTTGGGTTCTCTACGATTGGGTGGGGATGGAAGCGCCGGATGGGGCGGAATTGGCGGAGGTGCAGGGGACGGCGGTACGGTCGATCAAGTCGCTGCCGGCTCTGGTGCAGAAGGACGGCAAGCTATGGCAGACGGTGCAGGTGGGTGTGAGACATTTTGGGGCGGATAGCGACGCGACGGTGAAGGTGAGCGGGGCCGAGTCCGTGAAGGCGACACTGAAGAACGGAACGCAAGACCTGACGGTGCTGGTGCCGGCGGTCGAGAAGGAAACCAGCGTTGATGTTGGCGTAGAGGCAGGGGGGAAGGTCATCGCCGAGCAGAAGCAGGTGCTCAAGCCGGTCCGCAAGTGGGAGATCTACCTGCTGCCGCACTCGCACGTGGATATCGGGTACACGCATCTTCAGTCGGATGTGATGAAGCTGCAGTGGAAGCATCTGGAGGTGGCGCTCGAGGCGTCCAAGAGGACGGCCGACTACCCCGCCGGGGCACAGTTCAAGTGGAACGTGGAAGTCATGTGGGCGGTCGATGCGTATCTGAAGAATGCGACGCCCGAAAAGCGGGCGGAGTTCATCGACGCCGTCAAGAAGGGATGGGTGGGGTTGCAGGCCCTGTATGGCAATGAGCTCACCGCGCTCTGCCGCCCTGAAGAACTCGTGCGGCTGGTGGATTGCGCCAAGAAGTTGGAGAAGGAGACCGGCGTCGCCGTCGATTCCGCCATGATCAGCGACGTGCCGGGATACACCTGGGGAATGGTCCCCGTGTTTGCCAATAGCGGGGTGAAGTATTTCTCCGTCGGCCCAAACCAGGGCGATCGCATCGGCTACACCCTCTCGGCCTGGGGCGATAAGCCCTTCTGGTGGATCGGGCCCAACGGCAAAGACCGCATCCTCTGCTGGATCGCGGGCCGTGGGTATTCCAGTTTCCACGGCGGCGGCCTCAGCCGCGCCGGCGAAAGCGCCGTCTTCGGCTACCTCCGTGAACTCGAACAATCCAACTACCCCTATGACATGGTCCAGGTCCGCTACAACACCGGCGGGGACAATGGCCCGCCGGATGTGGCGGTGTCGGAATTCGTCAAGGCCTTCAACACCAAGTACGCCTATCCGAAGCTCATCATCGCCACCAGCAGCGAATTGTGCGGAAAATTCGATGAAAAGTATGGAAAGACCCTGCCAGAAGTGACCGGCGATTTCACGCCCTACTGGGAAGATGGGGCCGCCTCCTCCGCCAGGGAAACCGCCATCAACCGCGAGGCGGCCGAGAGACTCTCCCAGGCCGAGGCCCTCTGGGTCATGCTCAATCCGCGCCAGTACCCCGCGGACAAGTTCTACCAGGCGTGGCACAATGTGATTCTGTATGACGAGCACACCTGGGGCGCGCACAACAGCATCAGCGAGCCGGACAAGGACTTCGTCAAGGCACAGTGGAAGATCAAGGCGCAGTTTGCCCTTGATGCGGAGAAGGAATCGAAGGAGCTGCTCAAGGCGGCGGTGGGCGAGGACGCCGCGCCCCGGAACGTCAATGCCGTCGATGTGTTCAACACCCTCTCCTGGACCAGGACCGACCTCGTGACGCTGCCCAAAGAGATGAAGCTCGCGGGGAATGTCGTCAGTGGCCCGGATCAGAAAGTCATTCCATCGCAGCGGCTTTCAACAGGCGAGCTGGTATTCCTGGCGAAAGACGTGCCGGCGTTCGGCAGCAGACGCTATGCGCTGGCGGAGGGGAAGGCCGATGCCCAGACCGCGACGAAGCCGACGATCTCTACGAGCTTCAACGCCCAGACCGGCGCGATCGATCGCCTGCAACTCGACGGGCTGGACGTCAACTTCGCGGACGTGCAGGGCGGCATTGGCCTCAACGCGTATCGCTACGTGCCCGGCGCCAATCCGAAGGACGCCAAACCCGCCGGGGACGTGAAGATCACCCTGAAGGAGAATGGGCCAGTCGTGATGGCGGCTGTCGCGGAGGGTGATGCGCCAGGCTGCAACAAACTCATCCGGGAACTGCGGATGATGCCGGATCTGGATCGAGTGGACATCATCAACACCCTCGATAAACAGGCCGTCCGCAAGAAGGAGGGCGTCCACTTCGGCTTCGCCTTCAACGTCCCCAACGGCGTCATGCGCATGGACATCCCCTTCGCCGTTGTCAGGCCCGAACTCGACCAGTTGAAGGGCGCGTGCAAAAACTGGTTCACCGTCCAGCGGTGGGTCGATGTGTCGAACGACGACTACGGCGTCACCTGGGCCACCCTCGATGCTCCCCTGGTCGAGGTCGGCGCGATCACGGCCGACGTCACCGGGGGCGTTCCCTGGATTGAAAAGCTCCAGCCCTCGCAGACCCTGTATTCCTATGTGATGAACAACTACTGGCACACCAACTACAAGGCCGACCAGGATGGGCCGACGGTGTTTCGGTATGCGATTCGGCCGCACAAGAAGTTTGATCCGGTGGCGGCGGCCAAGTTCGGCGTCCAGGCCAGCCAGCCGCTGGTCGTCGTCCCCGCGGGGGATCGCGCGCCCATTCAGCCGAGGCTCAAGGTCGAGGGCCCTGGCGTCATCGTCACGGCGCTGAAGCCCAGCGAGGATGGCAAGGCCTGGATCGTCCGCCTCTTCGCCGCCAGCGGCAAGCCCGAACAGGCCAAGATCACCTTCGCCGACCCCGCTCCCCAGGCCATCTACCTCAGCGACATCACCGAAAAACAGGGCGAGAAACTCACCGGCCCCATCGACCTGCCCCCCTATGGAATGGTCACGATCAGGGCCCAGACGCCATGAACGCCGCGAATGCGCCCATCGCGTGCCCTATTGGCCATATGTCCCCTTGCGGCTAGACCTGCGCAGGCACGGCCGTCTCGATGACCACCTCCTTCGCCTGCCGCAGCAAACGCAGCGCGTACCACGGCATCCACACCCCGCACCGAAACACCACCGCGATGATCGTCGCGATCACGATGCCGTTCACGCCCCACCGCAGGTGCCTCACGAAAATGTACCCCAGGACCACATTCGCCACGCCTGCCACGATCGCGGAGATCGCGAACGGCCTGGCCTTCCCCAACGCCAGCAACACCGAGCGCGCGACTCCACTGCTCCCTCCAACGACCGTGTGGATGAGAACCAGGCCGAGGATGGCCTGCGTCTCCTTCATCGGATCACCGAGCCACTTCGTCAGTATCCAGGGTGAGACTGCGTAAATCACCATCGCCGCGGCAGCGAGAATGCCGAAGCTCGCGACCGTCCCGCGCACGTAATACGCGCGAACGATGTGTACTTCCCCCGCGGCGTGCGCCACCGCGCTCCTCGGCAACAGCACCGCCCCGATCGCTGACACCAGCAGCAACAGCGCCGAGTCGATCTGCAACGCCGGCGCGTACACCGCCACGCTCCCAGAACCGATCAGCTTGTTGATCAAAATGTACGCCGCCGGCGCGTACAGATAATCGGCCGCCTGCGACAGCACCACCAGAGCCCCAAAGCCCAGCAGCCGCCGCAGTATGCCGCGCCTCACCAACGCCCACGCCGGCGAAAATACCCCGCTGAATCGCCCCGCAACCAGCCAACGCAATACCAGAAACAGCAGCCCGGAGGTCAGGTACGCCAACGCCACCACCGTCAGCGATCCCTCGCCCCGCAGCCACATCACGCACATGCCCAGCCACGCAAGCTCCGCCCCGGCCGACAGGCCATTGTCCAGACCGATCCGCCCCATCGTCTGAATGCACGCGCCGGGGACCTCGCCCATCAGACGCGCCAGCATCCCAACCCCCATGACAACCACCACCACGCCGGCGTCGGCCTGCAGATGCCGCGAGCTCGGAACGTTCAGCAGCCGCGTGAACCCGAATGCATACAGCAGAACCAGCACCAGCCCCGCCCCCGCGGAGAACACCGCGAGCAGCATCGCGTTGCTGTAAATCCCCGGCAACCGGTCCAGGACCGCGCCGGCAGTGGCATGAGGTAAGACGCGCGACGCCGATCCGACCGATCTGCCCGCCTGGCTCTCCCGGCGCGCCCCGGCCGACAGTGCGATCATCCCGGGCGCCAGCCCCAGCGACGTGTAGTTCAGAATCCCCAGCGTCGCACGCACCAACGCCAGCATCGCGAACGCATCCGCACCCAGACGCCGGAAGACCATCGCCGACACGATCAGCCAACTGACCACTTTTGCCGCGGACGCCACATAGGCGCTGACGATGTCTCGCTGCATCGAACCCTGTCCGGATGCCTCCATGCCCTGCAGGATATCCCGGAACCCTCGACAATGCGCGGCCCGCCTTACGCCTGCGTCCTCCCGCCGCACCCGCAACTGCTCGTGGGGTTCGGATTCCTGAAGACGAAGCCGACGCCTCCGATCTCGTCCCTGTAGTCGATCTCGGCCCCGTCGAGATAAAGGTAGGAACTCATGTCGCAGAGCATTCTGACGCCCTGCGAGTCCATTTCCTCGTCGTTCTCACGTTTGGGCTCCTCGCTCAGGTCCAACGTGTAGGTGAACCCGGCACACCCCCCGCCTTTGACGCCCACACGCAGATGCGTCTGCTCCGCGGGGAGTCCTTGCTCCGCGATGACTTTGCGGATGGCGATGGCCGCCTTCTCGGTCAGGGAAATGGGCATATCACCACTCGCTGTCGATCCCTTGGCTCAGATCATAGGGCCATCGGAATGAGCACATCAAGGCGCCGCGACGCCGCCGGAACTGGGCGATACGCTCATCGCGCCCGGAACACACTCCGCCTCGCCGTCGCCCGGACGCATGGCCGGGATCAGGTCCGAAAGCCTCACCCCCTTCAGGTATCCGATCAGTCTGACATGAAGCGTCTGGATCGGCTTTGAGATCGGGCAGTGCCGCACTTTGCACGCCACAGGATCATGACTCTCGCACTCGACGGGCGAGCACTCCGTGAGCCGCACCGGCCCCTCGATCAGCTCGATCAACCTGTGCATGGAGATCTTCCCAAGCTCCTCGCAAAGCCGATACCCTCCCTTCATCCCGCGCGTGCTCTTCAGCAGCCCGCAGTGATGAAGCGTCTTGAGTATGTTCATCACCAGGGCCACCGGCATCTCGAATGCCGCTGCTATCTCACGAGCCGAAACCATCCGGCTGGAGCGCTCTGCCAGATAACTGATCGCGATCAGTGCGTATTCCATCTTCTTGGTCAGTGCTAGCATGGAAACCTCATGGGCGGATGTCACCGGGAAGCCCAACCCAAGCACCATAGTACGAATACGACGCGATTTCAATCCCGCTCCGGACAAAAGAACATTGCTGGAGGCGATCGGGCAGCGCCCTCTCTTGACAGCCGGCCGCCCATGCGCCTGCCGTCCGCTTCCCAGGCTCCCGGCATCCGGCATGGCCCTTCCCCTGCCGTACTTGACGCCGCCCGCAACGCCGCTGACGATGGCGCCCCTCATGGCCCACACACCCCACCAGAAGCGAGCCTGCTCGCTCGGTCTGCTGGCGACGATCCTCCTCGCTGGATCGTGGGCGCCGGCCCAACCGGCGCAACCGGCGATCCCCGCCCCCGGCACCCCCCCACCCGGCTCGCAGCTCAGCGCCTACCTCGTCACCATCGACGCCGGACAGGCCATCTACGAACGCTTCGGACACAACGCCATCTGGGTCCGCGATCATGCGGCCAACACCGATGTGGCCTTCAACTACGGCATCTTCGATATGCGCCAGTCCGGCTTTGTACTCACATTCCTGCAAGGCAGAATGTTCTATTCGGTCGAGGCCTCCGACGCGCCCTCGATCATCGACATGTACCGGCGAATGAATCGCTCGGTCGTCGTCGAGGAACTCAACCTCACGCCCCCCGAGCGCGATAAGCTCTACCGGTTCCTCATCTCGAATATCCAGCCGCAAAACCGCTTTTACCTCTATAACTACTACACCGATAATTGCTCAACACGTGTCCGCGACGCGATCGATCGGGCGCTCGATCGCCAGATCAGCCGCCAGCTCACCGCCCTCCCCTCAACCGACACCTACCGCTCTCACACACGCCGCGCCAGCCAATACAGCTTCCCCATGTACACCGCGCTCGACTTTGTCCTCGGCCCCTTCATCGATCGCCCGCTCTCCGCCTGGGAGGAGTGCTTCCTGCCCGTCGAAATGCACAAGCATCTCCACTCCGTCACCGTCACGGACCAGGACGGACGCTCCCTGCCCCTCATCGGACGAGAGATCATGAGGTATCAGAGCACCGACCCCGCGCCCCCCGCCTCGCCGCCCCCCTGGTTCAAATGGTACCTCGCACTCGGCCTGGGCATCGCCGCCATCCTCGCATCGCTCGGCGCCCTCGCCAGCGCAAAAACGTCGGCACGCCACATGTTCGCGGCATGCTCCTCCCTCTGGCTCCTCTTCGTCGGCCTGGCTGGAACGTTCTCCGCTGGCCTGTGGCTCTTCACGACCCACCTGGCCGCGCATCGCAACGAAAACCTCTTCCACTTCAACCCCGCCTCGCTCGCCCTGGCGATCCTGGTCCCGGCGACCGCATACCGCAAAACCTGGGCGCGCCGGCCCGCTGTGACCCTCGCGATCCTCCTCGCGGCTAGTTCGCTCCTCGGCCTCGCCCTCAAGCTCCTGCCCCCTTTCACTCAGGTCAACGCCCAGATGATCGCCCTCACGCTCCCCACGCACCTCGCCGTCGCCTGGACCGTCTGCAGCCTTCCGCGGCCTGACCCGCTCCCCGCCAACTGTCCACCCAAAACCCAAAAGTCGAAAAGGCAAGCGTAATCCCCTCCTTGGCCGATGATAAACCCGATCTGGCATCGAAAGGCGTGATCGTCATGATGGAGAAGCTCACAACGAGCGTCGTGTTGCTGGCCGTGCTGTCATGGGCCGCCGGATGCGCCGAATCGCGCACGGCCGCCCCAGGATCGCCCGCCCAACAGGACGCCAATGTGAAAGAATCGCTCAAGGCGGCCGCGAGACAGGAACTCGCCGTTGCACTCGTCGATCGCGATTCGCTCCTGCGGATGCACGCCGTCGAGGCCGTCAAGGATGCCTTGGGCACGGCCGGACAGAATCAGATCCTCCTCGCGCTGAACGATTCCCAGCCCCCCGTCCGTTTTGCCGCGATCATGGCCGCCGGCGAACTGCGCCTCCAGGAGGCCATGCCCACCCTCCGTCGCATGCTTGTCCAGGACAACGATCCTCACATCCAACTGGCCGTCATCTTCGCCATGCATCGGCTTGGGGATGTGCGCCACAGCGTAGGTCTCGAACAGGCGCTCAGAAGCCCCGATCCCGAAGTCCGCGCTGACACTGCTCTTGCCCTCGGCCGCCTCGCCGAAAAAACCGCCGTCAGAATCCTCAGGCCCGTCCTCAAGGACCCCGCCGTCGCAACTCGCCTCCAGGCCGCCGAAGCCCTCTGGCGACTCGGCGATGAGGAAGGCCTCAAGTACCTCGTCGCAGCCGCTCTCAGCGGACATCCGGCGCAAAAAATGTTCGCTCTCCTCGCATTGGCCGGGCCGCGAAACCACGCCGTCATCGAACATGTCCGCGCAGGCCTCGACTCCGAGTACCTCGAAGTCTCCCTCGTGGCCGCCAGATCCCTCGGAATGCTCGGCTCCGATGAGGCCTACACGCTCGCCGCCAATACCACACGCAGCGCCGAGTGGCGGCAACGCCACCTGGCGGCCATGGCGCTGGGCGCCATCGGCCGGCCCGATGCCCAGGACATCCTTGCGCCCCTCTTGAAAGACCCCGAAGGCGATGTCCGCCTCGCCGCCGCCGCTGCCATTCTGCAGCTCCGCTGAAAACTCCTCGCACCCCACAGCGGCGCCCCCTGCTCCCTCAGAACCCTCCATCTGTTTTCATGCCCCCCACCACTACCTTGACATCACCTCGCCGCGGAGTACATTAGCCCCCAATTGGGCCGGCCGATCCTCGTGTGACGCAGCCCCTTGTATCTGACGCTATTGTGCTCACTATGCGAATCGCACGCATCGGCCCGACCCGCTGTCAAGCTCTGCCAGGGATGAATACTACGGTACGCCATTCACACCATTGTTGGACACCCAGTCCAAGGAGCCACGCTTGAGCGCTCTGACTAAACTCTTCGTCGTTCTGCTGGTCATCTGCTCCCTCATGTTGACGGCCGCCCTGGTCATCTTCGTCAACCAACAGGACACTTTCCTCACCGCCTTTGCGGCCGCCAAGAGCACCCTCGATCAGTACAAACGCGACAAAAATACCGCGCAGCAGGAGCTGACCGAGGCCAAGACCAGCGCCAACCAGATCGCCGCGCAAGCCGCCAGAGCCGCCACCGACATGCAGACCACCATCGCCAAGCTCACCGACGATGCCGGAAAAAAAGACGTTGAAATCAACAAGCTCAACGCCCGCATCGCCGTCCTCGATGCCGCCGTCTCAGACCTCACCACCGCCGCGAAGCTTGGCCAGCAGAACCTCGGCGACCTCCAGAAACGATATGAGGCGATGGTGGCCGAAAGCGACAAGCTCCGCATTAACAACGCCGAGCTTAACGGCGCCAATACCGATTTTGAGAAACGCCTCGACGTCGCCCAACGCGAGCTTCGAGTGCTCCTTGAGCAGATGACCCAACTCAAGAAGGAGAACACTCAGGCCCGCGATGCCCTCGCCCAGCACAACATCACGCTCGACGGCCAAACCGACAAGAAAGTCGCCGCCCCGAATCTCAAGGGCGTCATCCGAACCGTCAAGCTCAGCTCCGATGGTATTCTCTATGCCACCATCTCCCTCGGCAGCTCGGACAATGTCGCAAAAGGCATGCAGTTCAACGTCATTGACCAGACCGCCATGGAGTTCCTCGGCAAGCTCACCGTCGAAACCGTTGAGCCAACCCAGTCCTTCGGACGCCTTGAAGGGCCGCGCATCCAGAACGTCAAACCCGAAAACCAGGTCCTTTCACAACTGTAACCCACATCGGCCGCCTCTCTGAAGGCAAACCCAAGGAGTCCTCGCCATGAGTCGAGCTGGAACTGCCACTGGTGAACCCGTCGTGGTCAAACCCGCCAACGATATCTACACCGTCCTCGCCGCCGTCGGTGCCATCACCGCCATCTTCGGCCTCGTCGTCTGGTACATGAAGATGAACGAAATCTTCGGCGGCATCTTCAAGAGCGCTACCGCGGTCAAGTGAACCAGCCTGCCGCGATGCCACGGCGGCCAGCCCGCGGATAAAGCCCCTGCCCCCTTCTGTGCTATGGCCTTAAACGGGGGACCGCCCCGCGGCGGAGTGTGCCCATGGCCGATGCCATCCCCCTCTCCACCCCTCACCTGCCCCATCCCGACCCTGCTGCTTTCTCCTTTGCCGACCCCGGC
>Ga0315278_10002145_pt1 | contig 17499 bp, 18 predicted proteins | sample YL17G06_0_MG_FD_203880 | JGI IMG/M metagenome (GOLD analysis project Ga0315278, IMG submission 203880) | Sediment microbial communities from Yellowstone Lake, YNP, Wyoming, USA - YL17G06_0 | ecosystem: Environmental > Aquatic > Freshwater > Lake > Sediment | place: USA: Wyoming | collected... | reverse complement strand
TAAGGAGGCCCCGATGGAGACGGTCCAGGAATTGGAGGCTCGGCGCAATGCGATACTGGAAGAGATGCGGTCGATTCGGTCCATGAGGCGTGGGACGATCAATGAACAGCATTTCAAAACCCGCCTTAAGGGGAGAAAGGGGATGGTCCTTCAGGGTCCCTATTATGTTTTGTCCCGGCGGGAAGGGGAAAAGACCGTCAGTAAGCGTGTGAGGTCACCAGCCGAATTGGAACGGGTGCGAAAGGATGTAGCCGGATACAAGAGGTTCATGGGTCTTTGTCAGCAATTTGAAAGGCTGACGGCACGTCTTGGAGAACTGGAAAGAGGGCCGCAGGATTTGGAGCAGGAAAAAAAACGGTTCAGATCGCCGTCGAGCAAGATGGGGAAGTAAGACGGATTCTGGAGAAGGTGGCTGCGTCCAAGCGGGCGGACCTGGAGGCGTGGGAGACGGCCTTGCGGGCTGCCGTTCTCTGTGCGGGAGCGAAAGTTCTTGGGGAGTTGCTCCAGGGGGTTGGTGCGGGCAGAAGGGGAATTCCGGGGACACCTTACTTATTTCTTTGGGGGGAGGGGGACGTGTCTTAAGGACTTAAAGTTCATTTCTGTGAGAGAGCGGTTATTGGGCAATCATTGGGGCTGGGGTCAGGCAATTGTAATAAAGTATTAGAGGGGGAAGTGGTTCCGTTGATTCCGATGATTTGGGACCGGGCGTTGATTCGCGAAATTGCGGTCAGATTTGCTTAGTGACATTTTGGCCGGAGCACATTTACCACCCCCTGATTTCGCCCCCTAAAACTCCTTATTCCGGTCTACTTTAGATACCGATCCAAGATCAGAACCTGAATTCCTTCAATCTCAGGGATTCGCTCATCGTTGGTCAAAAAGGCATGGGAGGCGGAAATGAGGGCTGTGGCGAGCTGGAAGGCATCTGGGGTTTTGGGGCCATAATGGGCTCGAAGGAAAGCAGCCCTTTCGGCGATCTCGTCGGTAACGGGAAGGACAGAAAGATGGGGGAAGTTGCGAAAAAGGAACATATACCGGGCTGCCAGCGCCATGTCCTTTTCTCGGTAGGGTTGAACCAGACATTCCGCAAAAATGAGGTCAATAATAATAAAGCATTTTGGATTGGAAGGCTGAGAGCTGGGGGACGTAGGAAGGGCGGGTGAGCCAGGTTATAAACCAACTTGCCAAAATTCTGTAAGAAGTGATATATGAAATTGCTTTTTCTGGGCCATCCTTCTCAGTGGCAATTATGGAAAAGGGGTTAGCTGCATTCAAGGCTCAAAAGATCCAGGGGTGTTGGGTCTAAAGGATTGTCTTAGGGTTCGCAATATATCGATAAATTTAGGCAAAGGCAAGACGCCTGCCTTTGGGGGGAGGAATGAGATCCCCAAATTCCTTTGCGGTTTCAATCCAAAGCTCTATTGCAGATCGCGCGTTTTGCAGCGCACTTTCATAGCTGTCGCCGTGCGCCATACATCCTGGAAGCTCTGGAACATCCGCAACATAGGCCTGATCCTCATCGCTCCAAAAAATAATGATTTCGTATTTGTCCATCATTCGCCTCCAAGCTTGTACTTCAAAATAACATCCCGAACCTGGCGAACCTGATAGGGTTTTGCTTTGTTGCCATCTTTCTGCAAATTGATCTTTTCTTCCACGGCTGCTTTCCTGAAAATGTGATGGCTGCCTTTGACGCGCATTTCAAAGCCAAGAGAATGGAGTAAGTGACATAAATCCTGAAACAGGATGTTTGCATCACTTTTGCCTCGCAATATTTGCAGTAATACCTTCTCGGTCCGGCTCATAAAGGGCATTATACATAAAAGGGAAACGTAGCGCAAATGATATCGCGTATTCCGGGAGCTTCAATCGAGTTGGACCGGGGTAATTATTGACGGCTGGGGCAAATGTATTAAAATATTGGAGGGGGAAGTGGTTCCGTTGATTCCGATGATTTGGGAGCGGCCGTTGATTCGCGAAATTACGGTCAGGTTTGTTTAGTGACATTTTGACCGCAGTACATTTACCACCACCTGATTTTGCCCCCTAAAACTCCTTATTCCGGCCTACTTTAAATACCGATCCAAGATCAAAACCTGAATTCCTTGAATCTCAGGGATTCCCTCATCGTTGGTCAAAAAAGCATGGGAGGCGGAAATGAGGGCCGTGGCGAGGCATGGCGCCGCCTTTCTGGAGGAGAAGGAGGATTTCTTTATTGACAAAGCTTGCCAATTTTTGCTATACGCCAGACAGTATTTCATGCCTTCCAGGAGCAGCGGTTGGGGACGGCGACGGATGAACCGTGAACTGCCGTGTTCGCGCATGTGACCCCTCGCAGGTACCTGGTCTAACAGGTTGCTGAAAAACTCGTTTTCGGTCGTAAGATGTCATTCCTGCGGAAGCAGGAATCCAGTCTTTTCAATACATCCTGGACTCCCGCTTTCGCGGGAGTGACGGTCTATTGGAGTTTTTCCGCAACCTGCTAATGGCTCAGAGCAGCGGCTTGCCGAAAACGGCGGGCCGTGAATTGATCGCGCCGGGAAAGGCGCGGGTAAGAAGGGGAAAGGAGGCGATTCGTGAAACACGCGGAAAGCACTATTGAGGGGCTGACCCGCAGAGAGTTTCTTTCCCTGACGGGGGGGAGCATGGCGGGATTGTTTCTGGCCGGCGCTCCGGGTTCGGCCTACGCCCAAGAGAAAAGGCCGAAGAGCGGGGGCAGGCTGCGGATGGGCTCCGCCTTTGCTTCCTCCGGTCTGGACTGTCACAAGAACCAGGACTTCGCTGATTACACGAACTACTGCTATTTCTACGGCGGCCTGACCGAGATCGGCAAAGTGCCCCAGGTGGAGATTCACCCGATGTTGGCGAAATCCTGGGAAATCTCCCAGGATGGAAAAGAGTACCTGTTCAACCTGAGGGAAGGCGTCAAGTTCCACCACGGCAAGGAGCTCGACAGCGGCGACGTGAAGTACTCCATCGAGCGCGTCCTGAACCCGGCCACCCGGTCCCCCCGCGCTTTTGCCCTGCGGTATATCGATTCCGTCCGCGTCATCGACAAATACAACCTGAAAATCAACCTGAAGGAGCCCTTCGGCCCCTTCCTGAGCAATATGACGATCTACAACTGTGCCATCATCCCGGCGGGGGCGGAGCCCACCCCGACAAAGCCGGCCGCGGGGACCGGCCCCTATACCGTCAAGTCCTTTGTTCCGAACGAGACGATCGAATTCCAGCGGTTCGACCAGTATTATGAAAAACACGAGAAATGGGGCGACCGCCTCCCATACATCGAAGCGATTACAGTGCTGAAAATCCCGGATGATACGGTCCGCTGGACGGCGTTCCGCGCCGGGCAACTGGATATCTGCTATTCGCCGCCCGTCAATATTCTCGCCAAGGCTCTCCTGGAAAAACCGCTCCCCAGCGTCTCCATGGATTTCGAGTCCCTGGGGTGCAGCGGGATCTGGTTCAACACGAGCAAGCAGCCCTTCGACAATCGCAAGGTGAGGCAGGCGGTGGCTTGTGCCATTGACAAGAAGAAGGTCCTGGCCGGCGTCTTTTGGGGGCTGGGCGAAACGGTCAACAACCAGCCCTTCCTGGACCGCTCGCGGCTTTTCATCCCGGTGAAGGACCGGGAAGCTGACATGGCCAAGGCCAAACAGCTCCTCAGCGAATCGGGTTACCCCAACGGCTTCAACACCGAGATCCTCGCCTACAACCTAAAATTCGATAGCGACACGGCGGAGGTCGTAAGCGGCGAGCTGAAGAAGGTCGGGATCGAGGCGAGCATCAAGGTGATCGACCGGGCCGCGTTTTACCCCATGCTCCGGCGAGGGGAATTCAGCCTCGCCTCCCGGGGAGTTGATGAGCGGTTCGATTGGGACGACGCCTACTACATGTATTTTCATTCGAGCGAGGTCGGGAAGAACAACTTCGCCAGATTTCACACGAAGGACCTGGACGCTCTGCTCGAGAAGGGCCGCACCCTCTGGAAGCACGAAGACCGTGAGAAGGCTTATGCCAAAGTCGTCGAGACCATCCGGGACGAGGTCCCGATCCTCTATCTGTATAAGACCGCGGTGGGTTACGCCTTGGCGGACCACGTCAAAGGATTCAGGAAGGGCTTTGCCACGAGATTCGCGTGGCATGACGGCGGCGGCAAATACTGGTGGATCGACAAATAGGAGACAACCGAGCCTACGAGGAGGACAGGACGTGCTGAATTACGAATTCACAGAGCAGGCCAAGACGCGGACGGTCTACCCGAATTTCTCCATGGCTGAGTACGAGGCGCGCTACCGGCGGATCCGGGCAATGATGGACAAAGAAGGTCTCGACTGCCTGGTCCTGTTCGCGACGGGCAAAGAAATGCAGCAGAAAAATGCTAGGTACATCTCCGGCTGGGCGGACGGGATCCAGCAGTATGCGGTCTTTCCCCGCCACGGCGATCCGACCCTTTTTGTCAGCATCTCTCCCCACGGGTTGTGCGCCATGCTGTACTCCCATCTCCGGGACGTCCGTTGGGCTCCCAATGAGGCCGACGGGGTGGCCGACCGGATCGTCGAAGCCGGGTGCGCCAAAGGCAGCATCGGGATCGTCGGCCGGGACAAACGGACGTTCTCGACCCTCCCCTACGATCATTTCGAGAGGCTGAAACAGAGACTGCCCGAAGCGCGGTGGAGCTTCGTGACGGCTAAGTACGAGAAGGTCCGGGCGATCAAGAGCGAGGAGGAGATCGCCTTTTACCGCAAGGGGGCCGAGATCACGGATAAATGCATGCAGGCCCTGGTGAACGCCACCCGGGTGGGGGCGGCGGAGTACGAGCTCTACGCCGCGATCACGGCCGAATCGTGGAGAAACAATGCCCTGCCGATCTTTTCACTCCTGGGCTCGACACCCATGGCCGACCCCACGATGCCGTACCCCTGGCGGGTCCCCTCGGAGCGCAGGATTCAAAAAGGCGACTTGATTCTGAACGAGCTGAGCATGAGCTATAGCGGCTGTTCCGGACAGCTGATCCGTCCGATCGCGGTGGGAAAGCCGACCCCACGGTTTCAAAAAATGTACGACCTCGCCGAAGATGTCTTCCGGCGGGTGGCCGAGGTTATCAAGCCGGGCTGCTCCAAGGCGGATGTGCTGAAAATCTCCGCCGCCATCCCGGAAGCCGGATACACCATCGAGGCTCCGATCATCCACGGTTGGGACGACAAAGCCGAGTCGCCGCACTGGGGCATCCCGGGGCGCGACGTGGCCGGCCACATCATCGGGGACGAGAGGCTCGAGGAAAACCAACTGATCATGATCGAGCCCAACCCATGCACCCCCGACTACCGGGCCGGGATCTTCCTGGGCGACGTAGGGGTCGTGAGGAAGGACGGCTGGCATTCCCTCCACCGCTTCCCGCTGGAGTTTGTGGTTGTCGACGGCTGAGAAGCCGGAAAGCAGTCACGGCGGGGATCCCTCACACCTCACACTTCATTCTTTACCCATTACCCAGATAAAATTGAACCTCCGATCGGAAGAAGAGAATCATATTGCAATTCCCTGTCTCCCCTGTTATTTTAAAATCCGAGGAATGGAGAAAAAAGATTTCGGAAGGAATTGTGTGTCAAGAAGAGCCTTTATGGGGGAAGTTGTCCTCATCTCCCTGATCTCCTCTTTGTTTCTCATTTCCTTTCTGGTTTCACCTGCGATTGCCCGGAAAAAAGGTGTTTATCACGTTGTGATTCAAGGGGTAACTTTATACCGCATCAGCCAGACCTATAAAGTTCCCATTGCCAAGCTCATGGAAGCCAATGGTCTCTCATCGCCATCGGCCATTAAAGTCGGGAGCAAGATTTTTATCCCCGGAGCCAAAGCCGTTCTCCATGTTGAGCCCTACGTACCCCTCTCGGCCCGGGAAAAAAATGATCTGGAACGCTCCCTCCGGACGGAAGAAAAACCCATTCCCGCAGAACCATCCCCCGGAGCCGGAAGACAGAGGCCTCCCTCTCGGGGGAAAGAATCGGATCTCATCTGGCCCATCCAGGGAAAGATCAATTCTCCTTTTGGACCCAGGGGCAAAAATTTCCATAGGGGGATCGACATTGCCTCCCCTTCTTACCAGGAGGTTAAGGCGGCCATGGATGGAGAAGTCATCCTTGCCCGCAACTCCCTGAGTGGGTACGGGAATGTGGTGGTCCTGCGGCACGACTCAGGGTTTTCGAGCATCTATGGGCACATGAACGTTATCATCGCCAAAGAAGGAGAAGCGGTTCGTCAGGGCCAGGCGATCGGGGGCGTGGGGAGTACGGGAAAATCCACGGGTCCCCACCTCCACTTTGAGCTGCGGCACCAGGGGCGTCCCCTCGACCCGCTGCCCCTTCTGCCCATGACGATCGAAGAGCTTTTGGAGAAAGCATCGAAACGATGACTGATATTCTTCATCCTCACCCCAGCCCTCTCCCATCAAGGGAGAGGGCGTGTTTTTGATTTTTTATGAAAAGGGAGAATTTATGAAGCTTGATTCTGAGCTGTACGCCTATCCCTGGATGAGCACGCAGGAGAACAACTGCAACAGTTATCTGGTCGGCGGAGAGGTGCCGGTACTCATCGACCCGGGCCACCAGCACCTGGTCAAGCATCTGATTACCCAGATGGAAAAAGATAAAAACCGGGTTGAGGACATCCGCCTGATTATCGCCACCCATGTCCACCCCGACCACTTCGAAGCTTCGCAGACCTTTGCCCGAGCCGGGGTTTTTATGACCATGCACCCGGAAGAAGAAAAATTCATGAGGGAGGCTGGAAGCGAGTTTTATCGGGCCTTCGGCATGGAGATGCCCGATATCCGCGTGGACTTCTTTCTCAAGGAGGGAGAGCTGAAGCTGGGCTCAAAAACATTTCAGGTTCTGCATACTCCCGGTCATTCACCGGGATCGGTCAGCCTGTACTGGCCGGAGAAGAAAGCGCTCTTCACCGGTGATGCGGTTTTTTACATGGGGGTCGGCAGGACAGACTTTCCCGGGGGCGACGGCAATCTCCTGCGGGAATCCGTCGAGAAGTTGGCTCGCCTGGATGCGGAGTTGCTCCTTTCGGGCCATGGGGAGGTCATCCGGGGAAAAAGAAACATCCAGCAAAACTTTAAGTACATCCGGGCGAACTTTTTTGATTATTTATAACAAACTTTACCTAAACAGTGTATAGAAAGTGCCTAGAAAATAGCCCTCACCCCACCCTCTCCCCCGTTTGCAGGGGAGATGGAAAGGGTGAGGGGCTTAGGCTGATATGACCTTCATCCCGGTCCGTCTCGCCGGCTTATAATAGAATATAAATTCCATCGGTTGACGGCGATAAGCCGGGGAGATAAATCCGGGCCGATCCTTGACAAGAGGGCCTTTTCTTGTTATGTTTATTTAGCACTTTCAGATCAAGAGTGCTAAGGGGGATGTAGTTCATGACCCAAACGTTGACAGATCGAGACCGGGAAGTTCTTGAGGCGATCATCACAGATTATATCCAGTCCGCCGAACCGGTCGGATCGCGGACGGTGTCAAAAAAATCCAAGATAGGGCTCAGCCCGGCAACGATCCGCAACGTGATGGCTGACCTGGAAGAGATGGGGTTTTTAACCCAGCCGCATACTTCGGCCGGTCGAGTGCCGACGGACAGGGCTTTTCGTTTCTACGTAGACAGCATCCTGGAGGTACGCAAGCTGAAATTGGTTGACCGGGGTCGGATTGAGATGGGCTTCCAGGATGAGGGGATGGATACGAATGAGATCATGAAACGCGCCTCCTCTCTTCTTTCGCTGCTTTCCAAACAAACAGGGGTCATTCTGGCCCCGCGGTTCGGCAGTAACATTTTCAAACACATTGAGTTCATCAAATTGCGGGAGAAAACGATCCTGGTGATCATCGTCTGCAAATCAGGGGAGGTGCAGAATAAACTCATCGAATCCGATGAGCTTATGAGCCAGGACGAGCTGGACAAATACAGCAGGTACCTGACCGAAATCATGGGCGGGCTGAGCCTGGTAGAGGCAAGGCGCAAGATCCTGGAAGAGGTGAAAAAGGAAAAAGTGCTCTTTGACAAACTGATGTACCGCGCCCTCCAGCTCAGCCAGAAGGCGCTGGAAGACGAAGGGGGAGGGGACCTTTATATCGAGGGCAAGACCAATATCCTCCAGTCTCCAGAGTTCGCCGACCTGGAGAAGATGCGTACCCTTCTGCAGGCCTTTGAGGAAAAGACGAAGATCGTCAAGCTCCTGGACAAGGCTTTGTTGGCGCAGGGGATGCAGATCTTTATCGGCGCGGAGAATGAGTTCAACGAAATGAAGGATTGCAGTGTGATTGCCGCCCCCTATTCCAGAGAGAACTTCACCCTGGGGACGCTGGGGATCATCGGCCCGACCCGGATGGACTATCCCAGCATCATCCCCATCGTGGATTATACGGCCAGGATCGTTGGCAAAATCCTGGAGAACATCGATTGATAGGAATACCGGGCCCTACGGCCGAAGGAGAGGCCCAGGGTGTAGAGGAGAAAGAATCTTGAGCGAGAAAAAAAGAAATAAAGATCATAAAGATGGAGAAGTGAAATCCCGGGGGGAAGTTCGCGTCGAAGTGAAAGGCGAAGAGACGGAACCGGAAAAACTCCAGGCCGAAGATCAAAAAACAAAGGAGCCTGAGGGGGAAAAGAAAGAACTCACCCCGCAGGAAAAACTCCAAGAACAACTTTCAGAAAAGACCCGGGAGGCGGCTGAAAATTACGATAAATGGCTGCGTTTGCTGGCGGAGTTTGATAATTTCAAGAAGCGGACGCAAAAAGAAAAAGCGGACCTGATGAAGTTCAGTAACGAAAGTCTGCTCCGGAGCATCCTCCCCATTCTGGATAATATGGAACGGGCCATCGACCATGGAAAGGGGAATAAGGAAAACACTTCTCTTCTGGAAGGGTTGGAAATCACCCTGAGGCAGTTCCTGAATACCCTGGAGAGGTTTGGGGTCAAACCCCTATCGGCCAGGGGGGAGGTGTTCGATCCTGAAAAGCACGAAGCGGTCTCCCAGCAAGAAAGCGATCAAGAGCCGAACCGGGTCATCTCCGAAATCGAAAAAGGCTATATCTACCAAGACCGGCTCTTGCGGCCAGCCCGAGTGATCGTGTCCAAAGAAAAGGCGGCGTTGAAAACAGAAGGAAGTTGATGTTCAAGAGAGATTATTACGACCTCTTGGGCATTGATCCTTTGGCCAGCCCGGAGGAAATCAAGAAGGCCTACCGTCGTCTCGCCCACCAGTTTCATCCGGACAAGAATCCCGAGAATCCGGGTGCGGAAGAGCATTTCAAACGAATCACCGAAGCCTATGAGATCCTACACGATGTTCGCAAGCGCGCCGCCTACGACCGGCGGGGTGCGGCCATGGGAGGGAGGGGGTTCGGGGGATTCCGGGAGCCTGAGGATTTCTCCTCCCGGGACCATTCTTTCGATGATTTCTTCGGAGAGATTTTTGAAGACTTCTTCGGGATCAAAAAGCCGCAGCCCAGAAAATCGAGGGGGGCGGACCTCCGTTACAATTTGGAAATCTCCCTGGAGGAGGCCGCTTTCGGGTTAGAGCGGGAAATCGAAGTTCGCCGCATGTCGGTTTGCTCGCTGTGCCGGGGGAGCCGTTGTGCACCGGGGGCTTCCCCCATGATTTGCCCCGCCTGCGGGGGACTCGGTTCGTTCCGGTCCCAGCGGGGGTTTTTCCAGGTGGAGACGACCTGCGAACGTTGTCAGGGCGAGAGGCAGATTATTCCCCGGCCCTGTCCCAAATGCGGGGGAGTGGGCCGCCTAAAAGTGACCCGGGCCATTCACATGGATATCCCGCGGGGGGTGGACAATGGATCCCGTTTGCGCCTGAGCGGCGAAGGGGAGATGGGCCGGCATGGCGGACAGCCCGGGGATTTGTATGTGGTTATTTCGGTCAAGAAGCATCCGATCTTTACCCGTGAGGGGAAGGACCTCTTATGCGAGGTTCCGGTTACTTTTCTCCAGGCCTTGATGGGGGCGGAGATTGAGGTACCGACCCTGGAGGGCAAGGCCCGGATGAAGATACCCCCGGGAACCCCAGCGGGGAAAATCTTTACACTCAAGGGTCGGGGGATGCCGATTCTACAGGGTGCGGGCCGGGGTGATTTGCAAGTGGCCCTGCGGGTAGAGATTCCCAGCCGGCTCAGCAAACCCCAGCGCGAGCTGCTGGATGAGTTTAAGCGTTTGAGTCAAGAAGGGTAGGGGCCTCGAGCGGAAATCGGCCACTCCTCAGGCCTCGCTCTTATCCTTCTTGTCTTCCTCTTCCTTTTTACCCAAAAATTTAGCCATCCATATGGACCCTTCATACATAACCAGCAGCGGCCCGGCCAGGAGAAGCTGCGAAACTAAGTCCGGCGGGGTGAGCACGGCGGCCGCCACGAAAATCCCCAGGATGGCATATTTCCGGTTTTTCGCGAGGGTTTTAGACGAAACCACTCCCATGCGGGAGAGAAAAAGAATTAACGCCGGCCACTGGAATAGCAGGCCGAAAGCCAGCAGAAGCTTAATGGTAAAGGTGAGATATTCCTTGATGGCCGGAAGCGGCCGGATGTCCTTCGTAGCAAAGCTCAGAAAAAACCGGAAAACGACCGGGAAGACGATGAGGTAGCAGAATAGGGCACCGGCCACAAAAAAAATCGTGGAAACGAAAAGATAGGGATAGATATACTTCTTCTCCCTCTCGTACAATCCAGGGGAAACGAAGGCCCAGATCTGGTAAAGGATAAAGGGGGAAGAGAAGAAGACCCCGGCCAATAAGGCCGCTTTGAGGTACGTGAGGAAAGCTTCGGGAACAGCGGTGAATACCAGAGTGCTGCCTGCCGGCAGGGCCCGGACCAGAGGGCGCATCAGGATTTCGACGATTTCTTTGATGTACGCATAAGAGATCCCGAAGGCCACCCCGATGCTCACGAAAGAATAGATTAACCTCTTGCGCAGCTCCTCGAGGTGAGCGGTAAGGGGGAGCTTCTTATCGGGCATGTCAAGCCGATTCCTTGGTCGCGATCGGTGGGCCTTCTTCCTTGGGCGGAGAAGTGGTTTGGGCAGCAACAACCGCCGGGGGTGCGCTTTCCGGGGTTGCCGCCGATTCTACCTTGCCTCTTTCAAAGTCTTCCAGAAAAGAGCTGGAAGCCGCAGCTGGATCGGGGGAAGGAGTCTGCAACTCGGGCGGGGCGGTCTCCGAAACGGCTTGGATTTCTGCCTGAGAGGCCACCTCCGGGTTGTATATTTCTTCTGTTATATCTTTCTTAACGTCTCTGACCTCATTTTCGATGCTGGAGACGTCGCTGTGGATGGTGGACTTGAAATCGTCCGTGGCTTTCTTGAATTCAGCCATTCCTTTCCCCAGAGATTTGGCCAGATCGGGGAGCTTCTTGGGGCCGAAAACGATCAGAGCTACGATGAGGATGATGATTAACTCAGGAAGACCGATGCCGAACATGTTAAGCTTACCTTTTTATTCAAGAATAGGAGCTTTTCCGGTACGTGTCAAGGACAAAAATCTTATTTAAAGACGTGAGTTGGGAGTGGAGAGTGGGGAGTTGTGGGTTGTTAAGAGGTTTTGGCACTTACCACGCACAACGCACAACTTACTTCTTAAATGAGGAAACCCTTGACAGGAAGGCAGAATTGACTTACAACCGAAATACACGAGCTCACCAGGGAGAAAGATATGTCGCCAAAAGTTCTATTACACACGGAGTTTAAGGAGATCCCGTTCCTCCATCGGGGCAAGGTGCGGGATATCTATGATTTGGGTGCTTATTTGCTGATCGTGGCCACAGACCGAATATCGGCCTTCGACGTGGTGCTCCCCGACGGCATTCCCCACAAAGGCCGGGTACTCAACCAGTTATCCGCTTACTGGTTCAAGACCCTGCAGCCCATCACGACCCATCACATGGTAACGACGCAACTGGACGGTTTTCCGGGCCTGCCCCGGGACATCGCTGCTTCTTTATCCGGCCGGGCCATGATCGTGAAAAAGGCCAAGCCTCTCCCGGTGGAATGCATCGTGCGCGGATACCTCTCGGGGTCTGGCTGGAATGAGTATCAGGAGAAAGGCTCGATCAGCAGGATCGTTTTACCGGCGGGCTTGCAGGAGTCCCAAAAACTTGAGATTCCCCTATTCACGCCGTCGACCAAAGCGGAAATGGGGGTCCACGATGAGAATATCGACTTTCCCACCATGGTCAAGAAATTGGGGAAAAAGCTGGCGGAGGATGTTCAGTCGGTAAGCGTCCGGATATACCAGCAGGCCACCGCCCTCGCCGAGGAACGCGGGATCATTATCGCCGACACGAAGTTTGAATTTGGGCTGGACAAGGATAGCCGGTTGTTACTCATCGACGAAGCCTTGACCCCAGATTCTTCGCGTTTCTGGCCGCGCGACGGTTACTGCCCCGGAGGCCCTCAAAAGAGCTTCGATAAACAGTTTGTCCGGGATTACCTGCTTTCGATCCATTGGGATAAGAAACCCCCTGCCCCCACGCTTCCGGAAGAAGTCATCCGCAAGACATCGGAGAAATACGTGGAAGCTTACGAACGGCTCACCGGGAAGGTTTTGGAAAGATAAACAGGGAATAGAATCGATCTCCAGGAAAAGGAGCACAAGCGTATGGCTCAAACGGGAATTGTGAAAGACAATCGGTACATGGACCACGTAGCGAGTACCTACCACCCTGAATCCCATCAGCGATTGGAAGTGTTGTACCAGATGCTCGAAGAGCCGGGAATGAAGGGAACGCTTAAAGAGATCAAACCCCGGATGGCTACCCAGGAAGAGCTGGAGCTGATCCATGTTCCCCGCTACATTCAACAGGTGGCTTCAACGGCCAGCCACGGCTGCGTCATGCTCGACCCGGATACTTATGCCTGCGCCAAATCCTATGAGACCGCAAAATTGGCTGCCGGTGGAACCCTGGCGGCCGTGGATGAAGTGGTCGGGGGTAAGCTGAACAATGCTTTCGCCCTCATCCGCCCACCCGGGCATCATGCCGAGTCTAACCGGGCCATGGGCTTTTGCCTTTTTAATAACGTGGCGATTGCTGCGGGGTACGCCTTAAAAAAATACAAGCTGAAAAAAGCTCTGATCATCGACTGGGACCTGCACCACGGAAATGGCACCCAGCATTCCTTCTATGAACGGGCAGACGTCCTATACTTTTCTACCCATCAATTTCCCTATTATCCGGGGACCGGATTCGTCAACGAAACGGGGAGCGGTGCGGGAAAGGGATTTACGGTCAACGTCCCCCTTTCCCCGGGCCCGGGAGATGCCGAATACATGGAGATCTTCGAGGAGATCTTGGCGCCCATTGCTCTGGAATATAAGCCGGACATCGTTTTCGTTTCGGCAGGGTTCGATATTTATCACCAGGATCCGCTGGGGGGGATGCAGGTGACTCCGGAAGGATTCGCGAACCTGGCGGGAATCGTGTTGGCTTTCGCGCAAGAGACCTGCGGGGGGAAAGTGGTCTTCGTCTTAGAAGGGGGCTACCACCTGGACGGCCTCAGGGATTCGGTCAGAGAGGTTTTAAAAACGTTGCGGGGGGGTACTCTGGACGGGAGAAGAGGTGAGAAACTACGCGAATCGGCAGATCACCAGATGGTCGATCCTGTAATTAAGAAGGTAAAAGAAGCCCAGAAGCCCTTCTGGAAAAATTTGTGAAGTTTCAGGCATCCGGAGAGCTCCATGAGAATTTTGCATCAGTCATAAAATCGTTGGGGAGTGAATCATGGGAATTCTGGATTATTTCAAACCGGTATCCACCTGGCCGGCCGAGAAGGTTCGCGAATTTTTAAGAGGAAAGAACCCGCAAGAATACAACCTTGTCGATGTACGGCAGCCCCAGGAATACGAAGCGGGACATCTACCCGGAGCCCAGCTGATTCCGTTGGGGGAACTGGAAGGAAGATTGCACGAACTGGACCCCAATAAACCAACGATCGCCTACTGAGCGACGGGTGTGCGCAGCCGGGCTGCTGCGACCGTATTATCCCGGGCAGGATTCAAAGAAGTTTACAGTATGGAAGGGGGGATACGAGCCTGGAATGGTTTTGTGGCCCAGGGGATTCCGGAGGCTGGAATGGCCTATTTTTTACCGGCAGGCAAGCCCGAAGAGCTGATGGCGCTGGCCTGGCTGCTGGAAGATGGATCTCGAAAATTTTATGCGGCAATGGCCCAAAGGCTGGAAGATCCTGCTGCAAGAACCCTCTACAGAGGCCTTATGGCTGACGAGGAAGAACACCAGGAATCCCTTTTGCGGATATACCAGGAGACAGCCGGTCTGAAGGCTGATCCGGGATTCCCGGGTGCGGTGATTTCGGTGGAACCCGCAGAGGCCTATATGGAAGGCGGGATGCGGCTGAACGAAGCAATGGAGTGGACGAAGGAGAAAGACCTGTTGGACATTCTGGAGCTTTCCGTCTCTCTGGAAGTCAATTCTTCCGACCTGTACATAAAAATGGAGCGAAAGGTGGAGGATGAAAAAGCCAAGAAGACCTTTCAGGTACTGGCCGAGGAGGAAAAGGAACATCTGTCACGATTGAACTTCGTCTTTGAAAGAAGCTTGAGGAGAATCGGAAAAGTAATGGGCTCATAACCGCCTGGGAGAAGTCTCAGGGGAATTCATTCCTGCGGGAGTGGAAAAATTCGCGGTGAAAAAGGAGGAGCGTGATGATGCGAATCAGTAAGAGCTTTTGGAGAATGATCGGCCTTATCCTGACCTTCGGGATCTTTTGCTTTCCTTCCCTTTCGTTTTCATCTTCTGAAAAAGTGCTCAAGATGGGGGCCATCTTCCCGCTCTCCGGAAGGGGAGCGACCTGGGGCTTGGCCGCCCAGAAAGCCATCACCGTAAAGCAGAAGGAGGTAAACGGCCGCGGTGGCTTGAACGTGGGAGGGGAAAAGTACAAGATCGAAATCATCTGGGAAGACGATAAATACAACGCCGCCGCCGGACGGATGGCGGCCGAGAAGCTGGTCAACCGGGACAAGGTGAAGTTCATCCACGGATCCCAATCCTCTGCCGTGATCCTGGCGGTCCAGCCCATTACCGAACCCAATAAGATTCTTTTCCTGGTGAATTCCTACGCCAAGGAAGTTCTAACTCCAGACAAACCGTACACGTTTCGCATGGTCCTGACTTCCAACGAGATCCTCCAGGGTATGTATCCCTGGATGAACAAAACCTATCCGAGCCTGAAGAACGTGGCTTTCGTCGAACCCAACGACGCCTCCGGATGGTCCATCGAGAAGGATTGCAAGCGCATTGCCGAGCAGAATCAATTCCAGGTGGTCTTCTCCCAGTTCTACGAGCGGGGCACTTCCGATTTTTACCCCCTGCTCAATAAGCTCATCGTTCAGAAGCCGGATTTCATCGACTTTACCGGTGCCCCCCCGGGGGATCAGGCGCTGATCGTCAAACAGTTGCGCGAGCTCGGGTACAAAGGCAAAACCTTTTCGGGAACGACCCTGGATCCTTTGGAGTTCTGCAAGATTGCCGGGGTACAAAATGCCGAAGGCCACATCAGCAACACGCATGACCTCCTGGGCGCATACACCACCGAGGGGCAGAAAAAATACTATGACGATTACATGGCCATCCACGGAAAGCCTTTCGACCCCGTAACTCCCAAGTACCACCTCTATCTGGACATTCTGGTACAGGCCATCGAAAAATCCGGAAGCCTGGATCCGACCCAGGTTAAAGAAACGATGGAAAAGATGGAAGAGTGGCATACGATCTTCGGGGCGGCGAAATTCGGCGGCAAAGAACATTACGGGATAAAGCGACAGATCGTCACGCCGGTTTATATCTCCGAAATCGTGAATGGAAATCTGGTCAACCGGGGTACGATGCTGCCCTCACTCCCCTAAGGTGGACCGGATGGACTTCACCTTTTTCGTCCAGGTCTTTGTCAACGGCCTGATGCTCGGCCTGACCTATGTGCTGATCGCTTCCGGCTTCAGCCTGATCTACGGGATCATGCGCCTCCTGAACTTTGCCCACGGCGAGTTCTACATGCTCGGGGCCTTTGCCACATACCTTCTTTGTGAGCGCCTGGGAGTGAACTATTTCGCGGCCATGGTTCTCAGCATGATCATCATCGCCGTCCTGGGAATCCTGGTCTACCGCTTTTTCTACCGCCCCTTCCGGGATCAGCACGACCCCAGCCTGGTCATCGCCTTGGGTATCGCCATGCTCATCGGCGGGTTGGCCCTCCTGGTCTTCGGCGAAAAAGATAAGTCCATCTCCCCCGTCTTCTCTGGAGTCATCAAGGTCCTGGGGGCAACGCTTTCCATGGAGCGCATCGTCGTGATCATCATGGCGGTCATTCTGATGGCGGCCTTGACGTTTTATATCAAATTCTCCAAGACCGGTCAGGCCATGCGGGCCGTGGCCCAGGACCGGGAGGCCGCAGCTCTCCAGGGGATCGGGGTGGATTCCACGTTTACGCTGTGCATGGCCATCAGTTCGGCGCTGGCCGGTGCCGCCGGTGCGCTCCTGGCCCCGCTCTTCTTCGTCAATCCGTTCCTGGGAATGCACGCCGTGCTCAAAGCCCTGGTGGTCGTGGTGATCGGCGGGCTGGGCAGCATTCCGGGAGCCATTGCCGGCGGCCTCCTTCTGGGATTTGTGGAGAGCTTCGGCAACACGTTTTTGGGAGATATCACCGAGATCCTCGGCTTCGTCATGGTCATGCTGGTCCTCCTCTTCCGGCCCCAGGGGCTTTTTGGACATGGCTAAAAGAAGAGCGGGACATTTTATCGTCCTTCTTGCCGCGGTCGTTTTTCCTGCGGTCAGCCAAGACCCTTACCTTCTCAACCTTTTAATCATGACGGGGATCTGGACCACCTCGGTATGGGGGGTACGGCTGATCATGTCAACCGGCCAGTTGACCCTGGGCCATGCAGCGTACATGGCCGTGGGGGCGTATGCCTCGACCCTGCTGGTGATGAAGGCCGGTCTCTCCTTCTGGCTGGCCTTCCCTCTATCCGGATTGATCTCGGCTTTCGTGGCCCTGCTCATCGGCTATCCGACTCTGCGGATCAAGGGAGTTTATTTCTCGATCATCACCTTTGCCTTTGCCGAGATCATCCGCCTGATCATCGTCAACTGGCCCAGCCTCCTCGGGGGATACGGGGGTATTCCCAACATTCCAGCCCCGCAGCCTCTTTTTTCCATCCGCTTCACCAGCCGAATTCCTTTCTACTACCTGATTCTGGCGGTCTCCTTCATCACCTACCTGGTCATGGTGCGTATGGAAAAGAGCCGCATCGGCACGATTTTTTCTTCCATTCGCGAGAGCGATACTCTGGCGGAGTCCGTCGGCATCAATATCATGAAATACAAGGTGATCGCCTTTGGCATCGGCTGCTTTTTCGCCGGGCTGAGCGGAAGCTTCTACGCCCACTATTTTAACTTCACCAGCCCGGAGTTCTTTACGATCTGGCA